>Ga0302197_10001611_pt1 | contig 21617 bp, 13 predicted proteins | sample II_Bog_N2_1_FD_193526 | JGI IMG/M metagenome (GOLD analysis project Ga0302197, IMG submission 193526) | Peat permafrost microbial communities from Stordalen Mire near Abisko, Sweden - II_Bog_N2_1 | ecosystem: Environmental > Terrestrial > Soil > Wetlands > Peat | place: Sweden: Abisko...
TCGAGGAGAATTCATATAGAGGTTGACCTTGGAATTCGTTGATACTCTTTAGATCACCCTCAGTGATGAATTAATCGTGGTGATGATGGGCCAACTCGAGCCCTTCTAAAAATTACTTCCTTCAACAGTGCAGCTAAACAATGAATAGCTCATCTCTCAACAATAAGAGTAGACCTATCACATAAATTCCTTGGCAATAAAAGGAATTGAGATAAAGCTGTGCATGCGTAAAATAATATCTGATATGAACGAAGACAAATCTCGGCTGCTATCAAAGCTATCTTTTAGTATGGTGGAAGTGGAAGATGCTTATATACATCTGTCGCCAATTTCGATTGAATAGCCCCTAAAACAAAAGCATATTAATGGCATTAGCAAGATGTATACCATGGAAAGTTTTGTGGGTATTGCTTCAGGGTTAAATATACTTGGTAATCCTGCACAATTCGCCAATTAGTTTTAGGCTGGACGGAATAAGGGAGGAGTTTTACCATTTTTTAGGTCTATTGTCGCAGGAACAACCAACAGTGTAAGTAAGATTATTGGAACTATTGGCAGTAGCGTCAGTTAATTGACTTTTGATCGTGAATTTATGAAGCATCGCATTCACAACAAAAACATTAAAGCATAAAACTTTGGAATGGGATTGAAGATTGGATTCAGAGAGTTTGCCCATAGCGTTAAAAGTGGATTTACTGGTGTAATATAACAACCCATGCAGGGTCATCGAGAGTAAGGCGGGATGGGTATAATCAAAGGCACAGTTGCTGGTCTAACAGGCCTCATCACTAAACCTCTTACTGGTTTCATCTTCGCTGCATCGAAAACAATTGAGGGTATAAACTCTTCAACAACATATCTTGATTACAAAATTCTTGAGAGGCAATAACTAATTACTCGTCCTCTTTATCACAAATTCAAGTTGGTTCGACCCTACAAAAGCTAGGATGAGCTAGCCTACAACATTTTAATAAATTGGTACGACTACAGTGATGTCTAGCTGATTGGTGGATATTTGCTGTAGAACGAGGAAGGAGACAGTATTGTGTAAATTCTGATAATAACCTGCTCTTAGCTAATTTTAATTGATTTGAACCAAAAGGAAGTGGTTCTGAAACTTAGAATAGAAGAACTGCTTGCCACTGGCAAATTTTTAGAAGGAGTTGTGCTCTATTTTCAAGACAGCGATGATCAGGACGAAATTGTATTCAGATTAAGAAACGACCCCATAGCCAAAGAAAATCTGTACTGGACGCTTAAAGGGTTTATTGGTTTATACACTTTGTAGCACTGATGATATAGATCAAGGATATTACTGCATTATAATTTATTGAATCTATAATATAATAATTTTACAGCCCTCAATCTACCCCTATGATAGAAACTATCCATCAAATTGATAACTGCGTCTACCCCTTCGATGAAATAAATAACGGCAGGAGAGCAGTGAAAGTTACGGATGTTCAAACTTTTTCTTCAATGAAACTACTGAATGAAAAGAAGAACGAGATGCAGATCAAAAACAAGATAATTAACAGTCCTTATTTGATTCGAATGATGAATATCTATCAGTAAGAACTAACTCTTCATTATTTCTATTAGTATGTCCCCTATTCGCTGAGTAAATACATTTAGAAACACTATAAACAGCAAAAAGCGGATATGAGTAACACACCAGCTAAGTTGTTGCTTAAAAAGATTAGCTTTGATCTCACTTCACTCATTTCATATCTTGCCAATCTGAAAGTAGAAATCGATCTTTGCATTGAAAATTTGGGCATGACAGAAGACGAAAAACTGAAACTTTACATGAATACAAAATGTAGAATGGGGCATAAAACTGAGGTTAGTTTGGTGGCTTATTACAGCCATTGCAAGGAAAAGATTATGAACTATATATAATCAGAATTCAATCTAATTAAGCAAAAAGAAGACCATCCACCTAACTTCGTTATCAAAGGCAATAAACTTGTCTTTCCCACTGATAAACTGAATTAATCAATATATAGTCATTCTAACTCCAACTACCAGCCGGAAACAGAGTATGAAAGCGTTTTTAACACCACGCAGGACTCTAACCTACTCAACTCGAGTCATTTTAGTTGTCATAAATCCACACCAAGCTGCACCAATCCCCTTCCTCGAACATCTAATCTGAGGCAAACACAGTCACCCAATTTTACTCATAGTTTTAATTTTAGTGAAGCAAAAGGAAGTTCATCAAAGAGTACAACGAAGATTCCAAAGAATCATAAAGGAAGTTTCCAATTTGGAGCAGCTAAATCTCAAGCAGATAGGTCTTATACCAATCGAGACAATGATAACTCTGATGCTAAATCATTTACTCACTCCCGTTCCATCCGAATTGAGCTGTAACAAAAGATAGATCCCTCTCTTAAGAGGCAGAGAAAAGATTCTTATAAAGTAAAAATCACAACTTTTCATGAGTATTAGATGGATGACTGCAATCCAAAGGACATTTTTAATAATGCCGATCCGTAAAAAAGAAAAGACTTATTTGAATACTTTGAAAAACAAGCAAAGAATCAGGACAAAAGTACATATTAAAATGAATAGGAATAAAATGAATATACATCTATTCCGTCAAAGCCAGGACCTTTCGAGCGTAAATAGTCAATGCCAGATTATGGATGCACAACTCCAACTTCATCCCAAAATATTGAATAGAAAGTACGGATGGCGAAGGAAAAGGCGGAAAACATCCTAAACCGGTACATGAAATCAAAAAAGAAAACATTATCATCCAATAAATTCGGTCAGTGATCGATAGTTTGCATTAAATATCGATATTATTTTATGAATTTAAATACTTACTAAGAGTACACCCGTGAGCAGGATTATTTTGTTCATTAAAAAAGCCAAATTGACCAAATTAGAAATAGTCCAGCCAAGGAAATATAATAAATGGAAGAAAATGGTTGTTGGATCAATATGAGCGGCGAGCCATTGGTCTAATTATAAGTAACTGCATACGTGGATATGCTATCGAAGATCAATATAAAGCAAAAGAAATATTAACAGTTGCTGAAAGAGTAATTAAAGTGTCAATTAGGTATGAAGATGAAAAGAAAAAGATGGAAATAGCAAATAGATTGGATAAAATTAAGACCGAAGCTTAGGAGGCATTGAAAAAATCGAAAGGGAAGAGAATGGTAGCACCTAAAAACAAATGGGGTCATTCCCTCTTTGCTATAAAGAGTGAGCCAAATGACAAGTAAGAAATCAAATAGCAATTTCAATCAATAAAGTAGTAATCAGAGAAGATCTAAGACCATAATAAAAAGATTGCATTAAAGCCTATAAACTAAAGAATCGCAGAATATAAGTAAAGGTAAGCGAGAAAACGTAATGACTTGCTTATATAGACAAGTAGAACGATAATGCTAATCTATGTTGTGCAAAATAGCCAAATTAAAAAGAGATCCAGGAGCAAAACAAGATCATTAAAGCTAATGCCGAAAGAATATTAGATCAAATGAGAAAATAAAAAGAGGAAAAGCAGGAAGAGAAGAAGATAATTCAAGCCAAAATTAGAGCACTCCAAATTAAAGCTTTAAAAAAGGTTGAAATATGTAAGAAAAAACCGCTTGAAGCTGGAGGTGATTTCGATTTTGGAGGCAGTTAGTACTCCACCTTTTCTGCACGAGCAAATAACCGCAAAATAGTGCCTAAAAACAAGAAGGGCAAACAATAAGTGTAAGATGATCCTTCCCTCATGGTGACCAAAAAAACAAATCTCTCCAAAAAATACGGTAACAATTTGTAAAATGGATTGTCAAAACGAAATTCTGAGAAGCAATAGTTAGCGAAAACTCTATCTATGAAGATGATGGAAGAGTAAAAAAAGATAGAGTAAAAATAAAAAGGGCCTTTCTATCTGTGGAACATTCCCATCAGCCCAGAAGACCAGTAGAAGTTGAAGCATACACAAAAAGAAGTCTTCTTTAACGTTGATAGATTTAACTATAAATCCGGAAAAACTTTTAGAGAGGAAGCGAACGAATACTTGGCCTAGAAAATGATGAGATAACTGGAAAGCAGTAAAGTTCAAATGAAAGAATAAGCTTTTTTAAGGGAGGTGCAGAAGAAGAAGGAGATTTTAAACAAGTAGTTTAGGCAGGAATAAGGTCAAAAGTATCTGAACGAGCCAATTTGGAGCGAAGACTAATTATTTAAGCCAAGTGTGCTCTAAAACTTCCACTTCTACACGAAGAACGCTCCTTATTGATGTTTATCATTTCATTCTAGCCTATAATTTAGCCATAGAAATAGCAACCATGATCAACTTTACCGATAGCTCCAAGTCCAAGCCGGTCGATACGCAAACCTCTAAAAAATAGAACAAACCAGCCCTGCAAAAATACTATTCGTAGCCTAAATTTACCACTCTCAAATAGGAAATTCTCAAAATTCCAAAGGTAAAGCAAATTCTGCAAAAAGATAAGTTAGTATACTGGCAGGACATCTAAAAAAGAGTAGAGTTGCTGGGCAACGTTAAAAACTAAAACTTCGTAGAATCCTAAAAGATGAACCTCCATGAATTGGGCAAGCCACTATAGAAGAAAAAAACAAAACGCCACAAGACAAACTTCAAAATTCCTCTTACTCGCAAAAACATGCAATCGTTAAACAATCTGGTCAAAGATCACATATCCTTAAATCAGTTTTACAAAAACTAAGAAAAAATATATCTGAAGGAGTACGAAGAAAACGCTCCCTTCAACCTATAAAAATTAAAATTCATGGATGATTTAAACCCCATAAAAAGGAAGTACAAAGAGAAGTTTCCTGGTTTTAAAGAGGGAGTGCTTGCCAAAAACAAATTGGTTTTGTAGCATGTGATTTTAAACCGGAATATAAAGCGGGAAATGAAGTTAGACCAGCAGAAGTTGAGCAAATAGAAAGGGAAAAAGATTTTTGAGAGTTTATGCTGATGGTATTTTTAATTTTATTTGTTGAACCGAATGAGTCGATAGCATCGCATCAATCGCATTAATTCGTTGGATATGAATAAGTTGATATTTATTTTCATTTTATTGAACAATCATGAAAGAATCAGCCCCCGTTACTACACCAAGTAAATTCTCACTACTTTGGGTTTAGAATAAACCCCTTGCTATCTTCCTTATTATACTCGGCATTCTCCTTATCTTGGGAGCCATCTTCGCTGTCGTATGGTTCTTCATTCTCGTTCCCAAACAAGCAGGAGCTGCAGCAGCAAGTACCACGCCTACTGCCCCCGTTTCATCAGGAACTCCAGCAGTATCCTCCTCATCTTCTTCCACTTCTACACCTGCTGCCTCCTCATCGGCTCCTGCTACTTCATCGTCTTCTGCCTCAACTCCTGCTTCCTCATCTTCTCCGGCTGCTTCTTCGTCTTCTAAGACCGCTTCTTCAGCTCCTGCTGCTTCTTAGCCTACTCCCGCCGCTTCGTCTTCTAAGACCGCTTCTACAGCTCCTGCTGCTTCTTAGCCTACTCCCGCCGCTTCATCTTCGAAGACCGCTTCTGCAGCTCCTGCTGCTTCTTAGCCTACTCCCGCCGCTTCGTCTTCTAAGACCGCTTCGTCGACTCCAGCTGCTTCTTCGTCGACTCCAGCTGCTTCTTCGTCGACTCCAGCTGATTCTTCGTCGACTCCAGCTGCTTCTTCGTCTACTCCAGCAGCTTCTTCAGCTGCCTCAGGGAGCACTAAAGCAGGAGCTACAACAGCTGCACCAGCAACTAGTCACATGCTTCATCTTAGAGGATACAACCACTAATGATAAATCCATTCAATCATAGAATAATTTAAAGCAATGAATATTTCTTAGATTAAACCATGTTTGCATTCAAATTAACCTATTTTACTTTTAAATTATTTGACTGATGACGTCAATGTGATAATATCATCAATGATAAGCTATTATGATTTAATTTTCAATTAATGCTGGCTGATATCCATGATTTTCTGTTAGTAATCATTTTCTGACTTAGTCTTCGTATTCATCCTCATATCCCTCGCAAACTCTTTGGACTGAATCATTACAAATATACACTCGACCGTCTTATCAATCAGCTTCTTCTCCATATCAAACTACTTCATGTCCAAATTCTTCAGCAAATAGCCTTGCTTCAAGCCAGTGACTAGCTTATACCATACTTACGATAATGAAAGACAACCCAACTGTTATTTGAAGTGAAATCGTAATTAATGCTGCTCTGGAATTTCTCACCTTTGAAAAGAGGACGAGTTTCGTTTGCGAATTTGTAGAGATGATTAGCAATGCGAGTGCCTCGGGGATCAGAAACAGGATTGATACCGATCTCGACCTTGTTGATGAAGTGGAAGAATGGTTCTAGTAATGATCCGGTCAAATATTGATATCTGATTTTTTTCCCCATAATAATATAAATTAGTTAAGATTATCATAATTAGTTTGAGAAATATTTAGACAATAAGCAATTACATTTTATAAAAATATATACATTAAATTCATCTTTTAAATGATTCAATAGCCTCACTTTAGACAGTGTGCAAGATGATTTTTATTTTTGCAATAATAATTTTATGAATAAAAACCAGCTAAAAGCAGTCCTGTCTGTAGACCATATCAAATTACAAAAGCAGCAATCGCATATGATATTGCCGCGCTGCCTTCGATCCATTTAAACCAGTATTCCCTCCATCAGTATTGACTTTGTGTTTCAGACTAAACCATGAAAACAGATCGCTATTTATAACGCTTACATAATTGGAGAAAATAGAGTAAAACTCAAAAACTGCAGGAAACCTACGATTAAAATTGTAGGATATTTATCAGTCTGTCCAAACAGAAATCCTCCTATCATTTTTAGATCAAGAAAGGACAAAACAAAAAATTACCACCCTTAAAGTTGACACCTCTTGGCTAATCAATTCAGTGCGTAGGATCACAGTAGTTGCCAATGAATTTGCCCAAATCTGAAAGATACTGTCTTCCTTTCGGCCCTAATCCTGCCTTCTGAAGATTCATTGATGATCATTATTTATAATTGTGTTATAATATTACTCTACTCGAGGCAATGCTAAGACATTTGAGGAAATTTATATGTCTGGGCATTTATCACTTTCAGTTCGAGAATAAAGTTTATGGAGCTGCCTCGAAAATAGGAGGATCCCATCTTGATTCTCTGTACGATCAATATGCTGGACAATTTTTTAACAATGATCTTTTTAATTTCAAGGCCAAAGTGTTGGAAAATGATGCAGCTTCTGGTAACTGTCGTACTCACATTCCTGGAATTACTGTTGTTACTACCCCTGAAGAATGTGAGAAATGTGTAGAGCAGTTGATGAAGACTGATACAATTGTAGCTTGGGATACTGAAACGATGGATTTAAACCCTAAAAAATAAGCACCTGTGGGCAAGGGAAAGATAATATGCGCTTCTTTTTATGCAGGCCCTTAGTATAATTTCGGAAGAGGACCGAGAGTCTTTATTGATAATTTTGGTAAAAATGCAGGTCTTATCGACTATTTTAAACCCTACTTGGAAAATGAGAAGTATTTAAAAGTTTGGCATAATTATGGATTTGATAGACATGTATTCTATAATCATGGCATCAATGTCAAGGGGTTTGGCGGGGATACTATGCATATGGCCCGACTTTTCGATTCCGGCAAAATGTTCGGTCAATACTCTCTGGCAGCCCTCACAACTGAATATCTTAAATACATTGAGCCATTAGTTGTATCTCACTCTAAGATGAGAAGAAGAAAATATATGTAAAAATTAAATCGGGAAACAAATCCAGATAAAATGAAAGAAATCTAGCAACTTATTAACAATATAGATGAATATACCAATCATTATATCAAGACTTTCAAGCACAGCAAAACCAAAATGGATTAGATTTTTAAGAGGAAGAGAGTGCTCAAATCAGGGGAAGAGGGAGTTAGTTATGAGTATCCCAACACTCTGACTTTGCATACGAACAGTTAATATCTATAAAAATGGATTCAGTACTCGACATTAGATGGTGAAGCTACTTTTTACTTGAGAGAAACCTTATAATGTAACTCAACGTTCATTTAGTATTATTAAAACGATAGAAAATTGACTTAAAAAATCAATTGAACAATATGTGGGAACTGTATCTCAAATATTGGCGACCCTTTGGGTAAATACTGACTGACATCGAAAGAGAAGGAATCAAACTCGACATGTAGCACATGAAAATGATATAAATTATGGCCAAAGAGGATGTGCAAAAAAAGCTGGACTACTTTATCGATTTTTTGAAATAATTTCAGGATGGAAAAAACATAGATCACTTCAATCCCTCTTCTAATTTGCAGCTGCAACAGTTGTTTTATGCCCCTTATGATGTACAATCTGTATAAACGAAAAAGTAAATCAATCCAGAGTTTTCAAAAGAAGATCAATAATTTTTAGAAACGATGGAGGAATAGGAATCCTAAAGCATGATCTAAGGTGAACTTAAGAAGAATGCAAGAAAACCTGTTTCATTAAAGGATCTGGTAAAATCATTTAAAGTATAAAATAAGCATGGAGATAAGCCTAAGTTTACAATGATGGAAGTTACTGGGCTTGGAATGCAACCCTTCAAATTTACTCCACTGGGGTTACCATCAGTCTAATATTCGGTTCTTGAAAGTTTGGCTGGAGATCCTTAAAACGAAAGATATGGGAGAGCCTATTAATTTTTTTTAAAGCAAGGCAACCCTTAATTCGGTAAAAAATTCTGCTTGGCCATCCGAGTGTTAATATAGCATAGAAATATATAAACATTGCTCAAAAATTTTATCGAACCCTTGGCTACATATACTGATGAAAATGACCGTATTCATTGTTCACTAAACATAAATACCTAAACAGGTCGATTGTCATGCAAAAAGCCGAACCTTCAAAATCAGCCTGCTCTTGATAAAGATAAGTACAAGATTAGAAAGGCTTTCATTGCTGAAAAAGGGAAGAAATTTGTGGTGGCTGATTATGGACAACTGTAACTGCGAGTACTGGCGCATCTCACAAATTGCAAAACAATGATTCAGGCTTTTAAAGAGGGAGGTGACTTTCATTCGAGAACTGCCATTAGTATGTATCCTTATATTCGAAAATAAATATAATAAGGGACTGTTTTACTCGAGTGGGATAAATCAAAGGGAAAAGCACCTGCTCCACTTCTCAAGGATAAGTTTGCGGCTGAGAGAAAAAAGGCCAAGACTGTGAATTTTTCAATTGCATATGGTAAGAGCGCCCAAGGGTTCGCAGATGATTGGGGTTGTTCTCTTTAATAGGCGAAATAAGTCATAAAAAGTTGGTTCAGCGACCGTCCTTAAGTCGAACAGTGGCAAAGGGAGAAGAAGAAGACTGCTTAAGAAAGAAAAATAACACAGACTCTACTGGGAAGGTATCGTAAATTGGATAAATTTTTTCCCATTAGTGATCCAAAACACTTACGAGGGATGGGATTGAGAAGAGCTATTAATACCCCAATTCAAGGAGGAGCCGCCGATATTGTGATAGCAAGTATGATTAAAATAGCCAAAAACAAAAGACTACAAAAATTAGGGTGGAAATTGTTGTTGCAAATTCATGATTAACTAATACTCTAAGGACCTGAAGAATCTTCAGCTTAGGCTTTTTCTCTGATTAAGCACGACATGTAGCACCCATTCGACTAGGACTTATTGGTTGCTTTATAGGTGGATGCAAAAATAGGTGATAACTGGTACGAATGCAAATGATTATCTGTCAATTCTAATCGTTTATTTATAACAAAAATACAGATGAACGCAGTCTATTGGATAGAATTTGGTCTACTAATTCTCCTCACAGTATTCCTGATCTACTTTTACGCAGATAAAAATGCGGCATTATATGCAAAGTTTCTGGTCTTTCTCAGTTTCTTAGCATCGCTGATCTGCTTTATCATCCTTCCCATCGATATTTACTAATCCTCTATGGAGGAGAGTGAAAGCTTAAAAGCAGTAAAGTATTCATGGCTAATCATCTACTACATTAATTTTTTCTTGTGCTGGCTTGTTTTGCCCTTTGCTCAATAATACGAAGATTCTGGCTAATTTACCTTTCTTAAAAAACTAAAATAGTCTCTAATTATCAATGGAATCATCATCGGTGCACTGTGTGGAGGAGTTCTAGCTTTTGTCATATATCTACTAGTAGCTTCTTCTTTTACTATGGGACAACTACCCTCTTTGTTTGCAACTCTAGTCAACGTATTCGGTTTGACACTGGTCTCAATTCTATTGGGCTACGGACTCATTTCATTTCCCAAGTAATGCTTTCTCCGTAGAGATTACAAACGTCTCGTGAATCAATGTCACAGAAGTGCAGAATCTCTAAAAACTGAATAGCAAGCAATTCTGGAGTAAATATTTTCTATAAAACAACTACTAAACAAAACCGATGATAGAGACACAGTGTAAAAACGATACGTTTGCACTCTGATCTAATAAAATTTTAAGTTTCAAAATTTTAGAAGCTACGAAGATGAAAACGCAAGCGCAAATCTTAAAAAGAAATCCACTGCTGATCTTCACAAGATTGTAAAAAAGAGAATTCTGGAAAAGAATGCATGCGCAAATCAACTGGATGAGCTTGTTGTTGACCTAAAAGGGATAACTGAAAGCTACCTCAACAATAATTACTCACGCAAAAAGATATACTATACCTTCTTGTTTTGCTTAACTACAGCTGTCTCCGTCTTAATATTTTTTGCTGAACTCGCTACCTTTGCCAAGTTTCTTGCGCCTATTAATTTGCTATCGCTGATGAGTTGGGGAGGAGAAGTTGCCTTTACTTTTAATACATGTCTCACAGCCTACGTGGCGTATATAATTACTCATACGATCTTTCGCATTAAAATATACAAAGTATTCTCTTTGCACAAAGGACACTCGACAGCTAGCAGCCTCCTTTTCACTGCAATAAATTTAGCAAGAGTGTGTTATCCTCTTTGCTACAATGTCCTTCAAATTACTAACATGCCAAGTTCGTCTTTTCTCACATTTTTTGGATAAGTCACTCTCCGTGAGTAATTTACCATAATATTTCCGATTTTGATGTTAGTCTTTGCAATTGTCAATATGTTCGATATTTACGATACTATTATGGGATATTTGGGCTTGGGAAGCTACGCATTCGACGATGAGGAAGCCCAATAAAAGAAGTAGTAGGGTCGTAGCATACTAATAGAAAGATTCAAAGAGCTTAATATTCAAAACAACCACTTAGAAATGATTCAGCTATTATGATTATCTAGTTATTAAGATTGTTAGTTTTATTGCATGCTGAGAGGGCTGTCTCAGAGTCAAGTCGATGAATGGAAGTCATCAATTCATGCCTATGAAAAGACCAAGCGAACCAAAAGACCTTTTGGCCTATAACAACCTGAAATGTAGCGCAATATAAAACCTGATGTGCTTGAAAAATAGATGCGCTTCAATCCAGTGCTTCAAAATTTTAGAGACGAAAGGGAGTACTCTAAAACTATCGAACACTAACAGATTCAAAAGATAAATGATCAAATGCAGCATCTGGTATGGATGTCGATATTTAGAAGAATAACTACAAGTACAATACTGATTATGATATCGTAACTTGCCACCCTTCTATTTCCATACCCGAAGAATATAAATCAAAAAGCATGGGGCTTGAAAATAGAAAAAGGTTTTATAAGGATGCCACCTATAATCAATTCAATATTATCAACGGGAGGACTTATCCTTAAGATTACCTTGAGAAGAAATAGTGCAAATCAATTAGGCATCCTGAGCGAAAGATAAATCATAGAAGTAATCATTCGTATGATATAATCAGCGGCAAATGTGAGAGCAGTCGTGAAGCAATAGAGAAATAACAATAGGCTATGATTAAGTCAGATATTATCAATAAAAGTTAAGAAAGGAGGACTATCGATAATATTACTGGAAGATACTATAATCCTGAGAAAGAGTAGTAGTATCAACAAAATCAAAAGATTAAATCACTCAATCATGGCCAAGATTATTTGTCAAAATTACCTCCCTCTTATAAGAGCAGAGAGCCATACATTCAACAGTGGAATCCTCCATTATCACCAACCCTTCAAGACATTGACGATAGAGCCAAAAATGCTAAGCAGCGATATCATTTAAGATACACAATGGAGAAATAGCATACAATTAGAAACGACTACTTCGAAGAAAGAAAATAGCAGTAAGTAAAAAACAGAGTCCATAATGGAAGAATCCTCGAGTAAAAAGGGAAATAGTTCAACATTATAAATTCCCAGAGATACTAAAGCTCAAGAGAATAGCTATTCGGAAAATAAATTACAGGTTCTCCTTATGACGTGAGGCCCCCACACCAATCACCCATTAAACAAAGAGGATTTGGCTAATATTGATCAACATATATCATCTACTTGAACTATTTATTTATGATAGATGAGATCAAAAATCAGATCAAAAATCACTGACCAGTTTGTTAACGGAGCTTACGAGCGTTGTAAGTGGGGTCGATATCTTTTGCACTTGGATGGTTTCCAGCCCGCAGCTGTTTCAGGTGAATATGGTAGGCTATAGCAACATGGTAACTTTGACGTTTGAAAGGCTTCAGTTCCTATTTAACCTCCTTGCCAGACCCTTTAATTTGAAGGACAGTAAACTCCTTTTTTTTCTTTTCCTTCTCTTTATTATCCGTCTGAAGACGTGCCAAATTTTGTTGGTCGAGTAAAGAGTATGGCAAATTTAATTGCATGAGTCTCTCTGGAGATAAATGGTTAATATCTGGGAGATTGGATTTAATGAGTTGGCCCAGCATGGTGTGGTAGCTCAAATCTGATTGAATAGTTGCTGATATGTTATTTGTGGCAGGTTTTTTTGTTATTCCTAATTTCTTATCTATTACTTTTGAGTTTACTTTAACATTATCAGCATGACCATCTTCCGGTTTCTTAGGAGGCTGGCCGTGGCAGTTTAAACCGCGGTGGTCTTTGTTTCGGTTAGCGTTGTCATGGATTTTGTCGTTTTAGGAATAATCAGCTTGCTTGTTAGACTGGTTGAGTTCGGCGTCCTGGGCGGAATAGTCCCTCATTTCTAATTGGGAACAAAGATACTTTGGTTGGCGCTTAGCACGAATTTTGTCAATAATTTAGCCAATTGAGTGTTTTCCTGTGCATTACTGCGTATTTCCTAAAGATCAGGGGTAACTTACTCTACCATCATTGTTGCGGCCGCCACTATAAATTCCATATTCAGCTTCCTGAGTGTTATGATAGATACTTCAAACTGAAGATACCTTGGCACTTTCTTGGGACGTGTGCTGTTTCGTTGGGAAGGTAAGCTCATGATTGAATTCTACTGTGAGACCGATAAAATTACAGAGCCCTACTAACAACTAAAATACCCGCAACTATATCAACAATCCCTCCAAACATAAATTATCTGGGCTTCTCCTGATTTGAGTCTACCGAGCAAGAAAAAGATATTGTCAAGGTGAAGATCAAATTGAATTGATAATGACAAAGTTGCCTTATTAATTTTATAATTAAATTAACGAATATGATAGACCGAAATATCTGTAATTCAGAGTCACCGTGTAAGAATCAGCTTATTTAGCCATCATTTCCATCAAAAACATTCTGGCGAGAATCAAGGATTAAATTAGCATGAGAACTGTCACAGTTGCCATTCGACAGTATTGTATGTAGCAGCAGCAAATACATAAAAAAGATCAACTTCTTAGTTTCTTTCTACACTGCGAGAGTAAATTAAAGAGGTACAGTAATGCTTAGTGGAATCGTGCTATCAATAATTAAATTCGCAAGATAGTTGGCCTGTAAAAGATAGATGAGACTATTGTCAAGATAGTCAGCAAGTCCTTTTTCCGTGAGCTGAAGAAAATCCCAAGCAACGATTAGGATAGCCAGATGGATACTATGCTTTCTTAAGCTTTGGGAGATCTAAAAGACTTGGAGATCAGTGAAGTAACAAATGAATATAATTCAGGACATAAAGATGAAAACAAAATATTTTTTTAACTGGTGCACTTTCATTGCGGAACGGAGATAAATAAAAAGATTAAAAAATAAGGAAGTGGACGATCTAAAAAGATCAAAAGTTTTTAATCAATACTCTCTTAAATTTCAGTCATTTATACAGTGGAAGCAACATGTTCGTAAGACTAAGATACAAAATTAAAAGGCTAAAATTATAGAAGCAAATTCTAAAAATAGGCTGCTTTAAAAAGTTTTTGTGCAGATAAATGAAAAGACCGAAGTTATTATCATTGAAAATCTTCTTCAAGATGCTGTTTAGGAACGCATGAAACAAGTTCAATTAAAAAGAGTTTTTTCCAAACTACGAAGCAATAAAAAAATGGAAGAATCGTATCAATATCGGCCTCAGCCAAATGAAAATATTTGGGTTTATAGATTTTACAATTTTATCACAAGCAAAATGCAGCCTTATATGAATAAGTCATCTCTCCAATCAAGACACATCATGGAGTAAACTTACCAAGAACTGAGCTTGAAAAATTGTTGGAAGCATATGAAATCACAAGCAGACTACACAAATTTGAGAATTAAAAAAGTGAAGGATTGGATTAAATCAGTAAACATTAAAAAATTTATTTAAATTAAACGAAATACCAATTCGATAAGAAGTAAATTAAAGCAAATTAAATTGGAAAGAAGAATCATCCAGTATAAACATTTTTTTGATGTGATTGAGGAAGGAAGTAAATTTGAGCTTTCCTTCATCGAAAAGATAAGCGTGATGAAGGCCTATATAAAAACTAATACTTTGCTAACCTTAATTTCTAATATCAAAAGGAATAAATAAACCAAAATGTCATTGAAAACTAAGCTCGCTTTGAGTCAAGCGTAGACTACCGTTTCAAAGAAGTCCAATTTTTTCAAAAATATATGCTAGTTAGCAAGTAAAAGAAAAGATATCTAATTCAAGAGCTCAGCATTGGTCTGCTTCTATCTGATTAACACATTTAAAAATAAGCTTAAAAATTTCAAAAAATATAAATAGTCTGCATCCTAATTAAAGAAGTAGTTAAATTCTCGCCATTAAAAACATCTGAGCAAACTAACTTGGAGTTGTCTTCTTCAATACAAATGCATAAAGGCAAGTGAATCCGAAACCTTATAGAATTTGTCGAATATAGTTGAAATAAAGATAAAGAAAGAAATCTTTTGCAAATTGAAAGAGAGAAGCCATAACCTGAACCGGATAGAAAGATTGATTAGCAAAAGTCAGTATGTAGTTCTTAAAATTTCCTTTATCACCATTCTGAATCGCATGCTGAGCAATAAGATCAAGATAAAAAACTTTTATCAAAAGCAGGATTTGGGGTTAAAAAGGAAATTGTTTTAATTACTGAAATGTAACTCATAAATACTTAATTCGAATAGCAATAAAATTAAGAAATCAGGCATAAAATTCGCAAAGAGGAGATTAATAATTAACATGAATAGACTCGTGGGATAGAAGATGCAAGCCGAACAGATTTAGTAGTTGCAAAGGAAGCATGACAAAAAGGTCGTCTTTGTGAAATTAAGCGAGAATAAAAATATGATAGAAGAGGAATAACGAAAGCAAAACGAAATAGCTTTACTGTTAAAGAGTAGCGGAATGCTTCGATTTATGAACAACTGCAATTATAAGATGGATTACCGGGAGTTGGAGGAGAATAAAACTTTTAAAATTAATAAACTGATCATCAGAAACTATATCAGATCAATGAAAAAGCTAAATCGAAATCGAAAATAGCAATCAGTAATAAATTTATAAAAGAATTTGTTGAATTAGGAAAAGGTTAAGCAAATTCGTTAAAGTATGAGCACTATTTGTCTCCTCAAACTCCTAAGGCAAAAATAATCGACTATCATAAGAAAAGGAGCACTTCTGATGAATAAGCAGTATAACTCTTTTCTGTAATTCATGAAATTCAACTATTAATCTGCAATCTTAAAGAAAATGTTAAAAGCAAAGCAGCTTAGCTAACTGACTAAATTAGTATAAATTCGGTCTGATCTTACTTATAAGATCGAAGCCTTGGTCAATACAAGAATAAAAATGCAAGCTAAAAAAGCAGTTAATACCTTACAAAACAACTATTACGATGCGATCGAGGAGAGATAGACAAAAATGAACTATCTGAGCGATCTAATTATCAACAAAAGATAAACATCATCAAAAAGGGTGCTTATTAACCGTCTCCAGCAACATCAATAACTGAAGTAAAATAGTATGATTCTTACAAATTGTATCATCAAATAAAATGTTGGCTACCTTGTTCGATCCTACCTCAGCGGCAAATCTGAATCTATCAAAGATCTAGTTGCTCTTCGTCACTACGCTTTAAATGTAAGATGATATACATTTAGATTAAGAAACGTTGTTTCCGACAGCTAAAACAAGCAATGACTGTCATCGTACTGAAAGAAAATAGAGCCAGAACAGAACATCACTCCAAACTGAGCATGTAAAAGTCAATGGACCATGCTCGCCGCAAAAGCAAACTTCTATAGACAATCGAGAGATATAACATGAGTCGAATAAGTCGTGTTGTCCGATGAATAGATATGATTTTCCTTAAATTATAAAGTCACTTCTGATTTGAATATATCTTTAAATGATATAATAAAATTAATACAAAATAAGAAATGTTAGTGTAATCTAGGCTCAAACATTTCAATAGGAAATTAACACTAACTTACCATAGCACTGCTTCACCAGAGAATTCACCCCCTAAAATAAATCCTGAAATTCAGGCTCTAGTGAATAAAGTATTGCTTTCAATTATCTAGCTGCACACCATTTAGACATCAATACTAATTTAAAGAAGCAGCCATCTCAATTTGATATAATGGGAGAAGGATAGGTATAGGCCAAGTGAATCCGAAAATAGAATGACCATAGAGAATAGAATAGCCCTTATTAAAATTGGTAATGTACGCATAAGATTATTCAGCAGCCTATTAGATCTAGAATAAAACCAATAAAGCGAAAGAATCCGGCAATGAGTCGATGTTATAGTCAATAGACTCCGAATTCCTACAAAGATCACTATAAACAAATCCAATACAAATAAAATACGAAATAGGATAAAATGGTTAAAGACTCATTAGAGTCCGAAGAGGACTGCTAGCACTAATAAAACATGAGCACAGATAATTATAATTTTAAATACTACAAGAACGTGAAGAAATACCCAAAAATAGCACATTATATTCAAGAACAGATTGAAATTAAAAACTAAGAGAAGAAGAATAAATCAAGTAGAACCATATATTATTAAAAAAATAATCAGACCCAAGACGACACAACCGAAATAAACAGCCCCAGCAGAGTAATACGGCAAACCAAAAGATCAAAGGACAAAATATTTTAGTTTGACGATCAAGAGACCAATTGCAAAGTCAAATAAATATTACAGAAGTGGAAGCCACCCTCAAAGATGTAGCAAAAATTTTAGATAGTCTCAAAATTAGAGCATAAAAAAATATTTGCTAAAACTTTTTTCAAAACGTGTCCTGAGCCATTCAAATTTAGATTATAAAAATGCGAATCACTTTCAGTGTAAAAGCGGTCTAATTGTCAATCATAATTTTAGGAGTGAGTGCATCTGATATTTTTACTTCTATATATTGATGACTTCAAATTGACGGCTAAGATTAATTTTATTACAGTTTGGGAGGGAAAGATGAATATGTACTATTTTGGAGCTATGAACGAATATATTGAGTCGGGATACGCGCCCACTGATCGAGCCAAATGTAAATCGTGCAAAACACAAATTGAGAAAGATTCCTTGAGGATGGGGATCATACAGGATGATGATCATTTTAGTGGAAAATATTGGTATCATCTTGACTGCTTTACTTTGAAACCCAGATTTAAAGAATTGGATCCAGAACAACAGATTTATAATCTGGATCATCTGGAAGAAGAGGATATGGAGAAAGTGCTTTAACATGTCAAAAATGAACTTACTCGACTCAAGGAAGGCAAGAAAAAAGCTAAAGTCGACCCTGTCAAATCAAAAAAAGCTGAGACACTCAAGAAATAATCAGCCAAGGAAGATAAAAGTAAGAGTAAAAGCAAAAGCAAAAGTAAAAGCAAAAAGGATAAAAAGGAGATATCTTAAGATAAAAAGTAAGAGAGTGAGAGTGTAGATACTAAAGGAAAGAGAAATTCTCGTAGTAAATCTAAAAGTAAAGCTTCTAAAAGTAAATCAAAGAAATAAATCGCTCCAACCAAGTTAAAAGCCAAGAAGAAAGCGGTTAAAAAGACAAAAACAATAAATTCGGGTTACACTCCAGCCCAACTCTAATAATTCAAATAACTTGTTCATACTTATTTGGGATATAGCGCAGACAAACTGAAAGCCATCTTGGGTAAATATTTGCTCATTTAGCGGCAAACAGTCAATCTCGAGTTGGCAACAAGACTTAACTGAGTTAAAAATGTGCTGATGGGAAAATTTTGGGTAAAATGCCAATGTGTTCATCCTGCGGAGGGGGTAAGCTGCGCTTCAATCGAATAACTGGAATTTACACATGTCCTGGGTATATGGATGATGATGAATTTAAAAACTGTCACAAAAATTACACAATGGCCGAGATTGTTAGAGATCCATGGGTCGAGCCCTGATGATCCTTTCCATTTTGAAAAAATCATAATATATTACAATTTTCATTGAAGTAGCAAAGATTAATACTATCATTTTTCTTTTTTCTGCACTTTTTTTATATGCTTTGTCTTCAGAGTCATCAAGGAAGGCATGTTGGGATCGCTACTGCATGAGCTTGAGTTTTCAGAAGAGTCATCTGAGTCTGAAGATGACGATTCTACTTACTTGTGGTGTTTTTTCTTGAATTTATCAGGCAAAATCGATAATTTCTTGATGGAGTTATTAAAGGCATCATTCCACCAATCATCCTTCCAATTTGTCGGTCCACCTAATGCTTTTTTGCCAAGTCCAACTCCATCATCTCTCCTTCGAACCTGCACACAATCGGTTACTCCATGTTGATTCTTTCCAAGCCCATGGCCTTCCTTCCACCCCATAGAAACCATAAGTTTTTTGGCATATTCGCTCTCAAAGCGTATATTGGAGACTCCTGAATTCTAGAGTAGTCTATCCCTATATTTGCTGGCCATCAACAACAATAAATAATAGTTATACTCTTATAGTGCGAATTGATAAATTAATCTGATAAAATTTGAATAAATAATAAAATCGATAAGATGTAAACCATGAATAAATAAAACGTGCGAGGTCGGACTCACATGACTGAAACCTTTGAAAGTTCAGTGTCGGAGGATAATTGTATGAAGTTTTATATGGATAAGACCCTCTACAAAGGAATTAAGTATTAGATTTATCATATAGGGACAACGATGTTAGCAAGATCATTGATATTACTTAATAAGGAGGCAGACTCCATGGAAATTAGTTTGATGAATAAAAGGAGGAACTCGAACTCATCGTCAATTAAATGCGGCGCAAGTATGATGAAGTTCGTATTAAAACGACCAAATTGGAAACTGACAATAGTAAAAACCGCAAACTAATATAAGGGTATCAATAGGAGGAAAACATGCTGAAGGCATAAATTAATCAAGCCAAATCGGTAGTTAGTTTTTAATTTAGAGGTTGTAGGCTCAATAAAAAAGCAGCAACTTTTTATATGAGAATATGTAAGCACGTGTTTATGATTTTGACATCTACAAATAGATGCAAAGTCGTCTAAAGCATGATATTTTGATTCTGAAGAAGCGAAATTTCGATAAAGATTACTCTCTCAAAAAAGAAAATGTTAAAGCAAGAACCTTGCGGCAAGAGGAGTTTACCAAGACAAGGATAAACTCTCAATGCAGAAATATGCTGCAATCCATTGAAAAGACTGTTATGCAGAAGCAGATGCAGCGAACCACCAAAATTAACTCATTTTACGATGTACTCAATCGCAAGCATGATAATCAAAGAAAGAAGGAAGAACGTGAAGTAGAAATAGAGGAGGTGATAACTCGCGCGATGGGTGAGAAAAGTCAGTAAGAAAAAGAGTGGATCAATATATGTCACGTGAATCTATTCTTGAAGGCCTTTCTCAAAGATAAAATGGAGAGATTAATCGCATAAAATTCATAAGTGTAAACAGCCTACCACAAAATCAAAAGTAGTACAGATTTGGTAGACAGTAAGCAGTTGATTACTCGTTTCCTCAACAGATAAAAAGAATATGGAAGTTTATTGGAGGCCATCCAATAGAAATAAAGCATACTTGAAAACATAAGAATCTAACGATAAAAGTTATAGCAAAATTATCATTAACTAGAACTGCAGGCTGAAGAAATTAATTAACGCTCCATGCGGCAAATCAAAGATTGTGAGCCGCTTCAAAAGGAATTGGAAAGGCTGGAGGAGCAACTAAAACATATTAAAGGAAAGAGAGAGTTGATGAATAAGTGGGCAGTGAGGTTCTGCTGTGCATATTTTGGAAAAACACGTGAGCAAGTTCGACAAAAATATGATAATTTAACGTTTGTGGATATGCTAAGGAGCGTGCTACTGGAAATGGGTACATATACAGACAATATCCTCCAAAATTAAAACAACCCAAACAGTATTAACGAAGCTTTTCTCTCCACCAAACCAGGACTTAAGATATTCAACGATGATATGATAGTGCGGAATAATCGAGTCAAATTATCCACCATAGAAGATTCAGTCAACGAAGGTGAAGATCGAGAAATGCAATTATACGATGGAGCTTCGTAGGCAGATTATCTGCAGTACAACAGACGCATGATTAAGAGAAATGACCTCAATCGTAAATTCAGGGTCAAGACGCAGATGAAGTGATATTTCCATTAAAATTCACTCTATTTTAATAATTTCAATGGATGATTGAGAATATAAAGTAAATAAAATAAGGCTATAGATATTGATAATTATTCCAACTTATGAAATAGATAAAAAAATAGTTGAGAAAGACGTATTTAATTAAAAAAATGAGGGAAATCATTTTGAAGGGAGGAAACTACCACTATCAACTACATCACAACGCAGCTAAGATTGTTTCAACTTTAAATAGAGAGATAAAAGGAGAAATTAAAATCATTGGGTCTTATATACCCCTTGTCAGCAAAGAGATCATTCCTCCATTTTTAGATACCTTTAAATATGCTTTTCCTTTTTTCAGACAGACAACAAAAGAGGATTCTCCGTCACTTATAGATTTTAAATTACATCGTCCTGGAATTATCTATACTGATCGGGCCTATGGAATAAAATTACCACCGATAGAGGAACAAAGTGTAACACCTGATTTGATATTTGTTCCGCTCACGTGTTTTAATCCGATTAGCAAACATCGTATTGGTTTTGGAAGAGGATACTACGATTTGTTCATTAGAATTACTAGGTAATAGTAAGCAAACATCAAATTCATAGGAATTGGACTATAGGCTCTAAAATAAGAGCGAACAATTTTCTGGGAGTAAAATGACCAAAGCTTGGACTATGTAATAACTGAAAAAGCAATATACTGATATTCTATCCATTTTGATTTATGATAAAATAAGTT
>Ga0302197_10001638_pt1 | contig 21361 bp, 11 predicted proteins | sample II_Bog_N2_1_FD_193526 | JGI IMG/M metagenome (GOLD analysis project Ga0302197, IMG submission 193526) | Peat permafrost microbial communities from Stordalen Mire near Abisko, Sweden - II_Bog_N2_1 | ecosystem: Environmental > Terrestrial > Soil > Wetlands > Peat | place: Sweden: Abisko...
ATCTGCATCATCGGCGGAAGCACGCTGGGCGCCGGCGGGTGGCGATAGATGGCAGTGAACAGGCGGCCATCGGAGGTCAGGACATACTCGTCCTGCGCGGCCTCCCGGACCTTAGTCACCACTTGCCCTTCGATGGAGACGAGATCGTTCTGATGGCCCTCAGCCATGCTTGGACTCCAGAAGGCGAGTTGCCGCCAGGTGGCCGGTTGCGGCGTAACGGGCTTGCGTATGTGGCTGTCCTGGACTTCGCCGTCGGTCAGGGTCAAAAGACGTCCGTGTGCGTCGGGAAAGCCGGTTGCGTCCACCTGATCGCCGATCTGCAAAGGTTCGTGGGTATTAGTCGCGATCCACAGGCTCTTGGGGCCGTCCTGCAGCACGATTGCCGAGCCGGGCTGATAATAGGTGATTGTTCCCTGAACCCGAACCCTTGGCGTGAGATCCCGCATGTGGTAGACGGCAAGAATCCGGTCCATGGGCGTGACCGGAAGTGACCATGGGCTGACGCTGGCGCGCTTTAGAATCTTTATGTCCGCCAAGGACGAAATGTAGAGTGTAACCCCGGTCTGTTGCATCTTGTCGTCGAACGTCCCCGCTGCGACGCCTGTGACCTCAACTTCAGCGTCCAGGAGATCTTTAAGCTCGTCTAGATCGTTGAAGTCGGTGTATGCCTCGATGTGACCACCTTCGGTCAGCATTTCCATGTGTGCTCTGCGGACCGTGTTTGAGGTCACTACCAAGTCTGCGGCGCGGATGACGGCGTGAACCGCAACCAGCGCACAGTCATCCTGGGCACGAATCAACTCATCGAAGGTGGCAGGAACAGCCTTGGGCGGAGCGTCGTGATGGAGCAGGGCTACGCTCTTGGCGACCACGATCGGGCGAAAACTCTGACTCGTGGTTCCTCGCACCAAGACGCGATCGCCGGGAATCAACTGGACGTTCGTGGGAGGCCGTACAAAGATGGCATCGCCGCCGTCCTGCAAGAAGAGCAGATGATCAACGCCGCGCGAATAGCCAACAGTCGCTTCGAACGCGACGGGAATAATCTGGCCGGCTTCGGCATTCGTTAAGGAGTGAATGGCGTGCAGGGTGGTGAGCGTGGCGGGCGGCGCTACTCCGGCAGCCACGGCACATCCAAGAACCAGCGCGAATAGGGGCGTCAACCTCTTCATCGGGCAATATCCAGTCGAATGAGTCCGTGATATCTGGCCCCCCGTGAGCATCTATCGGCAGAACTCGCTGTATCTATCATTTCGATTGCGAGTGCAGCCGGGAGATTGCGCGCAAACAGAAACAGCCCGAACCTATGCGTTCACTATCCTACTCCGACGGCAGCAGCCCTGGCTGTGACTCTTAGGGCATAGGCGCACGATACCAGATTCTGACTGGCTCATCTCTGAATCGCTATTCGTTCTATGGGGTTTTTCGGAATGGCGTGTCAGGGATTCAGGTGCTCAGCTTGCTGAGTACCGATTTCGTGCTTTGTATTCTTGATGGTGTACATGGCGGCGTCTGCAGTGTTGAGTAGATCGTCCTTGGTGGCGCCGTCCTCGGGATAGAGGGCAATGCCGATGCTGGCCGAGCCAAGCAGGTTGTGCTCCCCACAGGCAAAAGGCTCGTCGAAGCAGCGCTCGAGGCGATGAGCGATTTCCTCAACCTTGGCGCGATTGCGCACCTGAGGCAGCAGCACGGCAAATTCGTCGCCGCCCAGCCGGGCCAGCATATCTCTGCCGCGCAGTTGGCGCTTCATGCGCAGAGCAACTTCCTGCAGGTAGAGGTCGCCGATCTGATGGCCGTAGAGGTCGTTCACCTGCTTGAACTTGTCGAGATCGATGTAGATCAATCCGAATATACCAGCCTTTTCGCGGGCCTCGTCGATCTGCCGGTCCAGATACTTGTCCAGCGAGAATCGGTTGTGGATGTCCGTGAGCAGGTCGAACTCCGAACGGTGGCGCAAATCGGAATAGAGACGCCGGGTTTCAATGGCCAGCGCGGTAAGCGCAACGGCCATGGCAAGGGCATCCGATTCGTTGGCGCAGAGTTTGGCGCGCGGATCGAATGCGGCAAAGAGAGTGCCCAGAGCCGGCCCGGTGTGGGAGGGAATCTCGATTTGGACGATGCGCAGGCCGGTGAGCTTGGGCGGGCAGTTCCCAAGTTGCGCACCATCTGCGATCTGGCACCAGCAGGGAGCGCCGCGCAGCTTGAAGGACACCAACTCTGTGATTTGTTCGACGATCTCGGCAAGCGGACGGGAGCCGTTGATGTCCTCGAGGATTCGGCTGCGGCGCTGTTCGATGAGCGCCAGCGCGGCGGTTTGCCGGCGCACTCGATATTCAATGGCCCAGCCCCTGGCGCCCACGGCAAAGACCACTGCCAGAAGCAGTCCGATCACGATGGTGAGGTTGTGAACAGTGAGCAAAGAAGGCCTGACGACAACGGAAATGTCGTCGAACGAACGCATCAGAATATCGAACGGTACCTGGGAGGCAAATGGGTTGGAGTCCTCCGTGACGCAGATTCCTGTAACCCGGACTCGGGAGCCGAGCGGAATCTCCTTCATCGGCGGCAGCACCCTGCCTCCGCCAGGATGGCGGTAAATTGCCGTGAAGATTTGGCCATCGGCCATCAGGTCGTATTCATCCTGCCCTACCTCCCGGGCTGACGTTACCACTTGTCCTTCGAGCGACACCAAATCGATAATGTGGCGGCTCGCGGCGAGTTGTTCCCTGGTCGTCGCTATGGGCTCGATGGGCGCTTGTTTGCCGCTATCCTGGAACTCCCCTTGGGCCAGGGTCAGGAAGTTGTTGTGCGCATCGGGGAAGCCGGAAGCGTCCACAACATCGCCTATTCGCAAGGGGTCTTGCGTCTGGGTTGCAACCCATAGACTCTTGTTGCCGTCCTGCAGCACAACTGTCGAGCCTGGCTGGTAGTAAGTAACGGTGCCATGTACCCGCACTCTCTGCGTGCGATCCGTTACCTGATAGCCGGAGATTACCTGGTCCATGGGAGTGATCGGGAGGGACCAAAGACTGGCGCTGGCATGCTTGAGAATCTTCACGTTTGCCGGGGAGGAAACGCTGAGCTGAACTCCATGCATTTGGTACTTGCCATCGAATAGACCGCCGGCAACTCCAGTGACCTCGACCTCGGCATCCAACAGTTCTTCGAGTTCCGCGGACGTAAAGTGATCCGCAATCGTCTGTATGGAACCGCCCTCGGTAAGCACCTGCAGGAAGACGGCGTCGGAATCTGCATTTGGATTTCTGTCGCCGGTGCGAACGATGCCGCGCACGGTGACCAGCAGGCAGTCGTCCTCTCCGCGAATCAACTCGCCGAAGGTGGTTGGCGCAGGCTGGGGTGGTTCGCCGTGGTGGAGCAGGGAGATGCTGCTGCTTGCCACAATTGGGCGGAAGCTGCCTTGGGTCTTGCCCCGAATCAGGATGCGATCGCCTGCATCGAGCGTCACCTCTCCCTTTTGGCCGATGTAGATGCCTGCGCCGTCGTCCTGCACAAAGAGGGTATGGAGGCCGCGGTTGTAGTAGGTCACTGTCGCTTCAAAAGCGACCGGGAGACCCCGATCGGCTTCGGCGTTTGTGAGTATATGAATGGCGCGAAGAGTCGTCAGCGGGGCCGGCGCTGCGGCGCCGGCCGCCGAGGCGCATGAAAGAATGATCGCAAGTAGGAAAATCGACCTTTTCATCGGGCAGAATCCAATAGGACTGGTCGTGAGTTAGCCGGCCCACAAGTGCATTCATCGACTAGGCTCGCCGATCCATCATACCGGTATTGGGGCGAGCGCAGGAGATTCCACGCAACCGGAAACAGTCGGCCCTGAAGCGCATTCCATCGTAATCCCACTACGAGTCTGGCTCCATGGTCATTTTGGGTCACGTAGTCCAATCCTGCGCAGCCGTGAGCAAAGCCGCGGCCGCTCGTGGCGCTTTAGGATTCTTTCGGGTGTTCAGCGAGCCCCTGGCTGAGTCGCAAATTCCAGTCTACTGTGCTTCGCCAGGTACATGGCGGCGTCTGCCGCGCTCAAGAGGCCGTCCGCTGTGGTGGCGTCTTCTGGGTAGATTGCAATGCCGACGCTTGCCGAACCTTTCAGGGAGTGTTCCCCAACGGTGAACGGGGCATCGAAGCTGCGTTCCAGGCGCCGAGCGATCTCCTCGACTTTGGAACGGTTGCGAACCACAGGGACCAGAGCGGCGAACTCGTCGCCGCCGAGTCGTGCAAGCATATCGACGCTGCGAAGCTGGTGCTTCATGCGTAGCGCCGCTTCCTGCAGGTACAGGTCTCCGATCAGGTGCCCGTAGCGGTCGTTCACCTGTTTAAATTCGTCGAGGTCGATGTAGATCAACCCAAAGATTCCCGCATTCTGGCGCGCCTTGGCGATTTGTTCCTCCAGATACCTCTCAAGGGAGAATCGGTTGTGTATATCGGTCAGCAGGTCGAACTCCGAGCGTCTCAACAGATCGGAGTAGAGGCGCCGGGTCTCAATGGCAAGAGCGATTAGCCCGTCCGCCATGGAGAGAGCTTCCTGCTCGACGGCGCTGGGTGGGACGAGCTGATCGAATGCGGCAAACACAGTGCCGAGCGCTGGCCCCGTGCAGCCGGGGATATCTCTGCGGGCAACGCGGAGGCCTTTGAGCTTGGGCGGGCAGTTTCCCAGTTGCGCTCCATCGGCGATCTGGCACCAGCAAGGCGCGCCACGCAACCTGAAAGAAACCAGTTCCGCGATCTGCTCCACGATCTCAGAAAGAGGCCGGGTGCCGCTGATGTTCTCGAGAATGCGGCTACGCCGATGTTCGATCAGCGCCATCGTGGCGGTTTGCCTGCGCACTCTGCGCTCAATCGCCCAACCCCTGACGCTCACTAAGAATACGACTATCAGCAGTACGCCGATGAGAAGAATCAGGTTGCGATTGTTCAGTAAAGAGGGCGGGGCGACGACCACAATATCGTCATAGTTGCGTAACAGGATATTGAATGGTACCTGTGCAATAAATGGGTTGGCATTTTCCTGGACGCAGATGCCGGTTACTCGCACCGTGGAGCCCAGAGGAATCACTTTGGAGGCCGGAACCGGACCATCCGGGTGGCGGTAGATGGCCGAGAATAGTTTGCCATCGGTCGCCAGCACCAGCTCGTCCAGTGAAGCTTCCTGTACCTCGGTTACAACCTGGCCTTCAATCGAAACAAGATCGTAATGATGACCGGCCGAGATGAAGCCTTTGCGCGCAAGAGACTCCCACGTTGCCACGGTCGGTGTGACCGGCGCAGGCGTCAGAGTATCCCGAACCTCGCCATGCTCCAGAGTCAGAAAGCCGTCGTGATTATCAGGGAATCCCGTTGCATCGGCGGCGTTGCCAATTCGCAAGGGTTCATTAGTCAGTGTTTTGATCCAAATGCTTTTGGCGCCATCCTGCAAAACAACGGCTGAACCCGGCAGGTAATAGGTGATAGTTCCATGAACCAGGATCCTCGGCGTGGAATCGGTCATATGGAAGACCGTGATGACCCGATCCATCGGAGTGGCAGGGAGGGACCATGGGCCGGAGTCAGCGTGATGGATGATCTTCACATCGGAAAGCGACTGAACATGCAACAGAATCCCGGTCTCATGCATTTTGCTGTCGAATTCTTCCGATGCGACTCCAGTCAGTTCCACCTCGGCATCCAGTAGACTTTCTGGATCGCCGGCATCGCCGCTGTCCACATTGGCGTCAAAATAGCCGCCGTCCATGAGCAACTGCAGGCGCATATAATGCACCGGGGCCACCGGGCCTAACTCTCGGTCCGCTGCGCGGATGATCGCGTGTACGGTGACTAGTTTGCAATCGGTTTCGGCGCGGATCATCTGATCGAAGCTGGCTGGCTCCGGTTTCGGTAAGGCGCCGTGGCGCAGCAGTGTGACGCTGTCGGCATTCACGAAGGGATTGAAGCTGCCCTGAGTTTTTCCTCGCACCAGCACACGGTCGCCTGGAACTAGTTTGAGATCGGTTGGATAGGCAACATAAATGGCCGCGTCGCCATCCTGCACAAATAAAGTCTGTTCATAACCGCGATAGTAAGTAACCGTGGCCTCAAAGGCCACCTGCTGGTCCTGGTTAGCCTCGGCGTTGGTAAGGGCATGAATGGCGCGAAGAGTCGTCAGCGGGGCGGGCGTCGCTGACCACGCGGCACAAGCCCATCCCAGAAAGATCGCGACCGCTGCTATCGACCTTTTCATCGCTAAATCCCAGTCGAGACGCCTTCGCCTCGTTCGGCCCGCATAGGACGCATTGGCAGAGCGCCAACCGTGATTCAATCCGGCTTGAAGCACAGCTCGGAAATCCATGCAGAACAGGAATCTGCCCGAAATCCATGCACACCAATCCTACTATTTTGTCGAACGGATTGGATGCCACTTTCGGGGGATGGCTACCACTTTTGGGTTAGGATACCGAACAGCTACTCATGGACATGTTTTGCATTCGAGAAAACGATCCCCATAGGACGCTTTCAGTTTTCTGGCTGGGCAGCGTTATTATGCCTTCCCAAATTCACTGTCTGCTTGTCTCGGTTTGGTAAAACAAATGAGATAATTAGGATCGGTCGGAGTTGCAAAAGAACGCCTGCCCCATTTAATTGGGCAGGCATTCTTTTGCCGGTAACAAAGTCAGTCCGCTACGCTGCTTTTGTCCGGGTGTTCACGGCCGCAAATGCCGCGCCAGCGACCACTTCAGCTCGTCGATCCCTTGACCTGTTACGGCTGAAATGGCGTGAAACTCCATTTTTTTCCGCTTCACATGAGCCGCTAGTTTTTTGAGCTTGTCAGGATTGGCGCTGTCGATCTTGGTGGCGCAGACGATCATGGCCTTGTTTGCCAAGGGGTAGTTGGGCAAGGCGGGTTCTTCGTCGTCGCTTGGAAAGCCGTCGGAGTCCTCGTTGATGACTCCGCTGGTGAAGCTGGCTAACTCTTTGTTAATAACTTCGAAGTCTTCGACAGAGTCGGTGCGGCCTGAGGCATCCGACACATCCACCAAGTGCAGCAGCAGACGTGTGCGCTCAATATGGCGCAAAAACTGGACGCCGAGGCCTTGGCCAAGATGCGCGCCCTCAATCAGTCCCGGCATGTCGGCTACGACAAACGACTCCTGGTCCGGCTCCTCGCCCACAGTAACCACGCCTAAGTTGGGTTCGAGCGTGGTGAATGGGTAGTCGGCGATTTTGGGCTTGGCGGCGGAGATGCGGGAGATCAGCGTGGACTTGCCGGCATTGGGGTAGCCAACCAGGCCAACGTCGGCCAGCAGCTTCAACTCCAATCGGTAATGCCGCTCTTCGCCTGCGCGGCCCAGTTCGTGCTCGCGCGGGGCCTGGTGGGTGCTCGTGGCAAAGTGCTGGTTGCCGCGTCCGCCCCGGCCGCCTTTGGCGATCACGACCTCCTCGTCGGGGGACTGAAAGTCGTGGATCAGCTCGCCGGTGTCCTGATCGTAAAGAGATGTGCCCACAGGGACTTGCAGGATGACCGAGTCGCCGTCTGAGCCGGAGCAGTTTGAGCCCATTCCATGCTGGCCGCGCTGTCCCTTATGCTCCGGGTTATAGCGGAAATGGATGAGGGTGTTGTGGCGCTGCGACGAGACCATCACGACGTCGCCGCCACGTCCGCCGTCGCCGCCAGAGGGGCCCCCGCGGGGTACAAATTTCTCGCGCCGGAAGGCCATGCAGCCGTTGCCGCCGTCGCCCGCCTTTACGCGAATCTTTGCTTCATCGATGAACATGCTTGAACCAGTTGTCAGGAGTAAGTTGTCAGTGATCAGTGCGACCAAAGCGCGTCATCGATCCCAAATTGAAGATGCCGTCTTTTCAGTTTACCGGACCAGGGCTTAGAATCGTTGGTAAGTTCACATTAGGGAGTTCTGGGCGGCTGCAAGCGAAGGTTCCTTCGGGGACCGGAACTCCGCATGTGTCAGTTGTCTGCGCCCGGAAGCTGTGCCTATCCCAGACCCGCCAGTAGAGCGGGACGCACAGCAACCGCATCGAGCGTTTTCCCACGGTCTGCCGCGAGCGGGTGTCTCGATGGCAGGGGTAAGACGGAGTTGGACCAGGCCGCTGGCGGTGGCCGTGCTCTGCGGGCTCTTGAGCATGGCGCGGACCGCTATGGCGCAAGTCGCGCCAACCTACTCCGCTCCTGCTCAATCAGGGGGATCGCTTGCGGGCAAGCTCACGGACCTGCATTCGACGCCTCTGGATAACGTGACTGTCGTTGTCCGCAATGAAGCCACCGGCGCTGAGGCGCGCGCAACCACCGCCAGGAACGGGACGTACCGCTTCACCGGTCTGGACTCCGGCGAGTACACGCTGGAGGCTGAGAGTCCGCAGTTGGGCCATGGAAGTGTGGAGGGCATCTTTGTGCCTGCCGGACACGAAGCCCGCGTGCAGACGGCGATTCAGTTTCAGCTTTCGCCAGCCGACCCAATTCTGGCCACATCCCATCCGCTTCCGCCGGTGACTCCGGCGCAACCAACGCCAAGCCCTGCCAAGCCCCTACGCCAGCTTCCAACTAATTTGCCGGTTTCAGCGGGTCTGTTGCAAGCGGCGCCGGCAGTCTTGAGCCCAGCCATCACGGCGACCGTGCCTTCGCAGATTATCCAGGAACTTCCCTTGGCAGGACAGCGCTTGCCCACTCCAGCCGCGCCAATGCCGGAGGCCGAAGCGCCGGTGTTGATTGCCACGCTTGCTCCAGAGCCGTTGCTCTCACTGCCCCTGATGGGCTCTCCGGCACCTGTGGCACCAGCCCTGCGCGAGGTAGCGGCAAGCGTGGCGCTGGCAGCCCTGCAAATTGGCCAGCTCCAGCTTAAGATTGGAGACTCTATAGCGGCCGCTCATTCCGTCGATCCAGTGATCCCCGTGGTGACCACAACGGTGACCGCCGCTCAGTTGCAGGCGCTCCCAGTAAGCGGGCGTCGCTGGCAGGATTTTGTTCTCGATGCGCCCACGGCTTCGGCCCCGGCGGGCGGCACGGCGCAGACTTCGCTGCGCGGCGCTGGAGAGACGCCCGTTGACACCACACTGGATGGCGCGAGTACCCGATTGGCCTTTGGCGCTCAGGGCAACTCGGGGTCAGGCGCGGCCGGGCAAGGCGGCGAACTGAACGGCATGGGGCAGGCCTGGGCCGGCGGCCATGGAGTCGCCGTAGCTGAGTCGGCCATCCGCGAGGTGCAAACAACAGCCGGAAACGTGGAGGCCGCGGGAGCGCGCGCCGCCGGCGGCCGCATGAACGTCGAGACTCAGCGCGGCGTCAACGGCCTGCACGGTCAGAGCTTTCTCTTCGACCGCCAGAACACCTGGGGCGCGCAAAATCCATTCACGCAATGGGTAAAGGAGACTGCGCCGGCCACGCTCACCACCACGCCCACGTTTACTGCAGAACCGTTCACGCCGCCAGACAGCGAGACGACCTGGGGCATCGGCGCGGGCCGCCAGATTCGCCGCGACAAGCTCTTCTGGTTTGCCGCCATCGACAGTTACAGGCGCAACGATCCGGGTCTTGCCTCTGTCAAGCATCCAGACGAGTTCTTTGCCCAGCCCACAAACGACCAAATGCAGGTGCTGAGCGCGCGCCTTGGCTTGAGCAGCATCAATCCTGTTGCCGAGGGCCTTGCGGCTTATTCCACACTTTTGCAAACGCTGGACGGGCTACTCGGACCCACTCCTCGCACGGCTGCGCAGTGGGTCGGTTTCAGCCGCATCGACTGGCAGGCGGCGGAGCGCAATCGCCTTACGCTGGAAGCGCTCGGGGCTTTATGGGATTCACCGGGCGGCGGGCTGACCCGGGTCTCTGAGACTTACGGAACCAACAGCTTTGGATCGAGCAAAGCCAGCCAGGAGCTGCTGCTTGGGCGCTGGGAAGCATTTCTGACTCCTAATCTGCTGGCTGTGACTCAGGGCTCCCTGGGGCGCAGCATCCTGAGCGCGCGCCCTGAGCCGCCATCGGCTTTCGAGCAGCCGTTTCTCAGCCCAAGCATCTGGGGGCAATTACCGCAAATGGTGGTCGACTCGCGCTACGGCTTCACCATCGGCAATCCCTCGCGCTTCGGACAGGGAAGTTATCCCGACGAAAAGCTCTACCAGGCGCAGGAGTCTGTGGACTGGGTGCGAGGCAGCCTGCTGGTCAAGGCTGGCTTCGACTTGAGCCATAACTCCGACGCCACTAGCCTGCTGCGCAACCAGACAGGCACTTACTCTTATGCGAGCGTCGAAAACTTCGCCTCGGACGCGCTAACATTTGCCGCTTTTGGAATCGCCGGCCAGCTCAACCCCTATAACCAGCACAATTGCGATCAGACGGGCAAAGTATGGCGCGATCCTACGGGCCAGCTGCACGGGCTGGGCTATCTGCCTTGTTACTCCTATTACTCGCAAATGATGGGCCCCACCGATTGGCATTTGAGCACCAATGACTGGGCCAGTTATGCCACCGTGCAATGGCAGCCGAAGAAGCTTGTCGTCTTCTCCGCCGGGTTGCGCTGGGAGCGTGAGCAGTTGCCGCCGCCCATGGCCAAGCTCAACAATCCCGAGCTTCCGCTGACTGAAAAGCTGCCCAGCCTGGGCAATAATTGGGGTCCGCGTGTGAGCATGGCCGTGGGCAGTGCCGAGACGCACTGGCCGGTGCTGCGGCTGGGCTACGGCATGTATTTCGGACGCACGGAAAACGCCACGATTGAGACCGCTCTGACCCAGACCGGCTCGCCCAACGGCGACTTGAACCGCTTCCTGCGGCCGACTGACAACTTGAACGCCGGCGGTGCGCCGCCGTTCCCCTACGTGCTGGCCGGGGAACCTTCGAGCATGATCAAGCCGGGGGCCGTCGAGTTTGCGCCGAATTTCCGCAACCCTGAAATCCACCAGGCCATAGCAGCTGTTGAGGAATCGCTGCCCAGCCACATCGAAGTCACTGCCAGCGCCATGGTGAGCCTGGGCCGCAAGCTGCCCATCTCCATCGACACGAACTTCGATCCAAAGGTGAATCCGGGGACAATAACGTATGCCGTGATTGACGCCTCCGGTCTGGGGCCGATCAAAGCGGCGCAGGTAACAGTTCCCTTTTATGCCTCGTGGCCATCGGCTAACTCGGTGACGGGATTTGCCGGGCGGCTCAATTCGGACTATCAGCAGATATCGCAAATCGAGAGCCGGGCTAACTCGACGTATGAGGCGGTGATGCTCAAGATCACTCGCAACAGCCGCAGTTTGAGCCTTCATGCCCACTACACTTACTCCCACGCCATGGACTGGAATCCCAATGAGAGCGCCGCGGTTGCCGGCAGCGACGTGCTTGATCCGTCTAACTTCACTCAGGAGTACGGGACCAGCAATCTGGACATGCGCCACTCGGCAGCGGCCATGGTCATCTATCAGGCTCCGTGGAAGCTCCACAATCTGGCCGGGCGGCTCGCCAACGGCTGGATGATCTCCAGCACCGGGCAATTCCGCAGCGGCCTGCCTTACACCATGCGCACAAGCGGCTCGCTGGCCGAGGAGTTCAACCCGTCGACCGGCGCGGCCATCGTGGGCCTCGCGCCAGGAATGAACGGCTCCGGCGGCGCTCTCCGCGTCTACGGCCTTGGCAGCGATGGCCACACCTACAACATGGGCCGCAACACCTACCGCTACCCCTCCACATGGAAGGCCGACATGCGCCTCGGCAAGCGTTTCAATCTTGGGCCAATGCGCCAGTTGGAATTGCTCGTCGAGAGCTTTAACCTCTTCAACCACCAGAATGTGACGGAGCTTGAAACCACCGGCTACTATCTCGAACCCGGCAACCTGTCCGGCGGGCTGCCAACCCTCAACTTCCTCACCGGGTTGAAGGCCAACACCACCGCCTTTGGCCAGCCGCTCAACGTGAATGCGACCAACTTCTACCGTGAGCGGCAAATTCAGCTGGGGTTGAGGATGCGGTTCTGATCACTGCTCTGGGAACGAGATAATTCAGTCATCAGCCGCGCGTCATTCCTCCTCTTCACCCACTGCCCGGCTGGTCTCAACCCGCGAGGCCCTCAGCAGCCGCGCAATCTGCTTCAGATGCAGCTGCACCGCATAGGCGCGCAGAATCTCTGTCTGCGAGAACTCAAGGCCCGTGGGCCGCACCGCGGTCATGCGGGCTTCGAGCTGGGCAATGTCTTCTTCCAGGCTCATCGGCGGCTCCACATCGAAGCGCCACTCGTGAATGCGGCCGGCCACATGGTGGAACCCGGTGCGAATATCCCCGATTAACTGTCCGAGCGCAGGCTCCAGTTGCTGCGCATAGCAGAACTCGTTCGTATCCTTGACTGAGAACTCCAGCGCCACAAGGGCATCGAAAATGGAGCGGCCAAACTGCGAGAGAGTACTCAGTCCCTCTCGCCATCCTGGGCCGCCGGAGGGCTCGTTGCGTGCCGCCTCTAGCAGTTGGTTGTTGCCGCGCAGCATGGCCAGCGCATCTTCGCGCAGTGCGGGCAGGTTCTCTGCGGGCGCTCCGCGAAAACCCTGCAAAATCGCATCGAAGAACGCGCCCAGCACCAGAAACTCCTGCGCCAGGCCATCGCGTAGCCGCAGCCGTGCGCGGTCGGGGAAGACCAGTGTGGTCACGGCCAGCGCCACCACAATGCCCAGCATCACCTCGCCTACGCGCACCAGCGCCAGATCCCAGCGCGGACCCGTCGCATGAACCAGCATGATAATCGTGATGGTGACCCCGGCCAGCCGCGAACTGCTTCGCAGCCCCAGCAAACCGCACACAATCACCGCCGCAAGAATTGCCAGAATATAGTTCCACGGCAGCACGCCAAACAGCGAAAACGAAAAGCCGAGCACGGTGCCAATCAGCGTCCCCAGTATGCGATCCCGCGAGGCCGAAACGGTTGCGCCCATATTGGATTGCAAAACGATGATGGCGCTGATCGCGCCCCAGTAGCCGTCATGCAGGCCAAAACGCGCCGCCACCCACCAGCAAAGCCCCGCCGCCAGCGCCGTCTTCGCTGCGTGGATGAGCAGCCGCTGCCGCTCCCAGGAAAGAATCCCGAGATGCTGCTTTGGTCCCACGCGCAGCTTCATCGCGAGCTGTTGCTCCGGCCACGTCTTGTTTGCCTTCAGGCGCATGAATCCAATCTACAGAGGAAGATTCTCTTGCATTCAGAATGACCGAAACCGGCTCGTCGCGGCGGTGACCCGTCTCACGCCAGAGTCTGTTCAATCAAGGCTACCAGCTTGTGCCGCGGCTTTCTCGCTGCAGCAATTGCCCCGCTCGTTTAGCATGATATCGAGGCGCCCGCATTGGCCGGGCCGTTCATCCCGATGCTACGAGTCGGATATCCAGCAGTCTTCGACGTGGAATTGTTCAACGGCTTTCCCAAGGGAGTCGAACTGATTCCCCTGCCCGATTCTCTTGACCTTGAAATAGACATCGACGTCTGGATTCCCGACCCCTACTCGACCCGCGCCGTAAAGGTCTGGTCGCATCTGCGCGGCGTGCGCCTGGTGCTGTCAACCATGGCCGGCACCGAGTGGATTCCCGCCCTCGTTGGGCCGCACGTGACCATCTGCAATGCACGCGGCGCGCACAACATCTCCACAGCAGAGTGGACCGTGGCCTCGATTCTGGCCATGCTCAAATACTTTCCGTTCTATCTCGACGTTCAGCGCGACGGCGTGTGGAAGCGCCGTTTCGAGGCCAGCGCGCTCTATGCCGGCCTCACCGGAGATGCGCGCCCGCTGTATCCTCCCGTGATGCTGGAGGAGCTGACTGGAAAGAATGTGTTGCTGGTAGGCTATGGCGCCATCGGCAAAGAGATTGAGCGCATGCTTGCGCCCTTCGATGTGAACCTGCTGCGCGTTGCCCGCAGCGCCCGCACCGAACCGCTTGTTCATGCCATCGGCGATTTGGATAGCCTGTTGCCGCAAGCTGAGGTTGTGATTCTGATCCTGCCGTCTACTGAAGAGACCTACCGCCTCATCGGCGCGCGCCAGCTTGCTCTCATGCCGCAAGGCGCGTTGCTGGTGAACGCCGCGCGCGGGCCGATTGTGGACACAGACGCATTGGTCGATGCGCTCAATGCGGGCCGCATTCGCGCCGCGGTCGACGTGACCGATCCCGAGCCGCTGCCGGAAGGCCATCCGCTGTGGAGCTGTCCCAACCTGCTGGCCACGCCCCACATCGGCGGATCGAGCCCGCAGTTCACCCCTCGCGCGCTACGCGTCGCTGCCGATGAACTGCGGCGTTACATAAACTGCGAGCCGTTGCAAAACGTGGTTAAAGCCGCGATCTAAACAGAACTGTCCGGCTCATACGCGCGTGCACAGTACAACTTGGCGTTTGTGATTGCTACGCAGCACGAATTTCAGACACGCACAGATCCACGGACCCGTTGGAGCATAATACGGGTAAGGAAGTCGCATGACCGTATCTGCAAAGCTGGGGATTGCAAGCATATTGCTGGTCGGGAGCATCTTCGTCCGGCCATTCGCGAACTGGCGCGGCCCCATTGACGTCGCATGCGCTGTCATATCCGCCGTTCTCGGTCTTCTAGCTTCGCAGCGGGGAAGCAAATGGTGGCTTGTTATACCTGGCGCAATCCTTGCTGGATTTGGTATCTGCCTTTATGTAGCTTTCCACTCGTATTGATTCAGGCGGCTGTCGCTGGTCGCGCGTCTGACACCTGGCTTGCCGCGCGCCGCCAATCGCGCACGCCCAGCGCGGCCAGCGCCACCAGCAGCAAGTAAAGTAAAGCCGTGGGCCTGAGATCTTTGTAGAGATACTCGCCCACATAAACCACGTCGACAACGATCCAAAGCCACCAGTTGGCAATGTGCTTGCGCGCGCCCCACCAGCTAGCCACCAGGCTATAGCTGGTCAGCATCGCATCCAAAAAGGGTAGAGCGGTGCCGGGAATCTGCTTCATAAAAAAGCCAAGCGCGAACCCGCCAACCGCGCCTGCCGCCAAGCCCGTTAGCAGGCTGGCCAGTGGCAGGCGAACTACGCGCACCTCGCCTTCCTCACGCACGCCGCGCCACCAATACCACCAGCCATACAGCGTGAATACCAGAAAGAAAACCTGGAGCAGCGCATCGGAATAGAGTTGAACGCGATAAAAAACGATCAGGTAGATTACATCTGAGATCAGCACCACTGGCCAGCAGATGAGCATGCGGCGCGTGGTCAGCCAGATGCCCAACAGCGTCGTCAGAACGCCGGCATCCTCCATCCAGTTCGCAGCCAGATAATGTGCGATCGTTGCCCAGCTCATCGTTCTCCAACTCTCTTCCGCGCATCGGCCCAACGCCGCAGCGCATCCAGCAGCTCCGCGCCGCCCGCGCTGTGGAACCAGCGCGCGTGACCCACCAGCCACGCATCGTAGGCCATCGGCGCCTTTTCTTCTTGATGCAGGACGTTCAAGAAATAGTCGGCCTCTGACAACGCAAACTCTGCGTGGCACAGGGCCGCCATCGGAGCCAGTGCCGCAGCCTCATCATCGCTGAGCGGCCGCACTTGCTCATAGCCCTCCAGCAGTGCTACCAGATGGTCAAAATGCACACGTACATTCTCCGGGTGCGCCGGATCGTTCATCAGCGTAATCCACTCCACGATATTGCGCTCGATCGCCTGCGCCAGATCGTGTGCCACGTTGGTGCGATCAGCCAGGCCAAAGTCGAAGATCGCAGCAGCCTGCGCCCCGCCGCTCTCGTCGCTCCACAATAAATTTGAAGCGTGCAGATCGTTGTGCGTCCACAGCGGTTTAAACGCAGGCAACAGCGGAAGAAGCTCCGCATGAAACGGCGCAAGCAACCGCAGAGCCTCGTCGCAGCAGTCGCGTACAGGACCATTCTCAGCCAATGCCGGCCGCTCACCCAGATATCTTTGCATTTCCACAAAAGGATTCTGCGCCGCAAAGATGGTGAAACTCGCCACCAGAGGGCGAGGCTTGCGGCGCGGCGCACCATATCCCTCCGACGCACGATGCAGCCGCGCCAGCGCCCTGCCTGCGGAGTACGCGTGCGCCGCTGTGCGAAACGGCGTCCAGGAGAGAGCGTCGCCATAAAGGTCAACGCCCGCGGGCGCTTCATGCACCTCGTATGTCCATGCACCGCGTTCGAGTGCCGTCTCACCAGATGGGGTTGCAAATACGCGCGGCACCGGCGCTCCATGGACCCGCAGGTGCGCCATGAAGCGATGTTCTTCCAGCAATCCCTCCACATCGCGCACGGTGCGGTGATGCCGCTTGATGAAGACCCGGACGCCACGCGTTGCCACCACACAGGCTGCCGACAGCGGTCTTGGGCTCACTGACAAAATCTCAATCGGCTCGCCGAAATCAGGATACGAACTCAACAGCGCGCGCACCTCGGCAAGCTCCAGCGCTGGCCAGTCGGGTTCGACCAGCGTGCCGTCCATGCCATGCGCTGTCGCTGTTGCGCTCATTGCAGAGTCATCCTGTCCCTCAGCCATCGGACTTAGAAAGTGTAATGTGCCGACAGCCGCACCGTCGTTGGCGCGCCAAGCCAAAGGAACGAATCGCCCGCACTGGCCCCCGTGTCGCTCCAATAGCGCTTATCGGCGATGTTATTGGCGTAGACCCTGAAGGTTACGCGGCCCTGCTCGCCGCCGGGCGTATAGCGCGCTCCCAGGTTGAAAAGGTTGTAACTCGGCACGCTCACCGCATCGTCGCGCGTGGCTTCCTTGCGCCCCGTATAACTCCATCCCGGCATCAGGTGCAGCCCGCGCAGGCGCGGCAGCGTCAGGTCGGCAAAAACCGCGCTATGCAAATGCGGCACGTTGAGCACCTGCTTGTTATCGAATGCCGGGGTCCCCGTTTCATCTGAGATTGCATTCATCGCCGCTGCTGAAGCGCTCAGGCGCAGCCAGCTCGCAACTTTTCCCTCGGCGTTTACCTCGATGCCATCGTGGGTTTCACGGCCTTGAGAGATAAATTCGAAGCCGCCTGCGCCATCGCTTTCCGGATAAAAGAAAGGTGCGCGCATGCGAAAGAGCGCAGTGCTCAGCAAGATGCGATGCCCCGGCTCGTACTTTGCGCCAATCTCGGCCTGCCGCGTGAAAAATGGATTGAGAAATTGATTCGCGTTATCAACCCACCACGGCGCTTGCGGACCCAGTGAGAGCATCACGCCGTAGTTGCCATAGAGCGTAAGATTCTCTACTGGGTTGAATGTAACTGCGTATTGCGGCAGCCAGACGGACCTATCAGTAAAGACAGGCGAGCAAGGATTTGGCGTCGGCGCTGTGCTGGGATTCAAGTTGATGGAATCCGAGCAGGAGGCATAGGGCGAGTAATTATTGTCGCGCAGAGAATCATATCTTCCCCCGGCCAGTAATTGAATGCGCCCCGGCAGATGAATCCGGTCCTGCAGCACCCCGGATGATTGATGGCTGTCTTCCCATAGCCTGCGCGGGCCTGCGGTTTCAAGCGGGCTTTCGATAGAAACCGGAGCCAGGGGTTGATAGATATTCTCCGCGCCAACATAAGAATAGACTGCGCCGTCCTGAATGATGCCATCGATCGAAGATGGATTATCAGTCGTATAAAAGCCGGGCTGCTGCACGCTGCGCAGAAAGAGCGTCCCGCCCCCGGTCAGGTCGTGCGTAATCGCTCCAGTCTTGAAGCGGCCAGTAACCATCGCCTCGGCCTGCGCGTCAATGCGCAACTCGTTTGGGTCGCGGTAATCGTAAATGCCGTAGTCGCCGCCGTCGGTTACGCCGGGAACCGCGGGACAGAAGAAGTAGGCGGGCGCATCCGGCGCGCCCGCACAGGCAACATTTCCGCTTTCATCAAACGGGGTGCCATACGCGTAGATCACATTATCTTGTATCAGCGAATGGCTCAAACTTGCCGCAGCAAAAGCTACCCAGTTATGCGACAGCGTGTAATCCATCCGCGCGCCGGTATTGATTGTGTCGTAGGTGTCCGGCGGACCCCAAGCCTGGTCGCCCAGCATCGTCGATGGATAGATTCTGTTGATATCCGGCAGCGTCGTGCCGCCCAGCAGTTGATAACCGCTCCCATCGCGCTCCACTTTATGCTGGTACTCGAAGTCGCCTTTCAGAACCGCCTTCGGACTCATCCTCCAATCGGCTGCGCCCGCCCCAACGGCGCGCCAGCCGTTGGTATCGTTCATATAACTCGCGATCCTCTCGCCGGCCAGATTCACCCGCGCGCCTACCTGCTTTTGGCTGCCGAACAGGTGCCCTAGATCCGCAGCGCCGTAAGCGCTTCCGCGATGATCGGTACCCAGATCGATCGCCTTGATCACCGCAGGCCGCTTGGTCACGTAGTCGATCAGCCCGCCCGCCGCGGCCACGCCGCTCTCTTCGCCAGCAATCCCCTTGAGAATCTCCACGCGCTCCTTGTTCTCAAGCGGCACATCCTGTTCCCCGGCGATGGTCATGCCGTTAATCTGGAGTCCCGTGGCCAGGTCGATCGGGAAGCCGCGAATCTCGTAGACGCCGTAGTAGCCCACCGGCACGTAATCGTCGCCAACCGACGCATCGTTCTTCACCACGTCTGAAAGCAGGCGCGCGCCCTGATCCGTAAGCAATTCGCGAGTCACCACCGTGGCCGACAGCGGCGTTTCCGCAAGTGCTGCGCCGTCCAGAGTACCCACCGTAACTGCCTCGGGAAGATAATCGTCCTTCACTTCGCCGTGGACCACAACCGTGGTGGTCACGCGCTGCACCGGTTGCGCCGGCTTCGGCGCGGTGGGCGCCTGCGCTTGTCCCGCTTGTCCAGATTGCTTGGCTTGTTCAGCTTGTCCGGCTGGCGGTGGTGTGCTCTGCGCAAATCCTCTGGCGCAAGTCGCCAGCCCGCAAGCCAGCATCAACACTGCGCCCAAGCGAAGGCAGAGTACCCGCCGCTTACGCCATGCGGCTTCGAGACGGGCTGAATATTGAATGGGTTTGCGGGCGGTTTCTGCGGATGCAACTTCAGGCATGGTTTCCCCTTGTTTCCAAATTGAATGAAACAAGAGAACTCACGCTGAGGTTCGAGGAAGAAGGCCGTTCGGCTTCGAAAACTTCCCACGCCGGTATTATCCGGATCGGGTTCGAGGGTATCTCTCAGCCCCACTCTCGTGGAGCACCCCTGTTTCAATAATTCGATTGAAACACTTTTGGCAGGGCCAGCGCAAATCTGAGCGAATGCCAGCGGGTCAAACCAGTCCACGACCACCGGCCGACCCCTAACCCCTGCGAAGCTACTTTCCCGTCCCCTCCGTGATCGTCACAATCCGGTCCACTCCGGGTACGGTAAACTGCTCCACCTTGCCGCTGGGCCAGTGAACCTCAATTGCATCCACGGTCGTAGCCTGCCCCAGTCCAAAGTGCGGCCTCGGGTCGTTGGTTGACATGTAGCTGCCACCGCTCAGCACGTCGCCGCGCTGCTTCATCCCATTGGCGGTCACATATACCGTAGCTCCCACGGCGTCGCGTGGGCTTTTCGCACCACCCACCAGTTTCAATTCCAGCCAGTGGTTCTTGTCCGGCGAGACGTTCCTGAGCAGCACCGGGTGGCCATCTTCGACGTTGATCACCGCATCGAGCTTGCCATCGTTGAACAGATCGCCCACAGCCATGCCGCGCCCGGCAATCACTACCGCCAACCCGGTTCCCTCCACCGCCGGAACTACCTCAAACTTCTTGCCCTCGATGTTGTGGAAGAGCACGGGCCGCTGCGCCCAGCTCGTGCCCCAGTTGTATTTGTCCGCTTCCGGGTAGACGTGCCCGTCAGACATGAGCAGATCCTTCCAGCCATCGTTGTCGTAGTCCAGAAAAGCGTCGCCCCAGCTGAGGAAGGGAACTGAAACCTCCGCAATGCCCAGTTGATAGCTGATATCGGTCAGGTTGCCATCGCCCTCGTTGCGATAAAACGGCTTGTAGTCGTCGGAGAAGGTAGTATCGAAGATCGCCAGTTGCCCGTTGTTCTGGTAGTCGCCCACCGCGATGCCCATGGACGCGGTCTCGCGCCCTGCCTCGTTCAGCGCGAAGCCCGATGCGTAGCTCACGTCCTCAAAGGTTCCGTCGCCCTTGTTCAGATACATATAGTTGGGCGTCGAGTCGTCGCCCACCAGCAAATCGATCTTGCCATCGTTGTTGATATCGACAAACAGGGCGCCCAGTCCGTAGTAGCCGGGCTTGTCGTCCACGCCGGCCTTCACGCTCACGTCGGTAAAGGTGCCATCACCATTGTTGTGGAAGAGATGGTCCGGTTCGCCCTTCAGGCCCCTCGGCCCGCACGCCACAGACTCGCCGCGGAAGGTGCAGAATGCGTTGTTGCTCCCATCCCCTTTGCTGTTGGGCAGGTTGTTCCAGTCCCAGTGCAGGTAGCCCGCCACAAACAGGTCCAGCCGCCCGTCGCCGTCGTAGTCGCCCCATGTGGCGCCGCTCGACCAGTTGCCAAGCGTAACGCCGGCCTTCTCAGCCACGTCGGTAAAGGTGCCGTCGTGGTTGTTGTGGTAGAGCCGGTTCTTGCCAACATTCGACACAAAAATATCCGGCCAGCCGTCGTTGTCATAGTCGGCAATGGCCACGCCCGTGCCCCAGCGATCGTTGGTCACGCCCGCCTTGGCGGCCACATCGGTAAACGTGCCGTCGTGGTTGTTGTGGAACAGTGCGGCGTGCGGCGGCGTCTCCTTGCCCGTCAGCGCGTCCACGGTCGAGCCGTTCACTACATAGATGTCCAGCCAGCCGTCGTTGTCATAGTCGATCAGCCCCACCCCCGAGCCCTTGGTCTCGACAATGTAATTCTTCTGCGGCGTACCCATCTTGTGGGTCCAGTGGGTCAGCCCTGCCTTTTCCGAGTCGTCGATAAAGATGACCGGCCCGCTCTTCACAAATCCGCCCGCGGTAATGGGCCGGTGCTGCGCGTCAAGCTGCACTGGGTGTGCGGAGTCGGCCGTGGAACTGCCCATGGGCGCGGGTTGTCCGCCGGCTGGTTTATCGTTTTGCTGCCCTTGGGGAAGAGCGCTGGGAACTGTGGCCTGGGCAGAAAGAAATGCGGGAATTCCTGCCGCCAGCAGTCCCAAGACAGTGGTCGTACGCAGTGCTAGAAACATGGCAGTCAGTATACGGGCCGAGGGGGTACCGAGTATCCGCCGAAAGGTGGAGGGCAATCGCATGAACGTTCCCTGGCGCGGACATTGGCTCCATTCGCTTCTTGAACAGGTCGTGAACCGCGGTTCCTCCCGGAGGGAGGAGACGAGAATAGCCCAGGGTGTAGCAAAGCGAAACCCTGGGAACGAGTTCAAGTTGGAATGTACCGCCCCGTCGGGGCCGTGAGAACCCTGCTCACGATCCCGATCTCTGTTCATGCAAACACCCTGGGTGGAGGGCCGC
>Ga0302197_10001640_pt1 | contig 21342 bp, 18 predicted proteins | sample II_Bog_N2_1_FD_193526 | JGI IMG/M metagenome (GOLD analysis project Ga0302197, IMG submission 193526) | Peat permafrost microbial communities from Stordalen Mire near Abisko, Sweden - II_Bog_N2_1 | ecosystem: Environmental > Terrestrial > Soil > Wetlands > Peat | place: Sweden: Abisko...
AGATTGAGCTTTTTATCCCGACCCGAAGCGGTCACCGTAACGGTTTCCAGGTTCATGCCGAAAAGGGTGCGTGCCGGCGTTTGGTTACTCGCGTATATCAGCGTGCCCAGCTTCACGCCAAGCCCTTCTGCCATCTGGAGAGCGATCTGACGGGCGTGCTCCAGCGCCTTCTTGGCCGCCTCCGCCTCAAGCGCATCATCCTTATTTAATTCCCACTGGATCTCGCCGCTATCGTTCGCGCCAGCCGTAATCGCAATGTGCAGAATATTTGCGACCACCTCAGCGGGTACAGTCACGTGCCAGCTCTGCGAAAACTCGAACCGAATTCCCTGCGCATAACGTGCTTTGTCTGAATCGTCGTTTGGCTCCAGCGGTTTCAGCGACTGATCATCGCTCTCGACGGCCTCTTTCGGTACTCCCCCCGCCTTGATCGCAGCCATCACCGCGTTCGAAGTCTGGCTCGCCTGCGCGTAGGTTCCGTCCTGGTCCTTGCCGAAAATGTGGAAGCCAACGGTAAGCACGGCCGTGTCGGCGAGAGCGTCCGCCTGGTCGCTCGTCGTGATTGCAATCGTCTTGTTCTCTTTGTTGATCTGGATTTGCTGGGAATAGCCGGCGGCCCCTAACAGCAGCATGCAAAGCGCCGCAGCGCCCATACGATTGGCTTTCATCTGATTCATTCTCCTAACTGTCTTCCGTCGTGCTCAACAAATCCGCCAGCGTCTTCTTGTGCTTCGGCTTGGCGGCGGCCTTCTGCTTGGGATCGGGGATCACTCGCTCCGCCGGGACCGTGCCCACGCGGTCGCGCGCGTTCTGCTTCACCGCCTTCACTACAGAGAACACCTGCTTCTTCGCCTTGCTCATGGCCATCTCCCCGCAGCCCCGATTAAAGCACTCTTTGCGCCTGCCGCGACTGCGAATCAGCCGCCGCGAACCCCCGCCACTCCCAATGCCCTATACTTTCTTCGCAGCAGCTTTGCCAGGATGCGCGCGCCGAAGCACCGGCCGCCGCTCCACAAGGGGACCCAGGATGGAAGAACGTGACTTTTTCGACGAGCGGCCCGAACAGCGCACCCACACCTTGACCTGCCCCCACTGCGGCCAGGCCGGGGAGTATCAGGTAGGGTGGCTCGTCCGCCGCAAGAAGGCCCAGCTCCGCGGCAACGCCGACGAGCGCGACCGTGCCCGCTTTGCCAAGGCGCAGAGTTACATGGTCCGCACCGACGACGTGCTCGCCTGCAAGAACATCCGCTGCCGCAAGCGCTTCGACGTCGCCGGCATCCAGTCCGTCGCCTTCCTGTGACGGTCGAGCATCAGACTCCAGGCCGGTGATTCATCTTCGGGCTCGTCATCTGAAGTCGATTCATCTCCGGGCTCGTCATCTGAAGTCTCTGAGCTTGTCATTCTGAAATCTCTGGGCTTGTCATTCTGAGCGCAGCGAAGAATCCCCGCATTTGTCCTTGGCTGCCCACACTTCCGTGCGCCAGTTTGTGATTTAATACCCCAAGTAGCCGGAGACGACCCACCCATGGCCAACATGCTGATCCCAGCTGAGGAGCGCGCGCTCACTCCCCACGAAGTCGAAGCTCTCGACCGCCGCCGCCGCCGTGGCCAGCTCTTGCTCGTCCTCTGCTTCCAATGCGTCATCATCGGCACGCTGGTTACGCTGTGGGCTGGCCAGGACCTGGCTTATTCGCCGGGCTGGGCGCACCCCATGGTCTATTGGGACGCACTCCTCTTCGCCCTCGCGGCCATCTTCGCCGTAGCCGGCATCCGCCTCCGTCGCGGCTCGCAGGAATTCCTCAGCTACTAGAGAACCACGACCGACCGGGCCATCCCACCCGAAGCGTCATTCCGACTCGAAGCGTCAGAATCTCCGTCGTAGTCTCTCCGCGCCAGCCACACCCACCCTCAAAAATCGGCGCCCGTCGGTGTAGATCGGTGTTAAGCCTTTCGCCTGTGAGCGGTATCATCCCCGTGTGACCTTCGCCGAGCCCCAGCACTTCGCGCCGTTCGAGATCATCCTGCTGCTGGCCCTCGTCCTCGCCTCCGCAGCCCTCTTCTTCCTCCGCTTCGCCCCCATCCTCCGAACTATCCTCAGCGCCCACAAGGACCTCGGCTGGTCGCTCCGCCCCATCTCCAAACGTCTCTGGACGTTCACCAGCGAAGTCCTCTTCCAGTCAAAAGTCATCCGCGAGCGCCCGCTTCCCGGCATCGCCCACGCCTTCGTCTTCTGGGGATTCCTGGCCTTCGCCCTCGTCTCGCTCAACCATCTGGCGACAGCCGTGGGATTGGGCTTCATGCCGCAGGACAGTTGGGCCAGCGATTTCTACTTCCTCTTCGCAGCCGCCTGGGCCGTACTCGTCGCCATCTCAATAACGGGGCTTTTCCTTCGTAGATTTGTAGCCCGTCCCATCTGGCTGGGCAGCAAACCATCCTACGAGTCCGGCCTCATCGCCCTGCTCATCTTCACGCTGATGGTCACCTACCTGGCCGCGTTCTTCATCCGCGACCCGGTCGCCCTCAAGACCCTCTGGTGGACCCACACCCTCGCGCTACTCATCTTTCTGCCGCTGATCCCGCACACCAAGCACCTGCACCTGGTGCTCTCGCCCGTCACCATCTTTCTCAAGCGCGAGGGCTTTGCCGCCATCCCGCCGCTGTCTACCGATGAAAATGTCGAAGACTTCGGCCTGCACACCGGTCGCGACATCACCCAGATCATCGCCCTCCAGGCCTACTCCTGCGTGGAGTGCGGCCGCTGCACCGAGCATTGCCCCGCCTCCGCCACCGGCAAGGTCCTCAACCCCAAAGAGATCATCCTCGGCACGCGCTCCTACCTCAACACCTTCGGCCCGCACTCCGACGTTCCCTTGCCCGCCGAGCTGCGGAATGGCGACGCGTCCCCCTCAGACCTTGAACCTCGCACCTTGAACCTGTCGCTGGAAGCGGCTTACGAATGCACCACCTGCGGCGCCTGCGAGTTCCAGTGCCCGGTCGGCATCCAGCACGTCCCCATCATCGTCGGCCTGCGCCGCGGTGCCGCCAACACCGGCGCGTGGGAAGACCCCTACGGCACCAAGCTCTTCCTCGCGCTGGAGCGATCCGGCAACGCCCTGGGCCTGCCCGCAGCCGAGCGCGACAAGTTCATCGCCCGCGCTCAGTTCCCCATCTTCGACGGGACACAAGAATACTGTTTATGGCTCGGCTGCATGGGCGCCTACGATCCCCACGGCCGCGAGATCGTCGCCGACTTCGCCCGCATCATGGACCACCTCGGCACCACCTTCGGCGTGCTGAAGAAAGAAAAATGCACCGGCGACCCCGCCCGCCGCCTGGGCAACGACCTCGTCTTCCAGACGCTGGCCGAGTCCGGCCTCAAAGCCTTCGAGGCGGCGCGCGTCCAGAAGATCGTCGCCATCTGCCCCCACTGCGTCCGCACCATCGCCACCGACTGGCGCGACTTCGGCATCGCCCCCGCCATCGAGCACCACAGCGAATTCATGGCCCGCCACGCCGCGCAGTTGCCCACCCGACTAAGCGCTGTCATCCCACAAAGCACTGTCATTCTGAGCGAAGCGAAGAATCCCCGCATTTCGCCTGAAGCGCCACAAGACGCCGCTTCCCCTGACAACCATCCACAAGCAACTAGCAACACCGTCGTCTACCACGACCCCTGCTACCTCGGCCGCTACCAGAACATCTACGCTGAACCCCGCGCCGTCATCGCCCAGCAAGCCACGCTGATGGAGGCCCCGCGCAACCACGAGCGCAGTTTCTGCTGCGGAGCCGGCGGCGGACTCGCCTTTCTCGGCGAAGAATCCGGCGAACGCGTCTCCCACGTCCGCGCCCGCGAGCTGGCCGCCACCGGCGCAACCACCGTCGCCACCGCCTGCCCCTTCTGCAACACCATGTTCCGCGACGCCCTCACCGCGATCACGCCTGACGGAGAGCGTGCGCCCCAGCTTCTCGACATCGCCCAGCTCACCGCCCGGTCACTTCGTGACTCATGCTGAGCTTCGCGTGCCTCTCCTGTTGGTCGGCACAATGATTTCTTTGCGACCATCGGGAGCACCACCACGAAGTCCAACACCCGTCACGAAGTGACCGCCGCCCGCGCAGGGTGCCCGTCCGGCAGGACGGAGTCCCGCCCTCACCGCATCGGCACAAACTTCCCCGCGCACGCATAAGGCTTCGTCTGCGTATCCACAAAGACCGCCTTCCCCTCGGCGTTCCCATCCAGCTTCGTGAACGGCACGTTCGATCCCTCGCTCACGACATCCAGAAGCTTCACATGCACCTGCGCCGGCCTTATCCCCTCCAGGTTCACATTCTTCAACTCCACCTGCGTCCGGTGCGCCTCGTCATAGCCCGCAATCAGCACATCGCCCGCAGTCAGCGACGTAATGTTCTCCAGCACAATCTTCCTGTACTCCGGAATGCGGTCGCCCTTGATGCCCGGATCGACAAATGCCTCCACCGTCTGGTTGTTGTAGTACGGGCTGATCGCAATCGGAATCGGAACGTCGCGCATGCAGATGTTCCGGTACACCAGGTTCTCCACCAGCCCGCCGCGCGTTGCGTTGCTCTTGATGCGGATGCCGCTGGTCGTGTGGTCCTCGGTTAATCCGTCCACCAGCAGGAAGCTGTCGCCCGTATTCGTCTCGCTGCCAATCGACATGCCGTGCCCGCTGTAGAAGTGGTTGTCCAGCACGCTCATGTGGGTCACGCCGGTCTTGATCGCGATGTTGTCGTCGCCGTTGTCGATCCAGCTATGCGCAATGGTGATGTTGGTGGACGACCCCGGATCGATGCCGTCCGTATTGCGCGGACGTGGGTCGCCCGGCCCCGGCTCATGCACCGGCGTCTTCAGATGCACGCCCCACGCCGTAAAGCCATCGGTCCGCGACACGCCCACGTGGAAGTTGGGCGAATCGTGCAGCGTAATCCGATACAGCGTGAAGCCGTCCGCGTCGCTGGCCGAGATCAGCCGCGGGTCGCTGTACGGAATCCCGTTCGGCAGCGCGGCGGTCGGCTCGCCCTTCACCGCCAGTCCCCACCACGAGATATCCTGCCCCAGCAGCTTCGCGCCGCCGCGCCCGTCGATGGTGCCATCGCCCATGATGCCGACATTCTTCGCGCGGATGGTGAGGAACGCCTTGCACGGCCCCTTCGACGGAATCGTGCCGCACGTTCCCGGCCCGCTCACGTCGTAGTCCGCAGGATTGCGCGAGGCAAACAGCGTCACTCCCTTATCCACCAGCAGCGTCACACCTTCCTTCAACTCCAGCGGCCCACTCAGGAACGCGTCGGCGCCCTTCGCACCCGGTGCCAGCTCAATCGCCTGCCCCGGCTGGCACTTCGCCGCAAAGCCATCGATGGCTGCCTGAATCGCTGCCGTATCTTCTTTCGCCTCGTCGGCCTCCCGCAGCGCATCGCCTGCCGCGGCCAGTTTCGCCTCCAGCTTCACGCATGTAGCGGGAATCTTCGGCTCGGTCACCATGCGCGTGTCCTGCGCCCGCGCGCCCGCTGCCATCGTAACCAATCCGCACGCCACCCACACGTGCCCGCACACCAGCTTCTTCGTCATCGCACAGCCCTCCAGCTTCGCCCTGCAAACCTAGCACATGCAGGGCGCCGGAGTCAGCGATCGCACATGGTTACTTGTGCCGGTCCAGCTTCACCGTCAGCGCCATCACGCACGGAGACATCACAATCGCCACAAAGAACACACCCATAAGAAAGTCATGCATCACGCTCTGCCTCCATGCCGGCCCTCCCCGCGAGAGAGGGCCCGTCTTGGCTCTATCGGCACATCGCGTCCGTATGTTTAGGAGCGGCTGAAAAATCGGGAACTGGACAGGCCTGCACTTCACCGCCGGCCTTCCCCGTCGCAAAATGACCGCTCAAATCATTCAACCTTTCGCCCGTGCGTGCGATGCAAAACCACCCCGGAGGCGCACCCAAACGGCGTCCGCAAACACGAAAAGGCCGCCCGGCAACAGGGCGGCCCTTTCTTTAGGGAGAATAGTTCCAACGGAGGCAAAGCCATCAGAACTTTCTGGCTGCATACTAAGTTTGGCCCAAACCGGTGTCAAGGCTAAAACGCAGCAATCGCAACTGACTGAAAATAAAACGCCTTAACAACCCGTGTCGAACTCATAACATTCGCATTTTATTCGCCACGCAAAAACCTGCTGAATCGGAATTGGTCACAAAATACGGGTTTTATCCACAGGCCTGCACCTGCCAAGGTGCAGAATAGCCGCTTGTCAAGCCCACCGGCGAAATCCAGCTGCCGCTTACCCTTTCGGCATCCGCAGCCGCTTGCCCGCCACACCGCGCAGGTCAATCCGCAGGAACTCCGGCTCGGTCGCCGCGGGCTTGCCCATCAGCACACGAATCCCCGCGCGGCCGAAGCCCAGGAACAGCCCCAGCGTAATCGCCGCCAGCGCGCCAACTCCGGAGAAGATCGCAATACTCTCCAGCAGCGAGTAGGTCTTGCGAATCTCCGCGTGGAACTCCACCGGCATCGGCTTATCGAACGTCACCTCGCTGGGCAGATGCACGCTCTCCACCATTGCCTGCGCCGCGGCCGCGGGCCACGCGCCTGTGGTCACGGCCACCAGCGGCCCCTCGCGCCGCAGCACCACTGTCCCCGCCGCCGGACCCTGCTGCTTCGCCGCTGCGGGAATTGCGCGCGCCACCTCGCCCGCAATCTCCGGCGTGGGATACAGCAGCACTGTCAATACGCCGCCACTCTTGTACCTCGCCGTCACCGCCTCGCCGCTCTTTTCAAAGCCCAGCGCCTGCGCCGGCAGCGCGCCGCCCGTCGCTTGGTAGCCGGCCGGTCCCAGCGCATAGCGCACAGACTCCGCATCCAGCCCCTTCGCCGGCAGCAGACTCGGCAGCAGCGGAGCAATCGCGGCGGGCCCGTGCGCCTTGGGTAGATGGTCGATCAGCTCGTTCGTCAGCGCGACGGTCTCGTCATGCCCAAAGCCAAAGCGCTCCACCACCACATTCACGCCGCTCTGCATCAGCAGCTCATTCGCATCGGAGGAGGCGTTGTCGCCCATCTTCTCCGCGCGCATTCCCGGCTTCGTCCAGTAGTCGTAGGCCGCCAGCGCGCCGCTCACATCCATAAACTGGTACGCCGTCACGCTGCCATGCGTGGATCCCTGCGTGTACTCCGAGCGCGCAAACCGCTTCAGCCCATCCTCGGTCAGCACCGGCTTGTCCGCCAAGTCCACCTGGCCCAGCCCATCGCCGGAGTCGCCCTCCGCCACGCGTTGCAGCTTGCCCAGTGTGGCCGGCAGCAGCGGCGCCGGCGGCTCCATCAGCATCGTCTTCGCCATCGGCTGCGCCTGCGTGCGAAGCACCGCGCACAAACACACCGCAGCCAGCAACATCCACGCTGCGCGTCTGGAATCTACGCGTCTGCAATCCGTTCGTCTCGATCTCCGCGAAGTCGCACCCATACCTCGCTCAGACTACCACCGCAGCCGCTTCGATAGCACGCCACCGCGCCCTTCCTGCCTACTCTCTACTGCTTCTACTGCCCCACCTGCGCGCGCTCCGTCGGCACACGCATTCCGCTCAGCCCACCCTCGTAGCGCGCCACGCCTTTGTACAGGCTCTCCGCCACACGCTCGCGATACTCCGGCTGCTGCAACTGGTCCGCATCCTTCGGGTTGGTCACAAACGAGATCTCCGCCAAAATCGACGGCATGTTCGCCCCAATCAGCACCACGAAAGGCGCCTTCTTCACACCGCGGTCCTTCAACCCCGCATTGCCCTTCTGCAGGCCCGCGTACAGCGAGCTCTCCACATCCGCGGCAAACTCGCGGCTCTCTTCGATCTTGTCCTTCAGCGCAATCTTCTTCACCAGGTCGCTCAACTGGTGGATGGACTGGTCGCTCACCGCGTTCTCGCGCGCTGCCACATCCAGCGCCGTCGGGTCGCTGGTAAAGTTCAGGTAGTAGGTCTCCACGCCGCGCGCCGTCGGATCGCTGGACGAGTTCGCATGGATGGACAGGAACAGGTCCGCCTGCGCCTTGTTCGCAATCGCCGTCCGCGTCTCCAGCGGGATAAACGTGTCGTCCGAACGCGTGTAGACGACCTCCGCTCCCAGCCTGTCGTGCAGCAGCTTGCCCAGCCGCAGCGCCACGTCCAGCACCACGTCCTTCTCTTCAATCCCGTCCGCGCCCAGCGTGCCGGAGTCGTGCCCGCCGTGCCCGGCGTCAATCACGATGCGCCCAATCTTCAGCCCCAGCGCGCGTACCAGGCTGGTCTCGCCATCCGCCGTGGGCACCGCCGCACGCGCCGGCGTGGCATCCGCCACCACCGCATCCGCGCTCGCCGCCTTCGCCTTCGCCTTTCGCGTCCTGGCCGGGCTCACCGCAGCATTCATGACGACCTTGTCGTCATGCGCGGGCTGCGCCGCGTCCGTCCTCGGACCTGCATCCGCCACCACCGCGGAGATGGGCTTTGACGTCGGCTTGCTGGTCGCATCCACCTTCCCCGGCAGCTCGCTCAGGTTGGCAACGTCGCTGGTGGAGGTACGCGTCGCCACGGTGTTTGGCACCGGCCGCGCCGGCGTCGGCCGCGCCACCCCCGCCGCATGGGGAGCCGGCACATCTGCAGAGCTCATCCCATCGCCCGTGCCGGCTGATCCCTGGTCCCTGATCCCTGAGGCCTGATCCTTTGCCGCCTGCTGCTTGCCGCCGTGGATATCAATAATCAGCCGGTACGGATTCGGCAGCAGAAACGCCGAGTACTCCGTCACGTCGTTCACATCCAGCACCACCCGCGTTACATCGTCGGAGTACTGCGCCGCGCGAATCTTCTTCAGGAACCCATCGTCCGTCACCGCAAAGCTCTTGCCCACCAGCTCCTGCGCCAGCCGCGTGCCATGCAGGTCGAAGAAGATGCGGTCCGGGTTCGGCACACGCGCCGCCTCATACGTCACATCATCGCCCAGGTCAATCGCCACCCGCGTATACGTCGCCGTCGACCAGTGCCGAATGCCCGTCACCACCGCCCGCTTGCCACTGCGCTTCGCGGCAGTCGGGTCCGCCTCTACATCCACCACCGCAACTGGCGGCACATCCCTCGCAACCTCATCGCGGCGGGCCAATGGAACCGCTACCGAACTGGGTGTCCCATTCATCACGGCACTATCGTGATGGGTGGGGTCCATCTTTCCCGAAGTCGGTGCCGTCGCTGGCAGCGACGAAGCACCGCCAGCTGTCGGCTTCGGGACCGACTCGCTTTGATCTGCTCCCACTCCAGGGTCGCCGTTGCTTGCACTCGCCCTGCGCGGCGCGGACGAATTACTTCCGTTGCGCTCTGTCCCCGCGCTTGCAGCATTTGCGCCGACCGTCGGCGCAATCGTCGCCGTCCGGCCTGCCATCTTTCCTGTTCCCTGCTCCCTGCTCTCCATTCCCTGCCGCAACGACTCCAGCCCCGCCTTCGCCTCTTCCGCCTGTTCGCTCCTCGGATGCTCCTTCAGCAGCAGCGCGTACTTCTCCTTCGCCGCCGCCGCATCGGCCAGGTCGTCCTCTTCAATCTGTCCTTCGGCCAGCAGCGCCTGCACCCGCAGCGAACTGCCCGGATACTGCTTGCGCAAAAACTCATACTGCCCCACCGCCGCCTGTGAGGCCTTCGCATCGTGCAGCGTGCGGCCCTGCTCCGCCAGCAACTCCGCCACCGCGTTCACCGCGGCTGGCGCATACACGTCCGCCGGGTTCGCATGGTAGATCGCGCGATACGCATCCATCGCCCGCGTGTAGTCCGCGCGTGTGCGGTCGCTCTCCGCCATCGCCTCCAGCGTCTCGCGTCCGCGCTCCGCCTGCTCCCACGGAGACAGCGCCACGATCTTCGCGGTCTTCGCGGCATGGCTCCGGGCCGGCGCCGTGGTATCCACCGCCGCGCCCGCGGCCTGCCAACACACAAGCGCCACGCACACCGCGCCCGCAACGCATCCAGCGCAGCGCATCCCTAGGAGATACCGCACCACTCGACCTGGGTTTACGAAGCGCATCGCTTCCCTAGTTTAAGTCGCGCCATCCCGCGCGTCCCTGTGAAAACCCACCCGGTACTCCCCGCGATACTCCCCAGCCGCGCGCGATTAGCCCAGCAGCGCCCCCACCACATCCGCCGCCTTGGCCAGCGCGCCATCCAGAGCGCCCACATCGCTGCCGCCGGCCTCCGCCAGGTCCGGCCGCCCGCCGCCCTTGCCGCCCACCATCCCTGCCAGCGTGCCCACAATCTTGCCCGCCTGAACCTTGCCGGTCAGGTCCTTGGTCACGCCAACGATCAACGAAACCTTCCCCGTGTCGGAATCAGCCGCGCCCAGCACCACCACCCCGCTGCCCAGCTTGCCGCGCATCTGGTCGACCAGGTCGCGCATGGGCCCGCGCTCCAGTCCGTCCACTCTCTGGACGAGCAGCTTGACGCCCTTCACTTCGACCGCGCTCGCCTCGCCCGCCGCCGCGCTCGCCGACTTCATCCGCATCCCGTCCAACTCGCGCCGCAGCTTCTTCATCTCTTCTTCCTGCGCGGCAATCTTCGCCCGCAGCGCGTCCGCCGGAAAAGCCGCCTCGCCGCCCACCATCTGCCCCACCACGCGCGCCACCTCGTAGTCGCGCCGGAACTCGCCCAGCGCGCCCATCCCGCTCACCGCCTCCACGCGCCGCACACCGCTCGACACACTGCCCTCGCCGACGACCTTGATCAGCCCAATCTCTCCGGTCGCACCCGTATGAGTCCCGCCGCACAGCTCCGTGGAAAAATCCCCAATCTTCACCACGCGCACCTTGTCGCCGTACTTCTCGCCGAACAGCGCCATCGCGTGATACTCATTCACGGCCACATCGATCGGCACATCCACCAGCGTCTCCACCTTGCTGTTCGCCAGCACCTGCGCGTTCACAATGCTCTCCACCTCGCGCAGCTCTTCCTCCGCCACGCCCGCAAAGTGCGAGAAGTCGAAGCGCAGCCGCGTCGCATCGTTCAAGCTGCCCGCCTGCTTCACATGCTTGCCCAGCACCTCGCGCAGCGCCGCATGCAGCAGATGCGTGCCTGTATGGTTGCGCTCGGTCGCGCGCCGGTTGTCCGCGTCCACCACCGTGTCCACCGTGTCGCCCACGGCAATCGTCTGCGTCGCCTTCACCTTGTGCGCAAACACGCCCTGCACCGGCTTGGTGCAGCCGGCCACGTTCGCAACCACGGTATTGTGGTCGCCGGAATACAACCAACCGAGATCGCCCACCTGCCCGCCGGAGTCCGCATAGAAGCTGGTTGCATCCAGCACCACCTCGCCCGTCTCACCGGCCTTCAACTCCGGCACACCCACGCCTTCCTTGACTAACGCCAGCACCTTCGCCCCATCCACCCGCAGCGCCGTGTAGCCCTCAAACTCCGTCTTCGCCAACTCGCGATACACCGGCGCCGCCGACTTCTGCGACCCACCTTTCCAACTAGCCCGCGCCCGCGCCTGCTCCTCTTCCTTCGCGCGATCAAACCCCTCCATGTCGAACGCAATCCCCGCATCCCGCGCCGCATCCACCATAAAATCCAGCGGCATGCCAAACGTCTCGTACAGATGAAACGCCGCCTTGCCGCGAAGCTTCTTACCCTCTTGTAGCAACGCGCGAGCCGTATCCAAAGGCTTCCCGTTCTCGAGAAAGTAGTCTTTTAATCCACCACCTTCTTGCAGAAATTCCTGCAACGTACCGCTTTCAGCCCCGAGAAGAATCTCCTCGGCCTCTTCGTGAAGGGCAAGGATTTCATCAATCTCCTTCTGCAATTCTTTAGAACCCACATCCATCACCCGCGCGAACTGCTCTTCCTCCACCAACACCACCTTACTCACCCGCTCCGCAGTCTCCTTCAACTCCGGATACGCCACGCCCATCTCATCCCGCACCGCGAAGACCATCTCGAACAGAAACGGCTTCTCCTGCCCCAACAGCCGTCCATGCCGAATCCCGCGCCGCATAATCTTCCGCAGCACATACCCGCGCCCCTCATTCGAAGGCACCACCCCATCCGAAATCAGAAACGTCGCACACCGCGCATGGTCCGCAATAATCCGCAAACTCGCGTCGCCCTTTTCCTCGCTTCCCGCAAGCTGCTTCAAGCTGTCGGCTGAAAGCTGCTCTTCGCTGACAACTCTGGAATCATGCCTTTCGCCCGTCACCTCCCGAGCCTTCGCAATCAGCGGCAAAAACAAATCCGTCTGGTAGTTCGACAGCACTCCCTGCAGCACGCACGCAATCCGTTCCAGCCCCATGCCCGTATCGATGCTCGGCTTCGGCAGCGGCGTCAGCGTCCCATCGCCCGCGCGGTCGAACTGCATAAACACCAGGTTCCAGATCTCCACATACCGTTGGTCGTCCTCGCCAAACGGCCTGTCGACCGACGGGTCCTCACCCGCCTCCACGCCGAAGTCGTAAAAGATCTCCGAGCATGGTCCGCACGGCCCGGTCTCGCCCATCTGCCAGAAGTTGTCCTTGGCGCCAAAGCCGAAGATGCGCTCCTTCGGAACGCCCGTCTCGATCCAAAGCTGCTCGGCCTCGGCATCGCGAGGCACCTTGGCGTCGCCTTCAAAGATGGTTACATAGAGCTTCGCCGGATCGATCCCGCACCACTCCGCGCTGGTCAGGAACTCCCACGCATACGCAATCGCATCGCGCTTGAAGTAATCGCCAAAGCTGAAGTTTCCCAGCATCTCGAAGAACGTATGGTGCCGCCGCGTAAAGCCCACGTTCTCCAGGTCGTTGTGCTTGCCGCCCGCGCGCACGCACTTCTGCGAAGTCGTCGCCCGCGAGTAGTCGCGCTTCTCCGCGCCCAGAAACACGTCCTTGAACTGGTTCATCCCCGCGTTGGTAAACAGCAGCGTAGGATCGTTCGCCGGCACCAGGCTGGACGAGTGCACGCGCCGGTGTCCCTGCCCCGTGGCAGCCGACACTTTGCCCTCAAAAAACCGCAGAAAATCTTCCCTGATCTGGCTTCCAGAGACTGAACGCACGCTTCCCGAACGATATTCCATAGGCCTAAAAGTCTATCAGCCAAGCAAGAACCCAGCCTCCCGGGATGAATTCCAGCAGGTTTTCACACGAAGCGTAGAGAACGGCAAGGGTTTCCGGAAACCTTCTACAACTTACGGCCTGTGCTCCAACTCAACTCAGCCATTGCATCCCCCGTACGCGCATGCCAAGCTCGAGCCTGAAACTCCATAGAAGTCCCGAAAACGGCCGGTCAAGGTTCACCCGTGGATGTCCTCACTCTATTCTTCGTCGAAGCAAGTATCTTATTTCTCTTCAGTCTGACCACGCTAGCCGGCTCTAATGGTCAATCGGGTAAGAATGGAGGCTACTGGTTCGCAGCCTCCAACTTCTGTGGGGGAGTCGGCCTGCTGCTGCATGGCGCTCTCCCCAACGCCCCCGCGCTCATCAACGTCGTTCTCGCCAACCTCTTCCTGTTCGTCGAACTCACCTTGCTCAACAAGGCCATCGCCGAGTTCGTCGACCGGGGCCGCCGCACCTGGCTGTATCTGCTTGCGCTCTCCATCCTTATGACGGTGGCAACCGTCCGCTACACCCTCTGGCCAGCAGACCATACCCTCCGCATCGCCTTTATCTCCATCGTCGCCGTCGCCACCGCTGCCTGCAGCGCAACGCTCCTCTTCCTCTCGCTCCGCGGCCGCGCAAGAATCTCAACCGTCGCCATGGGCTCCCTCTTCAGCCTGTATGCCATCACCAATACCATCCGCCTCTTCGACGTCTGGAGATATCAGCAACAAAGCTTTTACCACATCTTTCTCGACCGCACGATCATCGCCGGCCTCAGCTTCGGCTTCCTTTGGATGAGGTTTGCCCGGCTGCACGACAGCCTCGCAGCGCTGGCTGACACCGACGCTCTCACCGGTACGCTCAACCGCCGCGCCATCGAGCGCGAGACCGAGCGCGTCTTCCATCCCAGGCGCCAGCGCAGCGATAGCATCGCCGCAATCATGCTCGATATCGACCACTTCAAGCAGATCAACGACCGCTACGGCCACCATGCCGGCGACCTTGCCCTCTGCGCCGTCGCCGACTGCCTCCGCAGCGCCATGCGCGCCGGAGATCTCATCGCTCGTCTCGGCGGAGATGAATTCCTCGTCATCATGCCCAATACCAGCGCCGCCCCCGCCGAGCTCGCCGCCGACCGCGTCCGCGCGCATCTAGCCAAGCTCCGCATCTCCTGCGACACCGGCGAATTCGGCCTTCGCGCCAGCATCGGCATCACCGCTATCGACAGCGGCAAACTCACGCTCGAAGACCTGCTGAAATTCGGCGACCGAGCCCTCTATGTCGCCAAGGCCAGCAGCCGGAAGGTCTCCCCGATCTCCGAGTTCTCCATCTAAGAGCCTGTTGAAATACCCTGTCTTGCCGGCCCACGCTTCACATGCGTGCAGGCGCCACAATTGTCGTCGGCTGCACCACCGGGATCGTCGGCATAAACGCCCTCTCCAGCCATGGCAGCCGCGCAAACAGCATCAGCACCATCACCACCACCGTCGCGCTGAACCACAGCATCAGCCGTCCCTGCCGGTACAACTTCTCCGGGTTCTGCACCGCACTGTGCGGCTGGAACGCCAGGTGGAAGTAGATGGCCATCACCAGCGCCACCAGCGGGAACCCCAGCAGCAGCTCAATCCGGTAGCGAATCACAAACGCCCCAAAGAACAGCATCGCGGTCGACGCGTAGAACACCACGCTCACCAGCAGGCTCTCCTGCGTATACCGCCGGAAGCTTGCGCGGTAGCTGCCTGCCACGCCCTGGTCGCCAATCTCGCGCAGCTCGCTGAAGCGCTTGAGCGCCATAAAGTAGCAGCCAATCATCCAGTAGCTCATCAGCAGGCTCAGCGGAGGCACCAGCAGCGGTGCCACCGCATACCAACCCAGCATCATGCGCAGCGGATTGTTCACACTCTCCGTCAGCACGTCCAGGTAGGGCACGTCCTTGGTCCGCAGCGGGCGTATGTTGTACACGCAGCCCATGAGCCACAGCGCCGCCAGCGTCAGCGCAAGCGGCTGCGACACCCGCCACCCAATCGCCACGCCCACCAGCATCATCGCAATCCACTGCGCATAGGCCGCAGGGATATTGACCAGCCCCAGCGCCGCCGGCCGGGTCCTCTTGGTCGGATGCAGCCGGTCGAACGGCGCATCCAGCACCTCGTTGATCACATAGTTGCTGCATGCCACCAGCGTGATGGACACAAACGCCCACGCCAGCGTCCGCAGTAGGTGCCAGTCCAGCCGAACCGCGCCCACGCTCAGCGGAACGATGATCCCCGGCAGCACAAACAGGTTCTTGATCGAGTGGTCCAGCCGCGCAATGGCCAGATGCGCCCGCAGCCGCTCCGCGAAAGTCACCTTCATCCCTGCCGATTCGATCATCGAGAACCCATCATCCCCTGGCCGTCAAACTACACCCATCAGAACCACGTGCCTGCCTTGTACCGCTCATACTCCTCGCCAAACGCCTGGTGCAACACCTGCTCCTCCTTGCGCGCACGCGCGACCTGCACCGGCACCAGTACCCCCACAAGGATCAGCAGCAACCAGTTCTCCAGCACAATCGCAATGCCGGCCAGGAACAGCCCGCCAAACACGTAGATCGGGTTCCGGATCTTCGCGTACAGCCCCGTCGTCACCAGCTTCTTCGCCTTCGCCTTGACGGAAAACGACGCCCCCAACTGCAGCCGCGCCAGCACCAGCATCGCCACCGACGCAGCCGCCAGTGCCGCCCCAGCCATCTTCAGCGGAGTCCACGCAATCAAGTTCATGTGCCACGCCAGCCACGCCGTAGCCAGTAGAAACGCCACCAACGTAACGATGTTCGACTTCATCGTGCTTCAACCTTTCGTCTCGCGCCCGGCATCGGGAGCCCACCTTCACCTTACTCCCGCGCGGTTACACGTTCACAAGGTTGTAGCTCGCGGAGAGCTGCCCGCTCACCACGTGCAGGTTGCTGGGCGTATAGGCCAGGTCCGGATGGCGCAGCCGCGTGTTCACGCTGCTGGCCACCGCGGAGGAGGCCACAATGTTCCTCGTAAACGCAGGCAATACGCCAAACGGCGGCGTCCGCGAGTTATGCAGCGTGGCCAGCGCCATCCCCGCCGGCGACGGCAGCGTCAGGTTCGCAAACGCTCCCGGGTTGAACACCAGCCCAAAGTTGTTCGCATACTGCGCCATCCAGCGCAGCGTCACGTTCGCCAGGATCGACCCGTCCGCGTCCGGCTTGTAGCCGCCGCCCACGTCGCAGTGCACCCCTGCAAACCATACCTGCGTCAGCGACTGCTGGTCGCTCACCGGCCCGTCCCACAGGCACGGCTGGAACTGCTGCCGCTCCTCGTCAATCGACAACGCCTGCACCGCATTCAGCACATCCGGATGCAGCGTCGTGCTGAGAAAGCCAAACTGGTTCGCATCGGTCCCGCCAAAGATCGCCGGAACGCCCAGCGAGCCCACCGTGTCCCACACGCCCACCAGTTGCAGCTTGGCGTCATCCATCGTATAGGTCTGGTTCAGCGTGTCCAGCAGCGCCGGCCGCTGCTCCGTGTTGCGATACGCCTCAAACGCCATGTCTACAACCTTCGGATCGCCCTGGTTCACCGTCGGCAGCCCGCAGATCGCAATCATCCCTGCCAGGCACCGCGCCGTGTACGCCCCCCGGCTAAAGCCGAACAGGAACAACTGGTCGCCCGGCTGGTAGTGCGCACACACATCTGCGTACCCGTCCTTGATCTTGTCGAACAATCCATCGCCGCCCACTCCGAACGCGCCGCCCAGCAGCTTGTCCAGCAGTCCGCCCGCCGCGCCCACGCCGGAGTCGTACGAGGTGTATTGCACGCCATCAACTTTGGCCAGCGCGTTGTACAGCTGGCACACGTTGGAGTTATCGTTGGGGTCCTGCCACGTCCCATCCGCGCAGAAAACTATGTTCTTCGGCATACGTCCCTCCTTGGATTCGATTGTGTCTGATTGACCGCTTGTCATTCTGACCCTGAGCTTGGCTCAGGGGAAGAATCCCCGTATTTCGCTCCCACCCACGCTCAATTTCAGGCCCCAAGTTAGCCCTTAGCTGTTAGCCATTAGCTGTTAGCCATTAGCTGTTAGCCATTTGCTGTTAGCCATTTGCCTTTGCCCTCAGTCTTTAGCTAAGAGCTAAAAGCTAACAGCTACTAGCTATCCTCCACCACTTCCACCCCCCACTCCCGGAGAATCTTAAACACCGTGCCCGCCGAGAACCCCGCCCGCAGCAACCTCCCCACCACCCGCGCGCACTCCTGCCGTTTCTTCTCCCCCGCCGGCTGCTTCACCCGCTTCCGCGCGATGTATTCCCGCGCCAGCGCCACCTCATCCACGCCCTGGTAGGCCGCGCCCACCGCCGCGCCCACTGTCTCCGGAGCCACACCCTTCGCCGCCAAATCCTGCTGCACCCGCCGCCGCCCAAACTTCTGCCCCTCCATGCGGAGCCGTGTGTAGTCCGCCGCAAACCGAGGATCGCTCAGGTACTTCAACTCCTTCAGCCGAGCCACCACGGCGTCCATCGCCCGCTCACCGTCCCCGCCCTCCGCCGCGCGCGTCTTCATCAGCCGCCGCAGCTCACGCTCCGTCCGCATCCTCCCCGCCAGCGCCCGCACGGCATACTCCATCAACCCCGCCTCGCCCAGCGCCTCCCGCTTCTTCGCCTGCTTGAACATCATCGCCTACCTGATCCCTGATCCCTGATCCCCGTTCCGTGTCTCCGCATACTTGCCCGTCTTCGTCCAGCGGTCGCACCAGTCGCCCACCACCGCGTTCCACATCTCCGCATTCTGCGGCTTCAGCACCCAGTGGCCTTCGTCCGGGAAGTAAAGCATCTTCGACGGCACCCCCAGCCGCTGCAGCGCCGTAAACAATTCAAACCCCTGTGACACATCCAGCCGATAGTCGCGCTGCGAATGGATCACCAGCGTCGGCGTTTTCGCATTCGCAATAAACCGCATCGGCGACCACCTCCGGAACGGGTCCTCATCCGCCGGCAGATTCTGATACCGCCAAGGCTCCGCCGCATGTCCGGCCCCACTCCGCTCGTCATTCTGACCTCCGGTCAGAATCTCCGTCGTTGCCTTCGTGTCACCGCTACCGGATGCCCCATTCATCGCGGCCGTATCGCGATGGGTTGGGTTCGCACGCCCCATCGGATCATACCCCGCACTAAACCCGTCCCACCCCTTCGGAAAATCCTCCGGCCGCCGAAACTCCCACTCGTTGAACCAAAGCTCCTCGGTCGCCCCATACGCCGCCACCGGGTCATACATCCCGTCATGCGTCACAATGCATTTGAAGCGGTTGGTATGCGTCAGCACCCAGTCCGCCATGAACCCGCCATAGCTCGCCCCTAAGGCGCACTCCCGAGTCTTGTCTATAAATGGAAACTTCGTTTCGGCGTAATCTAACCCCTTCATCAGGTCCACATACGCGCGCCCGCCCCAGTCGCCGGATACTTCATCCACAAACTTCTGCCCATACCCGGTCGACCCGCGCCGGTTGATCCCCACCACCACATACCCATTCGCCGCCATCAACTCCCAGTTCCAGCGATAGCTCCACCCATCTCCCCACGCCGTCTGCGGCCCCCCATGCATCAAAAACTTCACCGGATACTTCTTCGCCGGATCAAACCCCGGCGGCTTCAACAAGAAGCCCTCAACCTTCGTCCCCTCCGCCCCCGTAAACCAGAAATAGCCAAGACGGGAGAGTGACAACTGAGCCAAGACGGAGTCATTGAGATGGGTCAGCGCTTTTTGGCCTTCTACATTTTCCGGCCCTGGCTCGATCAACTCTCCCGTTTCTTTAGGATCGCGGTAATCAGGTGACGTGAGCACATTCTCATCGTAGAAGGTGTGTCCAAGCTCGCCCCCGTTGAAGGTAACAACTCCACTCGGCGCAGACACGCTCATCAAATCTGCAACAACCCAGTCTTCGGTTATGCGAATACCTCCCTCACGAGTTTTTCTTTCGATAACTCGTAGATCGCTGTATTCGCCGCCATCAGCAAGCCAAACAGTTGGTTCAGCCTCAAACGGATAGTCCGGCGGCGGGATATTGCAGCTGATAACCGACTCCGTGCCTTCCTCGCCACTCGTAAACACGATCGCTGCACTATCCGGAACCCAGGTAAACTCATCGATCCAGTTGTCGTACTTCGGCATCAGTTCCACTGGATCCGACCACTCCCGCCCGCTGACCCGTTGACCTGCTGACTGGCTGAGCCGCTGCGCCAGCACCAGCCGAAATTTATCGCTCTCAAACCCGCCCCTCGCCTGCGACCGAAACGCCAGCCACTTCCCATCCGGCGAATAAGCCGGCCCATCATCGCTACCCGGACTCGTACTTACCTTCACCGCCTTCGCCCCTGGTTCATCCAGCCTCAGCGTAAACACATCGTTGTTCGTTGAAGCCGCCGGCACCGCATCCAGATTCGCCACATACGCAATCTCCTTCGAGTCCGGAGCCCACGCATACTCCTGCGGCGCGCTCACAAAATACGTCGGCACCTCCGCATCCCCCACCGCACTCGCCGGCGTCAGGTCGCGCGGGTTCGCCCCGGCCAGCGAGAAATCCGCCTCGATAACGTGGCTCCGCTTCGCCCCCAGGTAGTGATCCCAATGCCGATACAGCAACCCCTCCCAAACCTCGCCCTTCACCGGACTCTTCTCCGCCGCAGCGTCCTTCGCCGCGTCGCAGGCATCCTCCTCCGCCCACGTCGGCTTGTCCGAGCACTCCGGATACACATCCGTCGTAAAAAGGAAATGCTTGGAGTCCGGCGACCAGATCGCCCCGTCCGCATCCCCGCTCACCGCCTTCAGCGTCCGCCCCACCCCGATCGTGCCTGCGGCCTCGTCCCACGTTGCAATCGTGATCCGGGCCACGGGATCGTCCTTCGTCGGCGCGCCCGTGTACGACACAAACTTCCCATCCGGCGAGAACCGCCCAAAGCTCTCGCCCATATTCGACGTCACCTGCCGCTCGGGCGACTTCCCGTCCAGCGCCACCACCCACAGATGATTCACCTTCGTATTCTTCTCCAGGCTCACATCCGTCACGCTGAACAGCACCCACTTGCCGCTGGGCGAGATCTGCGGATCGCTCACCCGCTTCATCGCCATCAGGTCGGCAAACGTCATCGGCCGCTTTGCGCCCGCACTCCCTTGCCCCCAACCCACACCTACCCCAACCTGCCCAGTCCAAACCCCCACCACCGCAACCAGAAGCGCGCGCCACAAGGAACTTTTCATCCCGCCAGTCTAAAGCACTCCCGCCTGCTCCTCTTCGTTTGTGATGCCTGCACCTCTTCGCTTGTCATGCCTGCTCCTCTTCGCTTGTCATTCTGAACGCAGTGAAGAATCCCCGTATTTGCCCCGCCACCGCCCCCGGGTGCCCCATTCGTGACGGCCGTATCGTCACGGGTGGGGTCCAGCGCCTCCACCTCCCGTGGAAGCCCCATTCCCCACAGACTCGTCATTCGGACCTCCGGTCAGAATCTCCGTCGTCGCCTCTCTCCCCCGCCGCCGTCCCCCTTGTCAATAAATTCCTTCTATCCAACACAAACCACTGGGGATACACGCCAAAACTCAACCACCCACAGGAGTAGAATAGAAACAGGGCCAAATCCCGCAGTACGCGGGATCGCGGAGGGGGGCATCATGGACAATCACCATCTGGGCAAGCGCACTCGAATCCGTCCCACAGGCGCACCAGGTCTCCGTATAAGTCCCATCGATTCAATATCCCAGGGATCGACGGGAGACCCCGGTCCACACCTAATGGCAGCGCCTGCAAGATGTTAGGACCAAAGATCAGTGGAGGGGTAGGGGTAGGGGCCCCCTCCATCGCCCCGTCACTCGTCTAACGGATAGCAGACAGTTCCGCCGGAGCCGCTTCCCATGAAGTTTGTTGCCGCCACGCCCGTCATTGCTCTCCTCGCGCTCTCCCTCGCCACCGCGCCCGCCCCCGCGCAGGACTCCGGCTTCAGCAAGCTTGACCCCGCGCCGCCCAGCCTCGCCGTCGACGCCATCGTCAAGAAGTTCGGCGAGCGCGAAGCCGAGTTCGCCCAGGCCCGCGAAGACTACATCTTCCGCCAGACCGTCAAAGTCGACTGCCTGGACGACGACACCAAGAAGATCATCGGCGAGTATCAGCAGGTCACCGACGTGACCTTCAACAGCGATGGCCGCCGCGCCGAGCACGTCGTCTTCGCCCCGCCCAACACGCTCGACAACGCCAACATCCTGATGTCGCCCGC
>Ga0302197_10001650_pt1 | contig 21270 bp, 17 predicted proteins | sample II_Bog_N2_1_FD_193526 | JGI IMG/M metagenome (GOLD analysis project Ga0302197, IMG submission 193526) | Peat permafrost microbial communities from Stordalen Mire near Abisko, Sweden - II_Bog_N2_1 | ecosystem: Environmental > Terrestrial > Soil > Wetlands > Peat | place: Sweden: Abisko...
ATCCAGCAGAAACCACGATCCCTGATTCAATTCGAGTTTGGCATGCTGCGGAGCAACTCCCTTATCGAAAACGGCGTCAAATGCGATGGAGCAACTAGAAGCGGTTCCAAATGTCACAGGGGATTGAATGAAGTCCTTGGGGGGCTTGGTGCCAAATCCTACAATCCTGCTGATCCGTAATGGATTCATTGAGTGACTCGTAAAGGGTGAGTAGAGGGCTGAGTTTACTGAGCGTTTTCCGGGGAGGAATATTTGGCCTTGAGAGCATCTGCAACCGCCGGCGCAATTTCAGGTGACTTCTCAGCAAAGAGGGCCATTGCCTGTTCTGGCGAAAGACCCTTCCTCATCTCCAACTCCGCGAATTTCATCAACCGATCGGCTTGCTCCCCATTCAGTGTGGCGAGCAATGCCTGTAGGCTCGCATCACCGCGCATTTTCAACTTGGCTTTCTCAGTTTCAAGATCAACGGACTCTTCCTTCATCCTAAGATCCAGCTTGGTTTCCTTGACCTCCCTCAGTGCTTGAATGCCCTGTCGTGCGACTTCCAGATCAGTCTTGGCTTGGGAGACTGACTGCTCCTGCCCGACTCCGAAACGAACTTTCTGTTGGCGGATATCCTCCTCGAATCGAACGGCCCCACGCTCCACTTCAGCGCGTACGGAGATGATTTCGCTTTCATGGGTTATCTTTTGCTCATCCAAGCGATTGAGAATCTCTGATCTGCGTGCCTCATAGTCCTGACGTAATCCTTCCAGTCGTTCCCGGTGTTCGGCACCTTGCACGAAGAGTTTCTTATCCTGCTCTCGTTCAAACCCCTTCAAGCCAAACTCGTGAGTCACCTGCTCATAGTATTCCTTGAGCTGCTCCTCATCACGAAAGGCCCCCACCTTTTCCTGACGAAGGGCATCCCTTAACTGGCGATTCACCTCGGCCTCTCGATTCATTCGGGAGATATCGCCAAGTTTCTCGCGGATATAGGCAATGGCCTCACCTCCAAAGTCAGCAAAACGGATACCATCTGGCTTAAGTCCATAGGCAGCGAGAATGCCTTCGAGATAGCTCATCAGTTCGGCTTCCAGGAGTTCGCGAATCCGAAGCTCCGTCATCAGGTCATCAGGCTTTTGCTTGGCTAGAATGAGTTGAAGGCCATCCTTCACATCCTGCCTGAAGCGAGCAGCAAGATCCTCTGTGGTGAAAGAAGGAGTGCTCTCCGAAACAAACTTCTGAGCGAAGAGATGGGGATCAGTTACCCTGAAAAGTAACCGTACCCGCACATCGATTGGTACCTGTCCCTCGACACGAATATCCTCCACCTGAAAATCAACCTCGGCTGATTGAGTGTCGATGAGAACAGCATGAGCGAAAGCTCCCTTATCAAAGCCAGTCAATCGTTGCAGGAAATTATCAAAAGAATGATAACCCGGCGGGAGGAGTCCTTTGAAATGACCATTCTGGAAGAGCAGGGCAACCGTCCCTTCATCTACCTGCAACCCATGATGAAGCGCCTGCTCAGGAGTGTTAAGATCGACTTTGGCTGCAAAACTCGTTGCTGAACGGTGCCAGCGATCCCCGTAGAATGCCTTGCGCAGATCAGGCTGCTGTTCCGAGCCGCACTTCCAGCAGAATCGGGAGTCCGATCCAACTGAGGCAGCACAGGAGTGGCAAGTACTCCAGGTAGTTGCAGTCGGGCAGCCGCATTCCCTGCAGTAGTCGGCATTTTTTGAGATATGTTTGCTGCAATTGGGGCAGCGTTCAGAGAAAAAGCCCATAATATTTAGAGTTGGTTTGAGATCTTGTTAAACTGTCTATCTACTCTTGGCAAATAGTGTGCCAACCCCGCCAAAGCGAGACAACTTTTTGCGTGACACCAGCAACCTCTAATGTGAAGCAGAAGGTGTGTGGTATCCTTTTCCCATTGAAAAGGATGCTGGCACGGTTTTTGCCATAATAGAAAAGTTATGAAATTTATACCCACCGCAAGCATCCTCATCCTTGGCCTCATGCCCTCACTGGGATTTGCCCAAGAAAAGTTCTCCACCCAAAAACTTGATCCAGTCAAACCTTTGGCCTGCACAACTTCCTGTGTGCAAAACAAAACGAATAATATTTCCATTCGCCCTGGTGAGCTTATCGAGGTCTTTGATTTTCACGATCAGGCAGGGGTTCCTCGAATCTCCTTCTACCTTCCTTTGGAAGCGACCAGCGTCGTCCAGCTTGTTAAGGAGCGTCAGGGACGGGTCGACCGTTACTATCTCCGTGGCATCCGAAAAGGGAAGACGGCGGGCGGCATTGTTCCTGCTGCATGGCTCGATTCTGATGGATTTCATCCGAGAAGTGCCTCTGACGAGCTTCGAATCCAAGCTTTGATAAAAGCCAACCCGCTCTTCATCACAGTCGAATAATAGTCACTATGAAAATCCAACTCTCTACACCAAAACTCTTGGCTAGTTCATTGGTTGCATTAATGGCTTCTTCGGCTCTCACCGCTTGCGCCTCAAAAACTACATATGGACCAGTCACTTATCTGGGTCCCACAACTATCACCACCTCGCACCCGATTGCCTCACCCACTCCGAGAGTCAAAACGTGTGCCCATCCGACACCAACACCAGATCCATTAGCTCCGGAACCGATTCCTCAAAAACCCAATATTCCAGGCGTTTCTCCGCTGAATCATGGTGCTGATCAGCCGCTCTATAATTCCACCCAATAAAAGGAGCTAAAGTAAGCGAATGCCCCCCGGAAGTGATCTGACTGTTTCCGTTGCCGTCATTAGCAATGGGAAGGAGAATGAAATTATCCCCTTTGAAGCTGAGATGCTTCTCTTTGGACGTGATCCTGAGTGCCATGTTTCCCTCCCTGATACATCTGTCTCCAGGCGTCATGCGGAGTTGCGGCGGGATGGGGGGACCTTCACCCTTATTGATTCCGGAAGCAGGAATGGTTTGAAGGTAAATGGTGTCCCGAGGAAACAAGCCACCCTCATTCCCGGAGATAGCTTTGAAATAGGCATCTATTCCTTCCGTTTAAAAGCCGGTCAGGGATCGAAGCTCGCCTCCCGTCCCTCCTTACAGGTTGAAAACCAACTTGGACAAACCGTCCGTCACCAGACGACCCTTCCGGAACTCCGTGAGGCCCGCCACCTCGCCGTCATTTATCATGCCTGTTTCTGGATCACTGAATGCGAGGAAAATCAACTGCTTCAAGAACGCCTCTGCAACCTCCTTCATGATGCTCTGAAAGTAACTGAGACACAGTTCTATCATGCCGACCTGACTCTTGGATGCCGAGAGGGAGAAGGGAAGAAGCCTGCCATGAAACTAGCCCCATTCCTTGCTGCGCGTTTCCAATCCTTGCCGGAGGCAACCATGATTTTAGGTGAGGAAATTGCACGCCATCAACGTGGTGTAGGCGACTACCATTACCTTGTCTGTCCAATAAGAAGGGCAACACAAAAATCTCGTACCACGAATGACTTTATTGTCCTTTTGAAGCCATCCGAGTGGCTGCCATTCTCCGTTGAAGATCGGGTTCTTCTTCAGGCGGTCTGTCAACTCTGGGCAAGTGAATCTGCCAAGCTGGAAAAGAAATCCATGCTTCAAAAGGAAAATACTGCGCTGAAAGCCGCTCGGCCCACGAGCAATCTCCTGGGTAAGAGCCCTCTTATGGAGCGACTTCGCACGAGATTGATTAAATCTGCTGGGACCAAAGCTTCCATTCTCCTCCTGGGTGAGACAGGAAGCGGCAAGGAAGTCGTCGCCCAATTCATCCATGAGCAGAGCCCGCGTTCTGCCCTTCCCTTGATCAAGGTGAACTGTTCCGCTATTCCAGAAGGACTCATTGAAAGTGAACTATTCGGACATCGCCGGGGTGCCTTCACTGATGCCCGGGAGAACAGACTAGGAAAATTTGCACAGGCCAATGGGGGAACCATCCTTCTTGATGAGATCGGCGAATTGCCTCCGGCTGCCCAAGCCAAAGTCCTGCGAGTTCTCGAAAATGGTGAGATCGAGCCACTGGGAGGTGAAGCCCCGCAGAAAGTTGATGTCAGAGTGATCGCAGCCACTCACCGCAATCTTGAAGAAATGGTAACACAGGGCCGATTCCGTCAGGATCTCCTCTTTCGACTCAATGTTGTTTCGGTGATTGTTCCTCCCCTGAGAGAGCACTTGGAAGACCTGCCGGAACTTACCGCGCACTTTATTTCGCGATTCTGTGAAGAAAATGGTCTCGTTCGGCTGACCCTCTCTAAGGAGGCGCTCACTCTCTTGGCGCGACATTCATGGCCGGGAAATGTCCGTGAACTCCGTAATGTCATTCAACGCTGCGCTATCAATGCAGAAGGAGCAGTTGTCTCGGCAGCAGATGTGAAATCGTCACTTCCCTGATTTGCTAAGGGATGTTGATTTTCTGATCAACCATTTGTGAGGTCACCTGTAGCTGGTAAATGTTTTTCTTAATGACTGAGGTGAAACCCTCATGATGCCCAACTAGGCCTGCTCGACAGCATCTTTCAAAAAGTTCCCAAGTTTGCAAACGATCCTTTACTCAGAATACAAATCAAAAAAGCTCCCATCAAAAATCACTAGATTAACCAGGAAGTGCCTCCGAGTCCGAACGTACCCACTCTGATGGGAAACAGAGGGAGTGGAATCCTTTCCGTATCTTTCCTCCACTGAAATAAATGCTGGCACGGTATTTGCCAGAGAAGACTTATGAAAATCACATCCCCACAAAATCCCATCAGAATGCCACACTGGCTTCGCTCTCTACAAATGGAGCAGACTCAACCTCGATTGAGTATCACAATTGTCTCACGCCAAAAAAAGTCTCTCTGGAGAATGGCTGGGTTGAGCGTTGCGGCGACGCTCCTGCTGAATCTCATCGTCCGACCAGCTATGGCTCAAGTGCTTTTTGTCGGAATTGATTCTACCGTTGCTGCCACCAACTTCACATCGGGAACGCATGGCTATTCTAGTATCTTTATCGGGTACACTGCCTCCAATAATCTGCTAAACGTTGTTAATACCAACACTCTACTAATAAGCGGTGCCGACCTTACCGTCGGATTCGGCGGCTCGAAAAACAGCTTGGTCGTTTCTAATGGCGGTACGGTGCAGAGTGCTTCTGGATTAATTGGAGTATATTCACAAGCCTCGAATAACAGTGTACTCGTGAGTGGAGCTGACTCGCTGTGGACTAACGGTGCCTCACTTACAGTCGGCTACTTCGGTTCAGGTAACAGTATGGTCATTTCTAACGGGGGGACGGTGATAGATACCGCTGGAGCCATTGGGACAGTTTCCTCGAACAACAGCGTTATTGTGACTGGAGCAGGCACATTGTGGACTAACAGTGGAATTCTGACGATTGGAAATTCTAGAGGTCTTCAAAACAGTTTGGTCATTTCCAACGGAGCAACCGTTGCTAGTGCAGGTGCGATAATTTACGGACACAATAGCGTCCTTGTGACGGGAGCTGGATCAATATGGACCAATAGTAGCTATCTTAACGTTGGACTCGGTGGGGCTGGAACCTTGACGATCGGTAGTGGAGGTACCGTTACTGCATACAATATCAATGCTCTCGGAAATAGCGCGATCAATTTTGGCATTCCCGGCGGCAGCGACAGCAACGTTTCGCTACTCACCCCTTCCATTTCCTTCGGTAGTGGTACTGGTACTCTAAATTTTAACCAGAGCGACACGGCAACAATCGCCAGCGCGATCTCGGGTAATGGCACAATCAATCAACTTGGAAGTGGCACCACTATCCTCATTGCCTCCAATGCCGCTTCAGGAACCAGTTTCATTAATTCGGGAGCCCTGCTTGTCAATGGTGCGCTTCTTGGAGGAGGAACGGCGACTCTCTCCTCTGGGGCAAGCTTGGGTGGCAGTGGAATTTTTGCTCGCGATCTCACGGTTGCAAGTGGGGGGACTCTTGCCCCTTCCTTGAATATCTTTGGTCAACTCACCCTTCCCAATCAGATCTCAGTTGGTACCGTCACATCGGGAACCACAACAGCCGCCACCGGTAAAGAGCTTATCATTTCTAATGGGACTGGCGGGACAATCGACACTTCCGTTGGAACCGCATCAATCGGGACACTTGATGGTTCTACCCTTGTGCTTGGCAACTGGGGAGCGACGGTCACCAATCTCATTTCTGGCACGGTGTCAACGAGTGGTGGTGGATTAACAGCGTTTCAAGGCGATTTTACAGGTGGCATTTCAGGAACCGGCGGTTTGGTCAAAGAGGGAGCAGGCACATTGTCGCTTCTCAGCTCAAACAGCTTTACGGGGCCGATCGTCGTGAATTCCGGATCTCTAGAAATCGGCAATAATTCGAGTTCCGGTCCCCTAGGTAGCGGATTGGTGTATAACAGCAGCAACAATCTTCTGGTCGGGAATGCGATTTCAGGGGTAGGAGCACTAAGCCAGATTGGGGCTGGAACAGTGACTCTCACTGGTTCCAGTAGTTATGCAGGAACCACCCTGGTCGATAGTGGGACTCTCGTTCTGGAGGGATCTGTTGCCAGTACGAGTGACATGCTGATCGGCTATAATGGGGTTAACAGCCTTCTCTTGATTACTAACGGTGCAATCGTTTCCAGCGGAGAATCCCAATATGGTGAGCTGATTGGATTGAATGCTGGATCCTCCAATAACCGCGTTATCGTTACTGGATCAGGATCGCTTTGGACAAACTGGGGTGATCTGACAGTTGGTTATGATGGATCGGAAAACAGTCTTCTCATCACCAATGGGGCAACTGTTGCCACTGGAGAGAACTTTCTAGGAGCAGTCATCGGTGAGAACGCAGATTCTTCCAACAACAGCATTCTTGTGACCGAAGCAGGATCCCTCTGGACAAATAGCGGTGATCTTACAATTGGCTATGATGGATCGGAAAACAGTCTTGTCATTTCGAACGAGGCAACCGTTGTCACCGGAGAGATCAGTAGTGGAGGAGTCATCGGTCAGAACGCCGATTCCTCGAATAACAGTGTTATCGTGACTGGTGCCGGTTCCGTTTGGACAAATAGTGGCGATCTCACAATCGGATATGATGGATCGAGCAATAGTATGGTGATTTCAAATGGTGCCGTCGTGGCCAATGGTGAATTCAACTATGGAGGAGTCATCGGTCAGAATTCGGATTCCTCAAACAACAGCGTTCTGGTGACTGGAGCAGGCTCCGTTTGGACAAATAGTGGCGATCTCACAATCGGATATGATGGATCGAGCAATAGTATGGTGATTTCAAATGGTGCCGTCGTGGCCAATGGTGAATTCAACTATGGAGGAGTCATCGGTCAGAATTCGGATTCCTCAAACAACAGCGTTCTGGTGACTGGAGCAGGCTCCGTTTGGACAAATAGTGGCGATCTCACAATCGGATATGATGGATCGAGCAATAGTATGGTGATTTCAAATGGTGCCGTCGTGGCCAATGGTGAATTCTACTATGGAGGAGACATCGGTCAGAATTCGGATTCCTCAAACAATAGCGTTCTGGTGACTGGAGCAGGCTCCGTTTGGACAAATAGTGGCGATCTCATCGTTGGTGAGGATGGATCGAGCAATAGTATGGTGATTTCAAATGGTGCCGTTGTGGCCAATGGTGAATTCAACTATGGAGGAGTCATCGGTCAGGATTCGGATTCCTCAAACAACAGCGTTCTGGTGACTGGAGCAGGCTCCGTTTGGACAAATAGTGGCGATCTAACTGTTGGATACAGCGGCGCTGGAACGTTGACGATCGCAAGTGGGGGCACTGTTGCCGCCTCCAATATTGTGATTGCCTCACAATCGGGCTCCGTCGGTACCATCAACCTTGGTACTCCAGGAGGAAGTGACAGCAATGTTTCCCTTCTCACTCCTTCCATCTCCTTCGGTGGAGGTATGGGCACACTAAATCTGAATCAGAGCGACACGGCCAGTATCACCAGCACAATCTCGGGAAATGGCATAATCAATCAACTCGGAAGCGGAACCACCATCCTGACTGAAAACAACAGCTACACTGGAGCCACCACGGTAAATGCAGGAACCCTACTGGCTAACAACGCAGCCGGATCGGCCTTGGGGACCTCCGTTGTTCTCGTCACCAACACCGGTACCCTTGGTGGCAATGGCAGTATCAGTGGCCCTGTTACTATAGAAGGTGGAGGAAACCTCACGCCAGGCTACAATGGCGTTGGTGCGCTGACATTGAACAATGGCTTAACCCTCCAAGACGGAGCCACGACGACTTTCCTGATCAACGATACCAATAATTTTACTTCTATTAATCTCATCGGTTCCAGCATTGGCTACGGAGGAGCCCTAGTCTTTAATCTCAGTAGCTACACGCCCTCTGCAGGTGATGAGTTTACCCTTTTCAACGTGACGGGTGGAGCCAGCTCGACAGGGGATTTCTCAAGTGTTGAGGCGTTCGCTGGTGAGTCCGGATTTTACTTCACAGACAACGAAGGAGTCTGGAGCGGATCCAATAATGGAAGTGCCTACCAGTTTATGACATCAACTGGAGAGTTTCAGGTGCTATCAGTTCCCGAACCCTCCACCTTCTTTCTCATAGGCCTGGGAATAGTGGCGCTTTTGGTTAGCTTGCGACGTAACGTTGCTTCATCAAAAATCCTCGCTCTGACACTTAGCGCGGCTTCTCTTTTCATGTCCCATCGGATGGAAGCGGCTGTTGATTATTCCACCCCCTATGATTTTACCACCCTTGCTGGGCAGGCCAATTTTCAGGGGGGATCGAGTGATGGAGAAGGGAATAAAGCCTCGTTCGCCAACCCCCTCGGCATCTGCATGGATGGGGCTGGCAATCTCTATGTCGCCAACGACAGCGGTATCAGGATGATTGACACCAATGACGTGGTGTCAACCATCGTAACCAACAAACAGTTGTCGATCGGAAGCGAATTTTTGAGACTAGAGGGGATAGCTGCTGATGCAGGAGGAAACCTCTATGTCACCGACAGCCAGCAACATATAGTCATGCAGGTCTCTCGCACCGGCAATAATTGGGTCGTTACTACAATTGCCGGGCAGAAAGGCAGCCCAGGAAATGTTGATGGGGATGCGAGCGTCTCGAAGTTCTGGAATCCGAGCGGCATCGCTGTTGACTCAAACACTAATCTCTATGTCGCAGATCATAACGCCAACACGATCCGCAAGCTTGTTCCATCACCGTCAGGTTGGATTGTCTCCACGGTGGCAGGAAGGGCTACAACCTCTGGAACCAACGACGGCATCGGAACCAACGCCCTCTTCGGTTACCCTTCCGGAATAACCGTTGATGGGGAAGGTAACCTTTATGTGACCGATAGTGGATACAATACGGTCCGGCGTATCGACACAAACGGACTGGTGAAGACGATAGCTGGTGTAGCGAGTGCCGTTTCCCCGGGTAGCAATGACGGGATGGGAACGCAGGCCAAGTTCAACGCCCCTTACGGCATAGCCGTTGATTCCATCGGAAATCTCTATGTCGCCGATCAAGGTAACTCGACTATCCGTAAAATCGCAACCAACAGGATGGTCAGTACCCTCGCCGGGAATCCCGCCAAACTGGGGACGACAAATGGCCTAGGCCGACTTTCCCTGTTCAATAATCCAACGGGGATCGTCGTTGACGGCGCATTTCAACTTTATGTGACCGACACACAAAATAACACGATCCGTGCTGGAACTCCCCATCAGTACTCCCAGAGTATAAAGTTTTCCGCCCCCGCCAAGAAAACCTATGGGATTCAATGGAACGTCTCTTTGGCAGCTTCTGCCACTTCTCATCTCCCTGTTAGCTTTTCTAGTTCGAACACCAATATAGCCAGCGTAGTAGGTAATATCGTCACCATCTTGGGAGCAGGCACCACTACTCTTACAGCTAGCCAAGACGGCAACCCGTTCTATCAGGCAGCACCTCCAATCCAGCGGAACCTCATCGTGAACAAAGGAAAACCTGAAATCGTCAGCGGAACTGGGAGCCTGTTACTCACGAATCCGTTTGTTGGTCCTGGAACCTCGTTTGCCTCTTTGAACGACACTTACGAGGGTGCTCCAGTGACTTACACCTGCTCTAATACCAATGTGGTTGCCATCTCGGGAGGTAACCTCCTTATGGAGGGAGTGGGAACGGCGATTATCAAAGTCTCCGTACCGGAAACTACCAACTTCAAAGCTGGCACTAATACTATCATCGTGAAGCTCTCAAGGAGGTAAACCCATAAAAAGGGTTTCAATCAGGGAGGGATTGACTGTGAAAGCAGTCCCCAATCAGTCCGGCATTCTCTCTCTGATACTCTAATGATTAATGGAGAAAACGGCTCCTATCGCTAATTCCGCGGCAAGTTATTGCTTGAACTATCAATAGGTTAAGGAAATTACTACTCACACCATGAGTATTACTTCCTTCACTAGCGCTTCTCTTAAATCCCTTTCCAAACTGATCGATAAGAAGGAATCCCTCGCTTCTGAGATTGCAAAAATCGAGGCTGATATCTCCTCCTTCCTCACCGGTAAGCCAGCAAAGGCACCAGGGAAGCGCAGAGGCCGTCCTGCTAAGAAGAGTGCAGTAGTCAAGAAATCAGCCCCTGCAAAAAAGGCTCCAAAAGCAGTTAAAAAGCGTGCCTCTCGTGGTGGTCTAGGTGCAAAGGTTCTGAAAGCCCTAGAAGCCGCAGGAGATGCAGGAGTCAAGGTTGCTGATCTGGCCAAGACCTTAAAGATCAAAGGAGTCAATTTGCACGTCTGGTTTGCCACGACTGGGAAAAAAAACCCCGCAATCAAGAAGGTAGCTAAGGGACACTACAAGTTGGCGAAGTAGCGGGGAAGGGGGTGTCGGTAAAAATCAGTATTGATTTCTGGTTTTCGAATAATAACGCGTGCATTACTGTGATGAGATAAAAAGATGGAGATTTAAAAATTTCCACTTTCGCTAATTCCTTAAATTAGACAGCGCCGACAGCGTGACCAAGCAGCCTGATCAGTATCTTGTTTGATGCAATACACAGGATGCAGGCCCACGACTCCAGAAGAATTTGATGCTCTCATCGGGGCTCTCAATGGACAATTTAGAACGAGGAATGCGGCTCTTTTTACGCTCGCTCGGTACACGGGGTACAGGATTTCAGAGCTGCTTTCCATTAAGGTCGGTCAGGTCTGGGACGGTCAATCAATGCGGGCTTCAGTTACGGTTTCGCGAGAAAAGATGAAGGGTAAACGTTTCTCTCGGACCCTTCCGCTTCACCGAATCGCCGCTCAATCTATTTATTTTTGGATTAAAGAGGCCGGAAAGACAGGGCCTGAATGGCAGGAATTCCCCCTTTTCTCTTCTAGAAAAGGAACTCGTGCCATGACTCCAATAACCGCATGGAGGATCCTCCAAGACGCAGCAAGTCGCGCTTTAATATCAACGGAACGTCTTGGTATGCATTCGTTTAGGAAACAATTTGCGATGACAATGTGGGAATCTGAGTACGTTCAAAAGGACATGGCCAAGATGAGTCGGCTCCTAGGGCACGCCCATTTTTCAAGCACGATTCGATATCTCGAATTCGGTAATGGAATTTTGGAGTCCGCGGTTTTAGCCGCATAGCACCTCCATCACCCCATGCCTAGCGAAGGAGGTCCGGAGCACGATACCATGTGGAAACTCTATCGTACCGATATCGAGGAACTGATCCGAGGATTCCAAGTCTTTGCATGCCACATCTCTGGAAGGACCTGCGAGAGTACAGGGAAGCCTGGAAGGCATCTGTGTTGCGGCGGTTGGTATGCCACGCTTTGCCCTGAAGAGTCTGAAAAGGATGGATATCGCGAGATTTCCGAGGCTGGTGGAGAGAAAACTGCTTGGTTCCCGAGGACAAGCACGGCTTCCTGATCGTAATAGCCAGTCTTAAACGGGAAAAACCCGTAAATCGTTCGGTATTTTTTGAAATGACTGAAAGTTTTCGGCCATTTTATCCGGCTCAAACGTTCTTCAATTATATGAAGAACAAATGGTTCAAAAATACCACCCCTGAATACAGAAAGCCCACCTGGATCCGAAACGATTTGTGGAACGGGGGGACAGTCGAGCGCCATGAAGACTGCTTGGGCCGCAATGTTTATGTCCGCCGCAACGCATTTGGAAATGTGACGCAGCGTAGTAAACCGAAATGGGGATCGGATGGCGGCTGGTAAAAGAGGGTCTATTTTCCACTCAGGTAATTTCCAAACCAATTACCCCACCTGCATCGACCATGAGCTGAGTTGAGAGACAGTATCTTGTACCATACTCGTAACAACACCGGAATCGTACCCCTTGTTGGAAAAATGGGAAGAGGTGAGCGCCAAAAAACCATGCACCGAATCGAAACCCTGTTTAACGCCTACAACCTACCCGACAACCATTCTAAAGAGTCGTTTTGCTTGGGGGTGATGAGATGGTCGTCGATAATTGGGGATACAATTACGCCACTCCCGGCCGAGATTGTTATTTGCGATTTTAGCAAAATCTTGGATCAAGCCTGGAGGAAAACGCGCATTCGCTGCCAGTTAACCGAGGCGTTGGCCAAGTCGGCCACATTGGGGACTGCGGAAGAAAACGCCGCTTGGTGCCAGACCGTGAAAACAATCGTATGTACCATTGGTACCGTAATTATGACGGGTGTCGCCGGGTCGAAGATGGAACACATCCGGATGATGGCAGCCCAGTGCCGTGGAGGCGGACAGCACTTGATTATCCTGCGATCTCAAGAACCTTACGCACCGGATCCCGAGGATCGCTTTGCTTGGCGAGACTACCCCAACAGCAAAGGGATGCCCCTTTTGATATGCGATCTCTACAAACACATCCATGCTGCGTCCTCCACAGGGAATCAAGAGTCTCCCCATGTTGTGAAACTGTTTCAGGAAAACCGCAATCAGAGGATTCGGATGTCACTCTTGTCGGGGCAAGTAGCTGCCTTTGACGCCCTACGACTCATGCTCCGCGCTCGAAATGAGAGACTGACTGCCGGGGGAATCAAACCCCGACTGCACGGTCTCGTCATAGGGCCGAGTGGATCAGGCAAAACTCATGTAGTGAGAGCAGTCGCCGAAAGCAAAAACCTGCCGATCTATGAGCAATCAGCAGGATCTTGGATGCCGCAAGGATCAAAATCTGAACTCAGTTCGGCTCGTCGCATTGCGCAGTTTGTCGAGGCGAACGAAACAGGAATTATATACCTAGACGAAATAGAAAAACCCTTTCCACCAGATTTGAGTAAAACCGTGCCGTGGGAACGGTACTGTACGGACGAATTCATGTCCTTACTCGACGCCAAAGTGGCTCAATGGGATGGATGGTCCATTACTCTCGGTGAAAAACTCGACCGTAGTTTTTTTATTATACTGAGCGGTGCGTGGCAGTCGGCATACCTTGCCGCCTACAAGACGCATCGGATTCTTGGTGGCGATTGGACCAACCTTTCAATCGCTGATTCTTTCCTCGATGACAATCATCTGCCGCCTGAGTTGCTGAACAGGGTCAGTACCAACGTCATTGAGGTGCTGCCTCCGTCCGTGGAGGAGTTAGCTGAGATGATTGAGCGAGTGCAGTACGATCTTGGTGTGATGGTTGATCAAACAGAGGCCCAACGGATTGCCAAAGATATCGCCCAGGAGCGAAAAGGCGTTCGAGCTGTGGAAGAGTTTCTTCTCAAGCAATGGATGAAGAAGCAGGGAGAAACTGGGGATATCCGATAAACAGACTTATTTGGCTGGTGAAATTCGCACCTCTCCGAAATAGGAGATGCGCTCGTGCAGTGTCATCAAGCGTGAAAGCTCATTGCTCGGGGCAGGGGGAGGGACAGGAAGAGCACTTCGTATCTTCCTGCCTATGCAAAATAAAAAATCCTTCACCGAGCTGCTTCCAGCATGCCGTGCAGAACTCCAAAATCATGTTCAGTATCTCCACAGTAAAAACAGTGGATGGCGATTGGGCATTGATTCGGGAGACCTCTTCCACGATGTCGTGGTGAAGCTCTCCTCTATAAATCCCCTAGTCGTATCAAGAAATGCCTTGTTTGATCTAGTGGGCAAGGTGGCCTTGAACCGGCTAAGGGACCTTGGACGCCGGCATGCTGTCCGGCAGAAATTCTTGTCAGTACCAATGCCAACGCGATCTCGTCCTGTACCGGGGGGATCGATTGAGTCCGTCGCATCAAAAGGTCACTCTCCGGCGGAACTGGCTGAACTTAAAGATCAAGTTGCGGTGATTCGTGCCTCCGTAGAAGACGATCCGCACCTTGCACGACTTTTCCAGAAATTCGCTGAGTTAGTGGACATGGGGGAGGCTACCTCAACTGAGAATCTGTCACGTCATCTCCACGTGCCATCCAAACAGGTTCTTGGCTCCATAAAGCATCTTCGATCTGTGGCACGCAGGGTGGTATAACAATTATGGATGACCCACCTCACTGGGCTGCTGGCACCGCGTTGCCAGCCCACACATGTATCTTTCTCTCTGAACACGACCAACACATCTATTCCCAGAGATCGAACACTTAAGAGAGGGGGAGATTCGATTGAAGACCGCGAGTAGTCAGAATTCTGTTTTCCCACACTATCGATGGTCTAAGAAAAAACGCCACAAATGCGCCACGACATTATTTTAACAGAGTATAAATATTCGACTCGAAATCGAGCGTGGGGTTATTCCCACCGTGGGTTCGAATCCCACCCCTTCCGCCATTTTTCGAAATTCATGTTTTCTGACGCCGTGCCGATAGGCGCGGGCGTCCCGAAGACGGGTGTTGAGAGAAATATAGCCTTGATTAACAACGAGTTGCCACTCATCACGTGGCGTGAGAGAAAGTCGTTTTTCGGTCAGGTAGAAGTTCGAACCGGTCTTTTGGAGAAATTCTTTGATTTCTTCCAAATCTTCACTCGAAGCCCATTTGAGGGCTTCACTGCTTGCTTGTACGAACCGGATGGTGGGCGTGTTCCACTCGTTTCATTGAGATCCCTTGATGGTGCCTTTCTTGGGATGAGGGGAGCTTCCTGGGACAAAGTAGCAATCACAATGCGAGAGGAGGGATGGCTTGAAGAGAATGATGCTGCACTTCTCGCTTCGCTATGGCGTTTCGGAACGCTCATTCAGAATACCGATATGCATTTTAGAAATGCTTCCTTTGTCATTTCCCCCAATAAGTCTGCCAAACTGGCCCCGGTTTATGACATGCTGCCGATGCGCTACCGCCCACAAGCTGAGGGGAAAGTTCCTGGCATTCAGCAACTCATTGTATCCGATCCATCCGCCAGGGAAGTTACAATAGCAGAATCCTTTTGGCAGAGAATCGCTGCGTCTTCACTGGTGTCCGATGAGTTTCGTTCAATAGCGGCCACTCATGCCGCGACCCTTAATTTCTAGGGTCAAGCGCACCAATTTTTCGAATCGAGGGATAGGTAGTGAAATTTTCCCCGTGTGGTAATGGGAAAAATTATTTACAGAGAGAACTTGCATGCCCAAGACAAAGCCATGGAGGGAAATTTCCCCATGAACATGATTTAAAACTGTTCTGATTTTCCAGGGCACAGTCGATGTTCATCCATTCTGGTACTTTAAAAATTCAAGGATCCCAAAACCGCATGGGCCTGCCTCGTAACAGACTTCAAAGCTCCCTCCCTCATGCACACGACAGAGTTTGGAAAGAAGCTTCTCAATGGCATGTAGGTCGTTGCTGATCTCCCCCATGTGCCTCACCTCTCTACTTCCTCCCCCTTCCGCAATAGCGATGCTGATGTTCTCTTTGTGGACATCAAGCCCAAGATAGTATGTATTTTGCTTCATGGTGTGGTTGCTAGTTCGTACCTGCTTGACTGGTCCTGCGGATGCCCTCAAAGGGCACTCCCTCTATCCCAGTCTGTGGCTCGGCTCCGCTTTGGCAGAGCAACCCACGTGTTAAATCAGTGAACGGCAATCACACCACCTCTTTCCTAATCACGGGAGCTCTCACGCCTAAACTCGGCGTCCATAAAGTCTAGGCGCATATGAGCATTTTATACTTTCATGACCGCATAATTACATCGGCACAGTTTGTTGATGTTTTGAACAGATCGACATTGGCCGAGCGTCGTCCGGTTGACGATTTGAAACGTATTGCTGACATGCTTTCTCACGCGAATCTCGTATGCACTGCCTGGGATGGAGATATTCTGGTTGGGGTTTCCAGGTCGCTGACAGACTTCAGCTATTGTTGTTATCTTTCCGATCTGGCCGTAGATGTTGCGTATCAAAAAAAGGGAATCGGCAAAGAATTGATTCAGGTCACGCAGTCAAGGCTTCATCCACATTGTAAGATTATACTTTTGTCTGCGCCGAAGGCGGAAGGATATTATCCAAAGATTGGCTTTAACCATTTTCACTCAGCATGGATTTTGCAACCGAAACAATGACGGAAGCGCCTAACAAATCATTGGAGGGAACGCTAAGCGTCGCCAACTCTGTTAGCCACTCAATCGGACACCACTGGTTTTTGGCTTTGCAATTGCAATGAACACGCGCAGCATTTCTACTTCGAAATACTTTTCATGGATGCTAAAATTAACTTTGAAACCGAAATTCGCATTATTCTAGCCAAACATGCCCGCCTTGGTGTGGACATAGAGACGCTTTCTTCAGATGCAGATCTCTTCCAAGCGGGGATGACTTCACTGGCCAGCGTTAATGTGATGCTTACACTCGAAGACAAATTTGATATCGAATTTCCCGATGATCTCCTGAAACGGAGCGTTTTCAGCAGCATTGACACAATTCGAAATGCAGTTGAAGGAATCATCCCTTCTTAATAGACCGTCATAATGGGGGGAAGATGTCGTAGCATATCGAGCGATGGTTACATTCCCCTGACTACGGGATGGTCGCTATGCTGCGTGCCTCCCGGAACAGTCAGAGAGCCGACATATTGGGACGAAGTTTCTGATCACAACTGGATTGCCTGCGATAAAGGCGGCACGGTAGCGGCTGCCCTGCGCAGTGCAGGTCGCTGGTCTCTGGACAACCCCCCACTTCGTTTCGATGCCAAAGATTGGTGGTTTCGCCTGCGCTTCGATGTGCCTCCCACTGCAAGGCCACACGCTTTGACGTTTGGAGGACTGGCCGGGCTGGCCGAAGTCTGGCTTAACGGCGAACCCCTCCTCACCAGCAACAACATGTTCATCTCGCACTGGTGTGCTACCCCCAGACTATCTACGACTGGAAACGAGATTTTTATTCGTTTCGCTTCACTCGATGCTTGGCTCACCCAGCGTCGCCCGCGCCCGCGTTGGCGTGCCCCGGTGGTGGAAAATCAGTCACTTCGCTGGATCCGCTCTACACTACTCGGTCGCATGCCGGGCTGGACACCACCAGCAGCTCCTATTGGGCCTTGGAGGAGTGTCTGCCTTATTGAATGTGGACCTGTAGAACTTTCTGATCTGCGATTATGCAGCCATGTTGAAGATGGCAACGGTATCGTTACGTTAGCAATGACCGTGCACCAAGTCAGTGCATCGGCTCACTTTGAACTGGAGCGTAATGGCATTGTGTATCGTGCCAAAATCATGGATGGACAAACCACCCTGATCGTACCCGATGTTGCACTTTGGTGGCCTCATACGCACGGCGAACCCTCACTATATCAGGCCCGCATCATTCTTCATCCACGCGGCGGCAGTGAAGCTATTGCTGTCGACCTCGGAGCTATCGGTTTCCGCAGTATCAATCTGAACACTTCCGACGGCGACTTTGCATTACGTATTAACAATATACCTGTATTTTGCCGGGGTGCCTGCTGGATGCCACTCGATGTGGCAAGCCTGCACTCGACGCCGCAAGCCTGCCGTGCCGTGCTTGAGCGGGTGCGAGATGCCGGGATGAACATGCTGCGCATCACTGGCAATACCGTCTACGAAGAGGATCACTTCTACGACCTATGCGACGAACTGGGTATCCTTGTTTGGCAGGACTTCATGTTTGCCAACATGGACTATCCATTCGAAGATCACTCGTTTTCTGCCTCTGTGCGCGATGAGGTTGTCCAACAACTTAAACGGTGGCAGGCACGCCCCTCGTTTGCCGTCCTCTGCGGTAACAGCGAGGTTGAACAGCAGGCGGCCATGTGGGGTACCCCACGGGAGCATTGGGCGCAGTCGGGTTTCGACCACGAAATCGCTGATCTGGCACACACATGGTGTCCCGATGTGCCATACTGGCCTTCAAGCGCGCACGGTGGAGCCTTTCCTCATCAGAATAACGAGGGAACCACATCTTACTATGGCGTCGGTGCCTATCTACGTCCGCTGGAGGATGCCCGCTTTTCAGGGCTGCGCTTCGCAAGCGAGTGCCTCGCCTTTGCCAACGTGCCGCCCGATTCGACGATCCAGCGAATGCCCGGAGGCCACGGGCTGCGCGTGCATAGCCCCGAGTGGAAGGCCCGTTCACCACGAGATCTCGGTGTCGGCTGGGACTTCGACGATGTCCGCGACAACTATCTTCACCGCCTATACCGTGTCGATCCACTCACACTGCGTAGTAGTGATTACGAACGCTACCTCGCGCTGAGTCGCGCAGTCAGTGCCGAAGTAATGAAATCCACTTTTTCGGAATGGAGGCGTGGCCAATCAAGCTGTCGTGGTGCTCTTGTCTGGTATTTAAGTGATCTGTGGCCAGGGGCCGGCTGGGGAGTGCTCGACGATCTAGGGGTACCGAAGGCTGCATTTCACGGCATCAAGCAAGCGTGTGCCCCGGTGTCAATCTTCATCAGCGATGAAGGTACCAACGGGCTGGAGATTTATGTCGTGAATGAACCCAACTGCGAGATTGCAGTAAAGATTGAAGTGGCACTTTACCGCGAGGATGGCCTTCTGATGCACCGGAACGAAAGATCCCATGTTATCGCCGGACGGGGCATGTTGACATTGAATGCGGTGGCTTGTCTGGAAGGGTTTGTCGATCTGTCGTATGCCTACCGTTTTGGCCCACCTGAATATGAACTTTTAGTAGCAACCTTGCGGGATGCAGATGACGCTCAGCTTTCCCAAGCCGTTTACTTTCCCAATGGATTTTCGAACCGTCGTGAACGCGATATAGGATTGGAGGCGAACATGACTCGGGACGAGGATGGCATCTTAACCGTATCGCTGAAAACTCAACAATTTGCCCAATCGGTGAATTTCGATGTGCCGGGTTTTATCGCTCAAGACGAGTATTTCCATCTTGTTCCCGGCTCAGAACGAAAGGTGCGGCTCATTCCCAAGAATCCAGAAATCCAACCTCTTCCTGGAGGCTTTGTTTTCACACTTAACTCTTGGACAGCAACAGTAATAAAGGTTGAAGTAAATGGCATCTGAAGCACACCCATTATACTTCGGGATGACGGGCGCAGAATCCTTCGGATGGTTTCACGAGCCCGTCAACAGCACGCGCTCAAAGATGGGATTAGTGCTGTGCAGTTCATTTGGCAACGAAAACGATGCTACCTATCGCAGTCTCCGCAATCTGGCTTCAGCAGCAGCTGAAAAGGGAATAGCAACCCTTCGTTTCGACTACTACGGAAGCGGGGATTCCGCCGGAGCAGATACGGAGAATGATCATCCCTCGGCGTGGTTGAGCGGGATCCATGCTGCAATCGATGCGTTGCGAAAACAGGATAACATTGAAAAAATATGCATTTTGGGCATACGGCTTGGTGCATTGCTTGCTGCTGTTGTTGCAAACGAGCGAACCGATATTTGCGGATATATTGCATTGGCTCCGATTCCCAGCGGACGCGCGTTCCTGAGGGAAGCACTGTTGCGTAATGAGCAAGAAACAAGGGGGGAAGAATTCGATCTGGAATTGGCCGGCTATGTCTTAACCCCCCTGGCGCAAAACGAATTCAAGTCACTTGACCTACTCTCGATGACGTGCGCTCCTGCCAAGAATGTACTCATCATTGCCCCAGATACCCGTCGTGCAACCCAGCAGTGGATCGCACAACTTTCTGCACAGGGAAGCCATGTTGAAATCGATACCCAGTGTGATTTGAAACCGGTCATAGAAAGAGGTGGTCATAAAAACATACCGCACTCCCTTATTGAACGAGTGACAACTTGGGTCGGTAACTGTGCGGTCAATGTCGGTTATTTACCCTCAAGAGCCCTGGTTACCGAGACAAAAAATGTCTTGCATCTCAACGGAGTATGCGAGACGCCGATAACGCTTTGGGCTGACAGTATTCCCTTGTTTGCCATCCTCAGCGAACCCGAGCGTCAACCTGTGCATAATATCTGTGTTTTTCTCAATGCCGGCGCAGGCAGACGAACCGGTCCGAGGCGATTGTATGTCAACTGTGCACGTGCTTGGGCTCAACAAGGGACGGCAGTGCTTCGACTCGACATGCCGGGTATCGGGGATAGTGAAGACCCTCCCAATTATGCTGAAGGTGAGGTCTATACGATCAATTCAACACAGGCCATTGCTACCGCTGTGCAGTATATGCGGTCACGCTTTGGCGATAATGTCTATTGCCATTTGATCGGTCTTTGCTCGGGTGCCTACCATGCGCTCAAGGCAGCAATCGCTGGCACTCCAATACAATCGGTAGTACTGATCAATCAACTGGCCTACTTTAGACCCGCGGAAATAAAAATGGGCGATCCGCGACTGATCTGGGAGCTTGCCTATTACTTGAGTGTGCTTGGTCGTCAAAGTGAAGCGACAGCAGGCTATTCTCGGACAAACTTGATCCTGCGCCGCGGCAAGTGGAAGCTCATCCATTGCTGGTTTTGGCTGAGAAATGCATTGCGCAATGCATTGCGCCCACTGGCTATCGCAATACCAAACGATTTGGAGGGTGAACTTCACGCTCTGGCACGGAGCAATATCATGATCAATATGCTGTTTTCAGGACAGGATGCCGCGTCTCAGCTTCTTTACCTCGAAGGCGGACGCACGGTCACGACACTGCAACGGCAAGGCAAAATAAAAATCAGGACTATCCAGGATGCCAACCATGCTTTCACATCGAATGAGGCCCAAGTTTCTGTTCGGGCAGAACTGGAGAGCATCGTTCATGAGGCAGCGGCGTCCACCGTTCGTGGGAGTTGATTTCTCGTCGGCCTTTGCTCAGTTGCCCCATCGTAAGAGTCTATCTGCCTGCGCTCGCGAGATTATGTATTGCTTTCATTTCAAGGGAGCACGGAACAGCTCGTGATTGGGCGGATAGCCGCGACAAAGCTCAAGAAGATACGTTGAGGCCATTTTTGATAAGGATTTTTATCGTTT
>Ga0302197_10001651_pt1 | contig 21266 bp, 19 predicted proteins | sample II_Bog_N2_1_FD_193526 | JGI IMG/M metagenome (GOLD analysis project Ga0302197, IMG submission 193526) | Peat permafrost microbial communities from Stordalen Mire near Abisko, Sweden - II_Bog_N2_1 | ecosystem: Environmental > Terrestrial > Soil > Wetlands > Peat | place: Sweden: Abisko...
ATAAACCATGAGCTATTTGAGTAGTAGAACGCCGCCTAACCAGTCGCCGGAGCCAACCGCCGTTGCGGGATTCACAACCGCGCCAGTTGCATTTCCCGTCCACTAAATCCGCGCCGGAACACACTGGCGAGCGGAGCCGGGCTTGCGGGCAGCATCGCGCCCAGCACGGCGTCGGCTCGGTCGGGTGACGGCAAGCCGCGCGAGCGCATATCGGCTTTGCTTTCGAGTTGCAACCGTCCCTTGCTGTCAGGCCAGCCACGGCGGGACGTGAGTTGCGCGACAAGCTCCGGGTCGTTTGGCAGAATGATTTCGCCCTTTTCAATTTTCACGCGGGCTTCAAACCAGATTTCCGCGCCCCGGTTCGCGTAGGCTTCCGGCTTGTCGGCTGCGCTGCCGTTGTTCACGCGCTGGATTTGCCAGCCGCTTTCGGCGAGCCGGTCGCAAATCACAATTCCAAGCCCGCCTTCGTCGCCGCTGATTTGTTCCTGGGTCAACTCTTGTTCGCGGAAAAGTTGAATGAATTTTCCAACGGCTTTCATCGTGTCTTGCTCGCGCCAACTGGCGGCGATTTCAACACGGTTGCCACGGCGCACGGCCAAAACATTTTCGTCACCGCCCGCTGCGAAGTCGCAAAACGCCTGCACGTCACCGCCAGCGAACACGGGCGGGCTGGCAAGGTTGCGCTCCACAAACGCGAGCGGGATCACGCAGCCATCGGCGTCGCCGCTCATAAACTCGCCGAAAATCATGCTGCGAATCAGCGGATGCTCGCGCCCGTATTTTTCAATCTGTGAATCAATCCACGTTTGGGAAATGTGCGGGCAGTCAAACGCGGTGACGACGTGTTGCCGGAAGTATTTCCGGCGGGCGTTGAACGCCGCGTGAAAAAATCCAAAGCATCCGCCCGGCGACGACATACACAAAAACCGCGTCGGCGCGCAGCGTTCTATCGCTTCAAAAATCGCGTCGGGGATGCCCTTTGCTTCGTCGGCGATAATCAGCAAATTTTTATTGTGCCAGCCTTCAAACTTGTTCGCTTCGTCGGTTGCGAATCCGAAAATTTTGCTGCCGTTCGCCAGTTGCACGTCCGTTGCGTTGAACACGCCGCCGGGAAATTTTCCCGCTTGCGAATGAAGCGTTGGAAAAAGTTGCTCGCTCACTTGGCGATAAACGCTCGCCGTCGCAATGGTGAGACTGCCGGGAAACGCGCTGGCGTGCCACAAGGCCGCGCTCGCGCCGACGACGGAAGTTTTGCCGCTGTTATTCGCAGCGCGGAGCGCAACCGCGCCGGGCGTGTCCAAGTCCCAAAGAATTTTTTCCTGCCAGCCGTAAAGGTTCAAACCCAAAACGGCTTTGGCAAATCCGGGCGGTGAAATTAAATAGTCACTGACGCTTGGCATTTTGCTCCTCGTATTTGCGCCGGGACTCGGCGATTTCAGACAGAATTTGCGGCGACACGGTGACGGCGGTTCGCCGGTCGCTGTTGTCAATGTTGACGCTGAAAAATCCCGTCGCCTTGCTGCCGTCCAGCCGTTCAAACAAAAGGCGGGCTGCCGACACGTCGCCAGCAATCGCGGCGTCAACCAAAGTGCGGGCGACGGATTCAAGTTTGTCCGGCTCTTTGGTCAACAGCCGTTGCAACGCAGCCGCGAGCGAAACGCTGCCCTTGCGCCGTCCGGCTGGGTTTCCGCTTTGGCCTTTTTTCCAACGTCGCGCCGGGGCGGAATTATTTTTGATGTTTTCAGGCATTGCGAAAATTTCCTTTCGGCGGATTGGCTTTGAGAAAGTCGAGCCGCAATTTTTCGGCGGCACGTTGGCACAGTGGATTTTTTTGCCAGCCAAGCACGCGGCACAGATGCGACGTGAGCATTGCGTCCGCGCCGGAAAATTCGCCGTCCAAGACTTGAACGGCTGTATGCGTGAAATTGGTTTTACGGGTTTTCATTTTTCAGACGTTCGCAAGCCAGCGGAACCGCGCCGCGTGTTTGTTCGGAACGTAGTTGGCGGTTTTCACAATTGCACCCAGCCGGGCGAGCTTGTCACGAATCCACGCCGCGCCCTTGCCGGTGACGCCCAGCCGCGCCGCCAAGCTGTCCCGCACAATCGGAAAATCCGCCGCGCCGTCTTGCTCCGCTTTCCGCGCAAAGCTCCGCACGATCCGAAATGCGTCCCGTTCGTTTTCCGTTTCCAGCCGGGTGAAGATTTCCCGCTCCGCTGCCGAAAGTGTCGCCGTCCATCTGTCCGCCAAGCCCGCCCAAAGTTTTTCAAAACTTTCCATGTGTCCGGTTTCATCCGCCTTTGTCGCCGCCGTCTTGCCGCGAAACTGCGCTGTCGCCAGCCGTTGCGCCACGTCGCGTCCGACTTGGTGAAACACTTCGCCAACCAAGCCCGACAATTTCGCGTTGCGTGTGCCGGTTGCCGTGATCCCCAGCTTTTGAAGCAACTCCGTTTCACGGTAAAGAGAGACAGAGAAAGAAGTTTCTTTCTTTGTATCGGGGAAGTGACTTTCTAAACCGTTGCCATTCAAGGGGGCGGTTTTTGACTTCCCCGATAGGACGGATTCAAGGGAAGTGCGGCAGTTTTCCCAAACGATTTCATTGTGCCTTTCCGTGCCGGGATTCCAGCAACCGGGCGCACGCATACCCTTGCCGAAACGCGACGGCAGAGAATCAGGCGGGAAGATTTCACACACGCCAGCGGCGACGGGCGCACCGATTTTGCCAGCCACGGATTTCAACAGCCGAATCCATTCCCGCGTGTCGTGAAAGTCCGGCGAGATTGCCCAGACGTGCCAGCCGCCGCTGCCGCTCATTTCCAGAATCACGGCCAAGCCCGGCGCGTTCAACATCACCCGAAAAGCGGCAAGTGCCAGTTCCCGCGCCCGGTCTGACTCGCCGTTGTGCGAGTCAAAATCCATGCCGCCCCAGCGCGATTGCTGCCGGTCGTTTGTCGAGTAAGGCACAAACGCCAGCCGCGATTTCGGCGTGCCGGAAATGCTCTGCCAACTCCATGAAATTGCCCGGCCAACCGGCAACCGTTTTGAGCGGACATATTTTTTGCATCCGTCCGCGTCTCGAAAGCCCATGACAAATTGCGCCGTGCCGTTGCCGTTGTGAAGGTGTTCACAAAGCGCAGTCCATTCGCTCCGCGTCCAAACCGCGTCGGCACGTTGCGGCTGCCATGACAATAAGGCGAGCGGATTTGCCGCCGTGTCAGGTTGCGCTCGCAAGCGAAGACGTTTGGCCGCGTGTTCGGTTTGTGGGTCTTGAAAGTTCACAGAACGAACTTCAAAACCGGGCCAAGCCCCAGCGCGTTCCCCGGCGCAACTTCGTTCGCGGCCTGCCGTTCGTTCAACCCACTGACGCGCTTCGCAGCATCGTCAAACAGCAGCGGGTGACGTGCTGAAACGTATTGTTCAAGCGCGGAGCCGGTCAAGTTAGGCCGCTTCTTTGCCCAAAATTCCAGCATGGCGTCGCGGACAGCCGCGCGGTTCAACACAGAAGTCTGTTTTGAATTTGCGTTGAACGCCGCCGAAAGCTCGTCACGGAATTGATATGTAGTTGCGCGAAGGCCAAGTGATGTTGCCAACATCGGCGAAGGCGTCGGCAGCGCGCCGCCGAATGTTCCAATTTTATTTTGAATACTCATTTAGTTTTCAGTTGGTTGGGGCTTCGATCATGTGGCTGCCCGCTGCAATTAGTTTAGCGGTCGTGCCGTTCGCGGCGGCAGCGGCGGAAATTGCTGCCGCCCTCTGCTCCCGATAATCAGGCAGGCGTTTGTCTTTGCCTTCCCACTGTTTGTCCACTTTGGCGATAGCCTCGGCGACAACGGCTTCATGCTCTTTTACTACGGCGTCAGTCAGCACTTGGCGGCGGGCGCAAATCACGGCGTCCTCGCGCGACAAACCCATTTTCATTTTCTGTGCAACGAGCGCGTCGAACTCCGGCGTTGTTGGCAAGCCCGCCCACAACATTTTTTCTGTCGCTGCGGCGAGTTGTTTTTTCAATTCGGCGACTTCGGTTGCATCGCCGCTGGTTTTTTCAATTGTTGCGGTCATAATTTTTTTCTCCTGCAATGTGTCGCAGCGTTTTTATCCGCGACGGTTTCCAGTTCAACTTTCAAATTTCGCCGGACGCGGGTGAAACGCCGCGCCCAGCGTTGCCACTAGCGGGCGGCGGCGGCCAACCGCGCCAGCGGCAAGATTGTTCACGCTGCCCCCCGGCGTTGCGTGTGAAACTTTTGGTGCATGAAGGCGTCAGCGTCCGGGACGCAGATGCGGACGCGCCGCTTGCCAATTTTCAAATGGGGCAAACCTTGCGCGAGCAAGCCATCAACCCAGCGCGTAGAAGCCTGCCAACGTTTCGCGTAGCCGCGCTTGTCGGTGAATGGTGACGCCAACGAGGATTGGCCGGTGGCGACTTCCGGCATTGCTAGTGTGTTACTGTCTTTCATGGTGTGAAACTTCCCACACCACGAAAGACGGCGCATTTGTCAACGGCTGCGCTTTTTGCCGGGCTTGGACACAGGCAAGCCGACTTCGCGGAGTGTGCGATAGAAGTTGCTGCGGTCTGTTTCGGGCAGGGAAAATTTAGTTTTCACCAGCCGCCAGATTTCAGCGGACGTGTGGCAGGATTCAACCTCGCCATAATGCGAAAGCATCCACGAATAAACATCGCGCCAACGATATGCGCTCCGCTTCGTGTCGAGATAGGCTTTTTTGTAATCGTTCAAAAATTTTGTGTCCCGTTCCAACAGGGCGCGTTCAAGACGTAGGCCAAGCTCTGCCAATAGATTTAATTTCCCGACATTTTTCCCCCCAAAGTCACGGAGAAGCTGTTGACGCATTTTGGAGTCAGTGAGACACACGGGCGCAAAGTCGGGATTCAAGTGGCGTATCAGGAACATTTGATCGGCGAGTTTTTTTCCGGGCGTCAAATACCTTGCGCCTTGCATTAGAGTCGGAAACGAAATTTTGTCTAACTTGACGGACAATAACACAACCCAGCTTGGCTTGTGTGCTGCCAGCCGTGCCGCCATTTGTGCCGGTGTCAGCGGGCGTGTTGGTTTTGTTTTCATGGCGTCAGCGGTTAGCGGTTGCGGCGGCTGACATTGGCAGCACGTTCGCGGCGGTTGCCGGTTTGATGCTGAAAAATTTCTGCGCGTCGGCGGGCGTGCAAAGCTGCCGATAGTGGCGGTGAATCACTTTCGCAGAGTTGCCGCAATAGCCCGCCACGCGCCCGGCATCGGCACAGAGCGCGAAAGAGTAGCTGGCGAACGAGTGGCGGCAGCCGTTCGCTTTCCACTTCACGCCAGCGGCCTTTGCCGTCGCCAGTTGGCACTTGTGAAACCAATCGCGGCCATGCGGCCAGATTGCGCCCTTGCGCTCCGCTTCCGGCGTCAGAGAAAGCCACGCGGCAAGGTTTTCCACAATCGGCACAATGCGACGGCTGGCAGTCTTGGCCTTGTCCGCGCCGACGATGATATGCCCTTGCTTCAAATCAATGTCTTTCCATTCCAGCCGTTCAAGCTCCGCGCTGCGAAGTCCGGCGAATAGTCCGATGGCAAGGCACGGCTGAAAATCTTTCGTGGCGGCAGCGAGCAACTTGCGCGCTTCGTCGGGCGTGAAAATTTTCACTTCGCCATTGCGGATTTTCGGGCGTTCAACTTTTAGCGCGGGATTGTCCAGCGCGTAACCGCGAGCAACTGCAAATTCAAAAAGCAAGTGTGCCACGCGGCGGTTGTTGGCGTAGGACTGCGAAGATAATTTCAGCCCGTCCAGCCACGCTTGAATGTCTGAAGTTTGCACACTGCCGATGTTGCATTGAAATTTGTCGGCGAACTTGTCCAGCCGGAATTTCAAATCGGAAACGTATCGCTCCGCACCGCCGCGAGAAGTTTTCAGCGCGATCAATTCAGCTACCACGTCGGCAACGCGCTTGTCCGTGATTTTCTTGTGGCGGGAATGCCAGAACTGCGCGGCGGCTTTCAAATTCGACAGGTTGCCGACGAGCTTCAAACATTCGGCCAAGTCGCCAGCGGCGGACAACAACCCGACGCCAAACGGGGCAAGCGTCTGGGCGACGGCGGCGTATTCGCTGGCTTGCTCGTTTGTCAGGGCAGCGGCCAAGACTTCGCGCTCGCTCATTTGCCGGGCGAGCTTGCCCGCCGCTTCAACCGCAAGGGCTTCGCTGCCGTAAGAGTCAAAGCGGCGTTTGCCGTTTGCATAGTTGGCGACCATGAAGGCGTAGTTGCCCAGCGGTGTCGTCCGGCGATAGATGGCAACCGACTCGCGCCCGACAGAGACACGGCGCGGCCAAGATTCGGCTTGTTTCGACTTTCGTGACGCGGTAGCTTTCATGCGTGTCCAGTGTTGCACAAGTGTTGCAACTTGTCAACTTGACGCACGATTCGGCAGTGTCAGAACACAAAGAATCGTCAATAAAATCAATTGGTTTGGAGAGATGGCCGAGTGGCTGAAGGCGCTGGTTTGCTAAACCGGTATAGGTTCAAAAGATCTATCGGGGGTTCGAATCCCCCTCTCTCCGCCATTTTCATTTTCGTGACTGAAAGTGACAATGGATGACGCACCGTGATTTCCGTCAATGTTTCCAACGGTTTTACCTACCTTGATGGCCTTCAAACCGATGACGGCAGGTGACACGGCAGGACGGTCGGCGACTAAAGTTTGTGAGTCTATTTGTGAGTCTCCAATCGAAGGCAATCCGCGAACGGTTGCCGCCAAAGGCAGTTGCGCCACGTCCGTATAGGTTTTCATCGTCAGCCGCATGTCACTGTGCCGTGCCAGTTCCATCGCTTCACGCGGCGAAACGCCAGCGCGTTGGAGGCGGGTGATGTAGGTCGTCCGCAGCGCATGGAAGTCCACCACATGGCCGCGCTCATCCTTCAACGGAATTTCCGCCTTTTTGAAATCCTTGCGAATTTCTTTCATGGTCGGGACGCCATCGGGAAACACCAAATCTTCCGGCTTTAGTTTTCCAGCGGCTTTCAGCTTTTGCAATTCCGCCACCAGTTCAGGATGCAACGGGCGGGGTTGTTCCTTGCGATTCTTGACGAAGGCAGCGGGCAGCATCCAATACGGATTGGCCGTATCCAAATGAAAATCGCCGCCATGCAAGGCGTTGATTTCGCCGCGCCGCAAACCCGTGTGCATGGCCAGCAGATAAAGCAGCTTGCGCGGTGTTGCCAGCAACCGCTTGGCCTCATCATCATTCAAAGCCCGCCGCTGGCTGCGTTGCTTGCCACGCGTATCCACTTTGCTGATGATTTCAAACGGATTGGCCGCAACGCGGTTTTGTTTACGCAGCCAGGTGAACAAGGCCGACAAGACGGCGTGATACTCATTGATGGTTTTTGGAGCCTGCGTTTGTTCGGCACGCCAGCGCAGGAACGCATCCGCCGTGGCCTCGCGCAAGCTCTGCCAGTGGCATTCCCGCATCAGCCGCCGCAACCGCTTGTCCACATGGCGGACGTGATCGGCGCAACGTCCTAACGCCTTCAAATCGGCCACGTAGCCGTCCACCAGCTTTGCCATCGGGTTTTCAAACGTCGCGCGTTGTGCCGCCGGAGCCATTAAACCAACCGACACCCGTTCTTGGTCGCGGATATTTTCCCGCATTTTTTGCTCGGCCACCTGCCGGTCGGAGACGCCAAGAGAAATGTCCCGCGCCTTAACGTCGCCGTCCAATTTCAGCCGCGCCCGCCAAATCCGGCTGGAAACCAACTTGCCGTTGCGTTGCCGTTTGGGGCGGTAAATGTAAGCAATCATATTTCTCCTTTCAATTAACTGGTTGACTCAACTTTTGAAAATACGTTTTGACTTGGCTTTCGAGCATCCCCACGGCGCGGCCAATGTGCCGCAACGGTGGCAGTTCGCCGTTTTCCGCCCTCCGTCTCACCGTCCGCTTGCAGACACCGAAAATCTTCTCCAATTCCGGGAACCGTATCAGACGGTCGTTAAATTGATGCTCCGTTGGCATAAAACATCATTTCTCCTCTTTCAATTTCCAAGTCTTATTTTCCTTGTCCCATTCCACTCCCTTTCGCAGCCGTCTCCGCAAAGCAGCGGCCTTTTCAGGGGATGCCATTGCCGCCTTCAATTCGGTCAGCAGATAAAGCATATCCTGCTGCTTGAAGTCCTCGTATATGGTGCTGCGTTCCTTTTGATACTTCACCTTCCGGTTGCCTTTGTCCTTCGGATCGCGTTCGGTGAATTCCGCTGCTTCCTTGGCTTCTTTTTCTGTTGGCTCATCCCCACCGCCCGCGTGCAACAGACGTTCACTTTCCTTAAAAAGACTTTCATCCGGGTCGTCCACAAACCCGACTCGCCGCTTTATTTCTTCCGCCCAAGCTTTGCATTCGCTGACCGACACGACGATAAAAGGGCGTTCCTTGGCCCTGCGCTTTGCGCCGAACAATCTGGTTTCTTCGTGGGTGACGTAAAAGAAAAAGGCCGTCAATTTGCCTTCCTTGATGCGTTTATAGACGCTGGCACGAGAGACGGGAACGAACAGAACGACGCTGCTGGTTGAAAGTCCCACGTCCCCTTTGTAATACTCACCGAGTTTTTCCAGCCACTCGCCGCATTCTTTGAACGACCCTTCACGCCGATAGGCGCGCGTGCCAGGCGTCGGCTCGCCAACCAACGCGCGCAATTCTTTGGGCACCTCGATGAAAGGAAACTGAATAAACGGCATATTCCTTATCGTAGCATGATAGATACAGTTGTCAACCATAAATCTTGAAATTGTATTTCTGAATTTCCCGCCATCGGCTTGGATGCCGTCTTGCGCATGGCTTGCGGTTGAATGTGCTTGCAGGAATCTCCGGCTGGAAATCCCGACGCGCCTTCCTAACCAGCCACGTCCCCGGCTCGGCGAGCACTGTCAAGGAGTTCTCTGTGCTGGCAAGTGCTTTTTCATAATAATTATTCACCGGTGTTCAGGTTGGTTTTCGTGCCCAAAACCGGGCACGATTTTGCGAAAGCAAAATCCTAAAAGCCCACCACAGCGGCGGGCGGCGCTGTCAAGCCAGACCGCAGCGGTAGCGAGGAACGGCTTGACAGCACTAGCCGCCCGACCGCTGTTTTGTATGCGTTTAGCTGGCATCCTTCGTGATGGATAGTTTGGGTTGCAACTGCAACACCCACGATCCGTGCTGGAGTTGGCTGCGCGCATGGAGCGCGGCATCGTAAGGCGTGTGGCTACGGATCATGGCCGCGATGATTTTGAGCCAGCGCATTCCCAGGCAGCGGAGCGCACACGCATGGCTTTGGCCCTTTTTCTTGTGAGCCTCATAGTAGATGCGCGCCCAGTCGCAATAGTGCCGGCTCAAATCCACCCACAGGTGCAGCGTTGCACGCAAGAACCGGTTGCATTGGCGGCGGAGATAAACGACCGACACCTTGCCCGACTGATAGCTGACCGGAGCCATGCCCGCCAGACATTGCAAGACTTGGGGTTGATCCGCCAGTGGTTGCAGGGCGACCAGTTCCGCCAACAGCCGGGGTGCCAGCTTCGGGCCGGCACCAGGCAAGGAGGCGAAGACGTGATAGTCGGGATGTTGTTTGAAGCACTCCGTAATCAGCAAACGATAACCGGCCAGTTGCTGTTCCAAAATCTGCAACAACTTTACCAGCGCAGTAGCCAGAACGCTTTTGGCGGCAATCACCGCCTCGGGGCCGCAAAATTCAGCGGCCTTGGCAAAAATCGCCAGCCGTTTTTGATACCACTCTGGATGATAAAGTTTTTGGGTGTGCAGAAACTTTTCCCACTGGCGTTTACCCGCCTTGACCAAAGCCTGTGGCGTGGGGAACCGCGCCACAAAGGCCCAGGCCGAAAGGCTGGTCCAGTCGTCGAAGGCTGCCAAGGCGGCGGGATAATACTCATAGAGCGCCTGTTGCAGTTGGTTGATTAAAGCCGTGCGCTGCTCAATCAACGCGACTTCATCCCGGCATAGCAACCGCAGCCGTTGCACCAGTGGCTCCGGGGTGTTCAGCATATGCCAGCTTTCGCCCTCCAGCCGCAGTGCGTCTGCCAACGCCCAGCAATCAAAGTGATCGGTTTTGGTGCCGCTGGGCAGCTTGCGCGTGCGATACGATTTGGAGCTGCGCGGATGCACCGGATAAACCCGGTAGCCCAGCACCATCAACCGCTCAATGGCCGCGCCGTGGCCTGACTCGACCGCGATGGCCAGGTGCGGAAACGCCGCCAGCTTTTGCTGGCACAGTGACCAACCGGCGGCCGTGTGTTCAAACCGCAATTCGGCGGCGATTTTTCCGGTGTTGTCCAAGACCAGCACATCGTGATGATCCTTGGCCCAGTCAAATCCCGCGAAGTGGGTGACTTCGTTCCATGCTTTCATAATGTTCGATTCCTTTCTTGTGTTTGCGGCGGCGTTGGTCGGGATGACCCGGTTCATAGTCGAACTAATACGGTGGCCCTCACGGGGCAAAGTTCTCTCAGACTTCTGAACACGAGCCGTCAGCGTCGCCGGTTTCCTTGACTTAACCCTCGCGGGGTGCGGTGGAAACGACCGTATCGACGCTGCGGCAAAACGTCTGCCAGCCGTAGTGTCAGCGGGAATCGGTTCGCTGGCGACGGCGGCGGCCAAGTTATTCACCACCGCCCTGTGGCTGGCTTTTGGAGCCGCCTTCTGTCGGCGATGAATAACTTGGAGAATGGTATTAGGTGGAGCCACAAATAGAAAACCCCGCGCGAAGCGCCTCGTTTTATTATGGACAACCTTGACAGGCGCAGTTGAGCCATACAATAGCCGAAACGAGGCGCGCCGGAGTCAGCCCTCGCGAATGCAAATCAAAAATCCAATCTGACAACATCATTTTGCCGCTTGCCGCATGGTAAGCCGCGCCGCATGATTTGTTATCTATTGCAAACTAGGCGATGAGCGCATTGACCAGCCAATTTGAAAAACGCCCGAAGACATTTTCCGCGACGGTCAGTGTGGCGCTGGTGATTGTCATCGGTTTGATAGATTATTTAGCAGGTTATGCGATTTTCTTTTCCGCATTTTATTTGCTTCCCGTGGCTCTGGCGACATGGTTTGTTGGACGCAATTTTGGGATTGTGATTTCAGTCTCTAGCGTTGTGGTATCAGTCGCGGGAGATTACGCCGCTGGCGCGCATTATCCGAGCGTGTTTGTGCCGGTTTGGAACTGCGCGATTTCCTTGACGGTTTATATTGTCGTGGTGAAAGCACTCGTCAGTTTGCGGAAATCGCAAAGCGAATTGGAAGCGCGCGTGCGCCAGCGGACGGACGCGCTGGCCAGCGAAATGCAGGAACGGGCGCGGCTGGAGAAGGAAATTCTGGAAATCAGCGAGCGCGAACAGCGGCGCATCGGACACGATTTGCACGACAGCGTTTGCCAGCATTGGGCGGCGACGGCGATGGCCGGGCAAGTGTTGAGCGAAAAGCTCGCCGCCAAATCGCTGGCGGAGTCGGCGGACGCCGGAGAAATTGTCAGGCTGGCTCATACTGGCATTACGCTGACGCGGAATCTCGCGAACGGAATTTCACCGGCGGAAATGGAAACAGAAGGGTTGGTGACGGCATTCCGCGAGTTCGTGGCGAACATTTCCAAAATGTTCAAAATCGCCTGTGCATTTGATTGTGAATCCCCACCGCAAATTGACGACGCGGCGACAGCGACGCATCTTTACCGCATCGCGCAGGAAGCAGTCAACAACGCCATCCGCCACGGCAAACCGCGACAAATCGTCATCGACCTTTCCAACCAGAAAGGGTGCGTGGAACTGACCATTGAAGACGACGGCGGCGGATTGCCGGACGACTGGCGGAAAAATCGCGGTCTGGGCACGCGCATCATGGCACACCGCGCGGCGATGATTGGTGGGACATTTTCCATCGAGCCGAATCCGACCGGCGGAACTTTCGTCAAATGCACGGTTCCCGCGTCCGCTAAAAATAATTTTCCGAATGACAAGCCCGCCGCATAAAAAAAGAATCCTGCTCGTGGACGACCATCCGCTCGTGCGCGAGTGGCTGGCGAATTTGATTCATCAGCAACCCGACTTGACCGTCTGCGGGGAAACGGAAAACGCGCCGACGGCGTTGTCGGCTGTCGCGACGGTGAAACCCGATCTGGTCATCGCGGACATCAATTTGAAAAATTCATCCGGCATTGAATTGATTAAAGATTTGAAAGAACTGCATCCGAACATTCCCGTGCTGGTGCTGTCCATGCACGACGAATCCCTTTATGCGGAGCGCGTTTTTCGCGCCGGGGCGCACGGCTACGTCAACAAGCACGAGACCGCGCAAAAAGTGGTCGAGGCCATCCGCCGCGTGCTGGAAGGGAAACTCTATGTCAGCGAAAAGACGGCTGAAATTCTTGCCAGCCAAACAATTCGCGGGCGGGTTGTGAGCCGTGCATCCATTGAGTCATTGAGCGACCGCGAACTGGAAGTATTCGACAAGCTCGGTCAGGGCATCAGCACGCGGCAGATCGCCGACGATTTCCGCATCAGCGTCAAAACCGTTCAAGAGTATTGCGCCCGCATCAAGGAAAAATTGAATCTCAACAATGCCACCGAATTGCTCCGCGAAGCCGTCCGCTGGCATGACAATCATCCGACTGGCTGATTCCGCTGGCAAACTCACGGCTGGACGACACAAAACATTTTGGACATCGTGGCGCGGTGAAAATTGCGAGAGCCATTCCCATGTTTGGAATTTACGCATCGTCGGCCTTCGCTTTGACGGCAGCGGAATTGTTGGATACGAATTCGCCCGCCGCGCCTTCGCAAAATTGGAACTGGCACGTCCAGAACACCGACATTGTGCAGGGTTATCCGGGATTTCCCGCCAAATACTCCGGCCCAAACAGTCTGCCGTCCGGCGGTGAAACCCGCGAAACCGTCTCGCTGGATTTGCTGGCTGGCGTCCGCTTATGGCGCGGAGCCGAGGCGCATATTGACGGCTTGATGTGGCAGGGATTTGGCATCAACAATACGCTCGGCGTGGATGGTTTTCCCAACGGCGAAGCTTTTCGGCTCGGCACTGGTGTTCCGAACGGAGCCATCACGCGCCTGTTCATCCGCCAGACCATCGGCTTTGGCGGCGAGCAGGAGGACGTGCCTGATGACCAGCTCACTCTTGCTGGCAAGCAGGACATTTCGCGGCTCACCTTCACGCTCGGACGATTCAGCGCAAAGGATATTTTCGACAACAACGCCTATGCGAATGATCCGCGCACACAGTTCATGAACTGGGCGTTGACTGCCAACGAAGCGTGGGATTATCCGGCGGACGCCATCGGATTTACCACCGGATTGGCCGTGGAATTGAACCAGCCGCAATGGACTTTGCGCTACGGATTTTTCCAAGTGCCGCAAATGGCAAATGGTTTGACCGGAGACGACACGGTTTTCAAGTGGCCGTATGACAGTTCGGCAGGATATGCCCCAGTTTTAAGCGCTTGGGCAATGGTGACGGAATTTGAGCGCCGTTACAGCATTAACAATCATCCGGGAGCGATTCGTTTTCTCGCCTATCTTAATCGCGCTAACATGGGCAGTTATCAAGACGCGGTTGACAGTCCAACCCGGCCTGCTGACATCACTGCTTCAGCCGCATTTCGCTACAAGTATGGTTACGGACTAAATCTTGAACAGGAAATCGCCAAAAATGTTGGCGTCTTTTCCCGCTTGGGATGGAGCGATGGACAAAATGAAGCGTGGATGTTCAGCGATGTTGACTACACGGCGACGGCGGGAATCAGCATCAAAGGCGAAGCATGGCAGCGGCCAGACGACACCTTTGGACTGGCGGGCGCGTTCAATGGTATTTCCAAAGTGCATCAGGAATTTTTCGCAGCGGGCGGCACTGGTATTTTGGCGGGTGACGGCAACTTGAATTATGCCTGGGAAAAAATTCTGGAAACCTACTACGATTTCAAAATCTGGAGAACCATCCACGGCGCATTTGATTATCAATTCATCACCGACCCAGCGTTCAACGCAGATCGCGGTCCAGTGTCGGTTTTTGGCGCGCGGCTGCATTGGGAATTTTAGCGGCGCGGCGGGGGCGTAGTATTTTGCCTGACAAAAAATTAGGGCGTGCCTGACAGACGGCGCGTGAAATCTCCGGCAACTTCCGCCGGATGAACAGTTCGTTCAAATTACCGCGCCAACCGAGCAGGCTGGCTGTAAAATTCGTGACGACGGAATTTGCCGTTCCGATTCATAGAATTTTTGCCGTCAGGAAAATTGCGCCCGCAATCCCCATCTATCCATGCCTGTCAGTCATGCAAATCAAACAAGGCTGGAGAAAAAAACTCCACCTTGATTCAACGCGGGGTTTTTGTCTTGTCGCGATTGCGGCAACAGGTATTGCCATGTTTTTTCTGCTGTCGGGTTGCAGTCGTGGCGAAAGCGCAACTACAAATCCACCGTCGCAATCCAATTTAACTTCAAACGCTCCAGCCGAAACGATGGTTGAATTGTCCGACGAGCAATTGAACGCAATCAAAATCGGGACGGTGGGAACTTACACATTTCCAATCGTCAAAACCGGCATTGGCAGCATTGATTTTGAGAATAATCTTTATTCCGACGCCAGCCTTTCGACGCAAGTTTTTCCGCCGTCGGCGGGAAAAATCATCAAGGTTTTTGTCGAACTCGGCGACGAAGTTCAAAAGGGACAGCCGCTTTATTTGATTGATAATTCCGACACGAATCAAACTGAATTGACCGTGCAAAGTCCGATTGCCGGGCAAATCACTTCCGTCAACGCGACGCCGGGACTTTTGGCGCAGCCGTCAAACGCGCCCGCGCCTTGCTCGGTCGCCGACGTTTCAAAAAAATGGCTGCTGGCAAATGTCATTGAAAGTGACAGCCCGCTTTTTCAAACCGGCCAGCCGGTTGAAGTCAAAGTCGCGGCATATGCCGACCGCGTGTTTGCAGGAAGCATTTCAAAAATTTATCCGACGGTTGACTTGAACACGCATCGGCTGACCCTTCGCGCCGAAATTTCCGATCCCACAAATGAACTGCGCGCCGGAATGCTCGCGGATTTTTCAGTCCAAGTTCAAAAGCCGGTTGAATCCATCGCCATGCCCGCCAACGGCGTTGTCCGCGAAGGCGACGGCACGATGACGGCCTGGGTGACGACGGATCGCAAACATTTCACGCAAAGAATTGTAAAAACTGGCCTGCGTGAAAATGGCAAAGTTCAAATTCTCGACGGATTGAAACAGGGGGAATTGGCCGTAACCGATGGCGCGATATTTCTCGACAATATGCTGCAAGCGCCGCCGAGCGATTAGAGCGTTGAGATGTTTGCGCTTTCAACAAATTTTTCATGCTCAATTCCATCATCGCATTTTGTTTGAGTCGCCGCGCGATTGTCGTGTTCGGTTTGCTTTTATTCATGGGCGCTGGGTTCGTGGCTTTTCAAAAACTCGACATCGAGGCGTATCCGAATCCCACGCCGGTCATTTTGGAAATCACCGCGCAAGCGCCAGGTTTGTCCGCCAGCGAAATGGAACGCTATTACACTGTTCCAATTGAGAACGGACTTTACACCGTGCCCGGCATCGAGGTCATTCGTTCCACTTCATTTTACGGCTTGTCGTTTGTCCGCGTCGCCTTCAAGTATGGCGTGGACTACAACTTTGCCTTCGCGCAAACCGCGATTGCGCTGCAACAAAATGTCACTCTTCCCGGCGGCGTGGTTGCGAACATCCAGCAAAACAGCGGCACGGGAGAAATTCTTCGTTACCAAGTCGCCGGATCAAAACATTTTGGACTGGCCAATCTTCGCACCGTGCAGGATTGGATTGTGCAGCGGCGGCTTTTGCAGGTTCACGGCGTCGCAGCCGTCAACAGTTGGGGCGGACCGACGAAGGAATTTGAAATCGAGATTGATCCGCGCAAATTGGAAGCCTTCAACATCACCGTGCCGCAAATCACCACCGCGCTCGCCAACGCGAACATCAACGTGGGCGGACGCGAAATCACCATTGGCCAGCAATCCATTAACATTCGCGGCATCGGCCTCATCAACGATGGCGGCGACGACGATTTGACGCAAGGCTACAAAGTTGGCGACATCGAAAATGCCGTTCTCACACAAAACAACAGCGTGCCCGTGCGCGTGAAAGATGTTGCCAAAGTGAGCGTGGGCTATCGGCCACGGCTTGGCATCGCCGGACGCGACAACGACGACGACATGGTTTTCGGAATCGTCGTGATGGGACGCGCCTACCAGACCGACAAAGTGCTGCCGGAAGTCAAAGCCGCAATTGACAAGATGAATCACGACGGCAGTTTGCCTGCGGGCGTCAAAGTCATTCCATTTTATGATCGCGGCTCGCTGGTTTCCGTCACCACGCACACGGTTTTGCACAATTTAATTTTTGGCTGCCTGCTGATTTTCCTGATTCAATGGATTTTCCTCGGCGATTTGCGGAGCGCCATCATCGTCGGGTTGAACATTCCGTTCGCGCTGCTTTTCGCAATCATTCTTTTGGTGATGCGCGGCGAAAGCGCAAATCTGCTTTCGCTCGGCGCGGTGGATTTTGGGATCATCGTGGACTCGGCGGTGATTCTTGTTGAGAACATTTTCCGAAATTTCCAAAAGTCGCCGGAAGAAAAACGCGGCCTGCTTCAAAATCTCACGGCGGGTTTTTGGGGAACCGACCCGTCGCGCGTCGCCGACCACGCTTTGCCGGTTCACGGCTGGACGGATCGTTTGAAACTGATTTTGGTCAGCGCGATGCAAATTAACAAAGCTGTGCTGTTCTCAATTTTAATTATCGTGGCCGCTTTCGTGCCGCTGTTCACAATGCAAGGCGTCGAAGGCGCAATTTTCGGCCCGATGGCGCGCACTTATGCCTACGCGCTGGCTGGCGCGTTGATTGCCACGTTCACCGTCACGCCGGTGCTCGCGTCGTTCCTGCTGCCGGATCATTTGAAGGAATCCGAAACGGTTGTCGTGCGCGGGCTGCACCGCCTTTACAATCCCGCGCTGCATTTTGCGCTGACCCATCGCGCAATTGTCGTGACGGTGGGAATTATTTTTCTCGCTGTGACCGCATTTTTCGGCTCGCGGCTCGGCAGCGAATTCCTGCCGACTTTGGACGAGGGCAACCTTTGGATTCGCGCCGAATTGCCGATGACAACTTCGTTGCAAGACGGCGAAGCCGCGACGAGAAAGATGCGCCAGATTCTTCAGAAATATCCCGAAGTGGTCACGGTTGTCTCGCAGCATGGCCGGCCAGACGACGGCAGCGATGCCTCGCCTTTCTCCAACGTCGAACTTTTCGTGCCGCTCAAACCCTACAGCCAGTGGCCGAAGGGAATGACCAAGGAAAAATTGATCAACGACGCGCAGGCGGAGTTTCAAAATGAATTGCCCGGCGTCAATTTCAATTTCTCGCAATACATTCAGGACAACATTGAGGAGGGAATTTCCGGCGTCAAAGGCGAGAACTCCGTTAAAATCACCGGGCCAAATCTCGAAACGCTGACGCAACTGGCCAACGCCGTCCGCGATCAAATGGCGCAAGTTCGTGGCATCGCCGATCTCGGAATTTTTCCAGTCATCGGCCAGCCGAACCTTGACATCACGGTGAACCGCACCAACGCCGCGCGCTACGGCCTCAACACCGGAGACATTTGCACCGTCATCCAAGCCGCGCTGGGCGGAACTGTCGCGACGACGATTCTTGAAGGCGACCGGCAATTTGGCGTCGCTGTCCGTTATCCGCTCGAATTCCGCGACAGCATCGAAAAAATCCGCAACATCAAAGTCGCCAGCCAGAACAACGGCGGCGCGAACGCATACATTCCATTGAGCGAACTGGCGACAATTACTTTGGACACCGGCGCATCGTGGATTTATCACGAGAGCGGCGAGCGATTTATTCCGGTCAAATTCAGCGTTCGCGGACGCGACTTGGGCGGCACGGTTGCCGAAGCGCAATCGCGCATCGCGAAAAATGTGAAACTTCCGCCCGGCTACCGTCTGGTCTGGTCTGGTGAATTTGGAGAACTTCAAAGCGCCAAGCAGCGTTTGGAAATCATCGTGCCGATCAGCCTCGTGCTCATTTTGGGATTGCTTTACAGCTTGTTCAACTCCATCCGCGAATGTTTGCTGTCGCTCGCGGGAATTCCATTCACCGCCGCTGGCGGCGTCCTTGCGCTTTATTTTTCCGGCATCAATTTCAGCATCTCCGCCGCCATCGGATTCATCTCGCTCTTTGGCGTGTCGGTGATGATCGGCATTTTGCTCATCACTCATTACAACCAGGCGCGGCTTCGCGGCGGTGCGCCGACTGACGCCATGTTTTCCGCCGCGTCCGGCTTGATGCGTCCATTGTTGATGATGAGCCTGTCAGCCGGAATTGGACTTTTTCCCGCCGCAATTTCAACGGGCATCGGTAGCGAAGTTCAACGTCCGCTCGCGACCGTCGTTGTCGGCGGAATGTTGTTTGGCTCTATCATGCTGCTCCTCGTCGTGCCCGCGCTGAAAATAATTTTCCTCGGCGGCAACCATAAACCGGCGGCAAAGGCTGAATCAAAATGAAAATCCGCTTTCGATTTACAATAATTGCGTGCGGCGCATTGCTGCTCGTCGCCGGTTGCACCGTCGGGCCGGATTTCAAAAAACCCGCCGCTCCAAACGCCAACGGTTATACTGCGACTCCACTTTCAACGACAAGCAGCACCACAATTGTTTCCGGCGGCGAAGCGCAATCTTTTGTCGAAGGAGAAGACATTCCCGGCGAATGGTGGGCGCTGTTTCACTCCAAACCGCTCAATGATTTGATCGGGCGTTCGTTGACAAATAATCCCGACATCAAATCAGCGCAGGCGGCGTTGATGGTTGCGAAGGAAAACGTGCTCGCCGGAAAAGGCGCTTTTTATCCGAGCGTCTCTGGAAGTTTTTCAGCGACGCGAAACAAAACTTCCTCGGAAATTTCGCCCACGCCCAATTCCGGCGCGCAGTATTACAGTTTGTTCACGCCGCAAGTGAGCGTTTCCTACGCGCTTGATGTTTTCGGATTGAACCGCCGCACGGTGGAATCATTGAAAGCGCAACAACAGTCCGCGCGCTTTCAACTCGTCGCAACACACATCACTTTGAGCGCGAATGTCGTTCTCGCCGCGATTCAGGAAGCGTCGCTTCGCGCGCAAATTGACGCGACGCGCCAGCTCGTCGCCATTAATTCGGAAATGGTTCAAGTGCTGCGTGAACGATTTGCAAAAGGTCAAGCCACACGGCTCGATGTCGCGGCGCAGGAATCGCAACTTGCGCAAACTGAAGCCGCGCTACCGCCGCTGCTGAAACAACTGGCACAACAACGCGATTTGTTGTCTGCGCTGTCCGGCGGGTTTCCCGACGAGGACTTGCCGGAACAATTCGAGCTTTCAGATTTGCAACTACCGCAGGAATTGCCGGTCAGTCTGCCGTCGCAATTGGTCGAGCAACGCCCGGACGTGCGTATGGCAGAAGAAAATTTGCACGCCGCCAGCGCGCAAATCGGCATCGCCACGGCCAACCGGCTGCCAAATTTTACGCTCACCGCCGATGCCGGCACAATGGCGTTGACCGCCGGGAAGATTTTTTCCGGCGGCGCGGGCTTTTGGGATTTGGGCGCAAGTGTCGCGCAACCGATATTTCAAGGCGGCACTTTGTTACATCAGGAACGCGCCGCAAAAGCCGCTTACACCCAAGTCGCCGAACAATATCGCAGCACGGTTCTGACGGCTTTTCAGAGCGTCGCTGATACTTTGAACGCGCTCGAACAGGACGCCGACGCCTTGAAGTCGGCGGCGACGGCGGCAAATGCCGCCAAAGTCACGCTTGATCTCACGCGGCGGCAATTGCAAACCGGCGGCGCGGGTCATCTTGACCTCCTCAACGCGGAGCAGACTTATCAACAAGCCGTGATCAATCTCATCCAAGCCCAAGCTAATCGCTACGCCGATACCGCCGCGCTGTTTCAGTCCCTTGGCGGCGGATGGTGGCATTGCGCGGATTTATCCAATTCCGAGAACACCAAAGCACAAACCCAAGGGAAATTTTGAAATATGAAAACAATAAGATTCATAACATTCGCCGAACCAGTCATTCTATTATTTGCAATCACGTTTCTTGCAACGTCAAACGCAGGAGCACATTCGCCTCTTGCCCGTGAAGCATCTGCCATCGTCCAGACAATCAACCAAGACAAACGAATACTGACACTCACTTACCCGCAAGGTCACGGCCCGCAGGTAGTGGTTTGGAATTCAGATACAGAATTCATTTGCGATGGGAAAACCGTGCCCGCAACAGAACTAAAGGAAGGAACACACGCGACGATTTTCTACCATACACCGTTTTTCGGGAAACCGTTTGCCACAAAGATAACGTGGTCAACGTCGGCGAACCCGACCGCGAATAATTTTTCACCGTAGGGAACTCAATCTGACACCATCCCCTTACGATAGTAGAGGCCGGGCAGGTGCGACGGCCAAGCACCGTTGAAATGCGTTGAATAGTGCTGATGGGTTCAACGCTTCTCAACGCATCCAGTCAACGCCGCTAAACGCTTTTCAACACCGTTCAACATCAGCCGTCCGCCCTGCCGAAATCAGCCGGTGAAGTTGCAACCAGGACGAGCGGACGTGAGCGGCTAAAAGTGAAAAAGTGGCCATGACACTTACCCCGCCTCTGACGGTGAATATGGCAGCTTGGAAAAAATCTGTGGCGTGCAGCAAACGCCGCCGGTGAAAACGCCGCAAGGTTGCGCTGGTGAAGAGATGCACCGACGACCGAATGAAACCTGATTTGATGATGGACGCTATTCTCCTTGCCATGCAACGCGGTTGACGTAACACCGGAGCGACCAAACTGGCGACTGTGATACACACAGCGATGGCACTCGTCTAAAACGGGCAATTTACCGTCAGACATCTTCCCTTAGCACAGCTTGAGGCCACGACCGCAGACGCGAATGTTGCGCGAAATTTGCGCAACTGTTGCGAAACAAGTTCAACGCAATCGGACATCATTCAACACAGCTCAAGATCGGCCATTCATGCCGTTGGAATCGTCCGGCCAAGCCACACCCAGGACAAACGCAATGGAGCGGCGAAAAGTGGAAATTAGTTAAGGCACGCGTTACCCCGTAGTTTCACACGGTTTTTACGGCTCGCCAAAATCTCGCCGAATGTTGCGCGAAATGCTTCGTTTGTGCTAACCGCATTGTTGCGTCAGGT
>Ga0302197_10001654_pt1 | contig 21235 bp, 21 predicted proteins | sample II_Bog_N2_1_FD_193526 | JGI IMG/M metagenome (GOLD analysis project Ga0302197, IMG submission 193526) | Peat permafrost microbial communities from Stordalen Mire near Abisko, Sweden - II_Bog_N2_1 | ecosystem: Environmental > Terrestrial > Soil > Wetlands > Peat | place: Sweden: Abisko...
CCCACCGAGCGAGGCTGGCGAGTCTGGGAATGGGGACGGCGATCGAGGCGATGACGAGGATGGCGACGATGACCTGCCCCCACCGCCACCACCACCAAAGACGGCTCCCGTGAAGTTTTTGACTTCACCACCCCACGTCCCTGCAAAGGCATCAGCCAAGCCATCGTCGGCACCATCGACAAAAAAGCGCGCAAGTGCTCCAGTAGCCAAGAAGGGTCCAATGTACATGTATGTCGTACCTGACGGGAAGACGAAGCTTGGAGGAGGCGGGGGCGGCGGATCGTCGGCGCTCGATCTCTCCCGCATCCCATTGGTGTTGGACGAGCAACCGCGACAACCTCCGAGTTCGTCAGGGCGAACTGCGCGGGCGACGCTTTCTCGCCCAGCTGTACCTGCACTCATGAATCGAATGAAAGCGGTAATGACACAACGCAACCAAGACCAAAACAAGCCATCAAATGCAGACGACGGCAGCAACAGCAGCGAGAGCGAGGTTCCTTTTCCAACAAGGCGTCGGCGCTGGCTTAATCGCGCCAAGATCAACGAGGAGGAAGAGGAAGACGACGCGTATCTCCACATACAAAAGAAGCGCGGCATACTCCGGGAAGGACAAGAAGACGAGGCTGCTGCTTTGTCCGACAACGATGCCAATTTTGACGACGATGTCGCGGATCCCAACGAACAGGAGGAAGAGGCCCCCAAGATGAGCCGGAAGGAGAAGCGTGCTCGCAAGTTCCTCTCTGAGGCGGCCAAGGAAGCCAAGGCTGAAGCGGATCCGGTACCCGAGGAGGGGTTCGTCGAACCACAAGAAGAAGAAGAAGAAGAAGAAGAAGAAGAAGAAGAAGAAGAAGGCACAGAAAAGCCCGCCGAGGACGGAGCGGAAGACGACGACGACAACGACGACGAGCAACAAGACGAGGAGATGGAGGAATATGAAGAAGAAATCCCGCTCGAAGAGAACGAAGAAGAAGAAGAAGAAGCTGGAGGAGCGTTCTCCCCAGTCTCCGGAGACGAAGAAAAGCCAATGGAACTCGGAGGAGAAGAAGACGAGTGATCATTTAAACCAACCACTATCGCATTATTGCTATTATTGCATGCACCAACCACACACACACACACACACACACATACTCACGCGCATCTGTAGTCCTCTTGATGTGGTCTCAATAAAGATATTCCGCACGTTGGCGACATTGTACATGGCCTCGAGTACATTGCGGACGATTCGATCGCTGGGGTAGACGTTGACAATGTCAAGTACAATCTCTTGTGTCCATGCATGGTATACAAGCTTGTTGCTGTCCGATGACCCGCGGTTGAAGTACTCAAGATTGGGTTGCAGAGAGTGGACGACGGTTTTGACGATTGTGCTGTTAGCCGGGTGCTCCAGAATAGCTTTGATTGCGGCTGTGATACCAGAGATTCCGCCATAGCTGCCACTCAGGCTGCCGCACGCTCCCCCGTCGTCTGACTTTCTTGAATCCCGCGCTTCATGGAAGACTTCGAGCGCCAGACCGCCCGAATTGCAGCATATTTCAGGCCAGGTGCGCCTGAGCTTGCTCTGCTGCAGCAATGTGCGCGCGCAAATGCTGTAAATGCCAGTATACCGGGTCCCGGGGCGCTGCGTGTTTGTGATTTCAGATGTGCCCGGCGCAACGCACGACGAAGGCCCGCAATATTCCTTTACTGTGGCGTCTGCCATAGAAGGAAAAAAATGAACAAGATTGTATGTCTACAAAGACGGCTTTGAAGCCGGTGGTGGTGATGGTGCCGGACCAGAATTGGATTCATATGTACTCCAGGCAATCACGGCAAGCAACGCGGCACAAGCAGGCACTAAAATCGATCCAAGCGCATACTGGCATGCCGTCCGAGTCCACGAGGGTATATTTTTTGGGGCTGTCCCGGATGTCCGAGACTTGGCTTTGACGATGTTGTCGTCTCCTTGACTTTGAGCACCGTCACTGTAGTCGTTGTCGTGTTCGTCGTCGCTGGCAACTCGGTCATCTTCTTCTTCGACAAGATGGGATGCGGCACCGCGTTGCTGCTGCTGTTGGGGCGCCGCCAGTGGTTTGCATGTGAGCTTGAGCTCGATCCACGATTTCGGCCCATCCGACTGTGGTCTCCAACTGAACTGCGTGTTGGAGGGGAGGAGCTGCTTCAGGTGCTCGTCGTCGGGTATCATGGAACGCACCACAACACTGATCTGTGTGTGGTCGCCGTTGGAGTCGATCGTGGTCGGGGTGCCTTCAAAGAAGCCTTGCAGCTTTAATTTGCAGACATTGTGCCAAGCCTCAATTGCAGTGGCCATACAGACAGGTCACAGAAAATGCCACACTTTGTCAAGGATCCGGAAAATGAATACAATAAGGTCCTTGACCCAACGCAGTATAATTAATATGGGGTCACGGTAGCATTCCATAAAGACCCGGAAAAAGATGATCGGGATAATAAAGTCATAAATGAGCAAGTACAGGCGTAAGATCATACACAGAGTCTCTCCGTCAGGTGCTTGACAGTTTTGGGTCGGATCGTACGAGACCCAAAAGAGCATGGGGTAGAAGATAGCATACAAAGGTGGCACGGCTAGCATGTAGCGCAAAAACGGACAGATGCTATCCGATCCCAAAATGGTCACAAATGCTTGCAACACTTTGTACCAGGTGTCCATGTCGTCGCACGTTGTCTCCGTTTCAGCCAGCGTTTGTAACCAGCTGCCCAGGAACTCGTACACATTGGGGGGCGACCACGTCGGAGGGCTCCACCCGGATCCACCAAAAAAGGTAGACACGCTGCTCATGGAATTCGACACGGAGTCGACGGCCGACATGATCAGGTTGGACACAGAGATCAGCAAGCTGGTAAAATTGTTGAAGATGAAGATGATCGCATCGACGACGGCGAGCACGGCGATGCATGTAATGAACAGCAGAAAGGCGACGATTTCACAAAAGAGGACGTCGTGCAGCACGGTCATGGGGAGAACCCAGAAGAGCTTGATGGTGCCCCAGATGAGACCCCGGATGAGCTCGCCAATCTCCTTGAACACCTCGTGGGTAGCCTTGCGGGCCTTGTCGATCTCCTTGTGGCGCGCTTGGCGCCGCCTGACCTTGATGTCATTCGCATTTCCGGTCGGCTTTTCGTCGCGCTGCCCCTTAATATTATGGTTATAAATTTCATGCATGGGTAATAGCGAGACACAGTGTGCGTGTGTGAGAGAGAGAGAAAGAGATAAAGATGCCAATGTACTACTCCGACAACAACCACGCAGACAAGAAGGTCGCTAATAACAATATCCTTCTCTGGTGCCTATCGTTTTTCTTCGGAACCCTCTTTGGCATCTACTGGGGTACCATACTTGTTTTTTGGATCCTCATCAGCCCCGACACGATCGGCCTCTCCAACACAATACCGTTTGCAAGCAACCCCAATGTGATCGATCCCTCTGTGATCATGCTTTTTTTGATGGGCATGATCAGCGGGTTGGATCAATACCGATACGATACGGCGATCGGTGATCGTGCCGCCTTCCTTGCGCAGATGGAGTTTTACGGTGCATACTTCAAGGACGATCTTGACAAAACGATGCAGACCACGCCGCCCTTTCCTCCCCCTCACCCTTCTTCTATTCACGGCGGCGCTGTTGCAGAAAGAGAAGACCCCGAGTTTGCGTTTATCCACTCGCCCGCCAACTCTAGCACCATGGGTAACAGCAACGCCATCTTCTTCATCAACAACAAATTCGGGGCTGCCTGGGACGGCGCTTCCATCAAGGACTTCCGCGAGGAGAACCGATACCGTTGGATCGTGTTCGCCATGATCATCTTCGCGTACGTCTACCTTAAGCCGTTGTACTTGGTCGGCCACGGCTACACTTGGTGGTACGCGGGCTGGCACAGTGTTAATTATGCAGCCATCCCAGTCGCCATTCTCACCATCACACATCACACTGCTTATCGCGCTGAAGTCATCACAACCATATGTCGCGAATATCAAGCCAGGTTTTTTAATGCCAAGCGTGGCAAGAACAAATAAGATTGCACGCGTATGCATGCATGCATGCATGCATTGGTGGTGATGGTGGGTGAAAGTAAACTACCCGGCGGTGTGCACCAGTCCGTGAATCTTGGTCACATGCGCGTCGCTCGGGGTGCCAAAGAACAGGCTGATGATCATCCAGATCAGCCAGAAGTCGATCCCCGTCGAGGCTGTCAACCAATTGTAGGTGGTGTCATGCAGCTGCAGCTTGGCGATGCCCATGCCGACACTGCACGCCACAGCACAGAAGAACACCAGACGGTAGCCGTAGCGCTGGAACGCATGGTAGTTGCCGATGGACGCAGTTGCGATCATGTCGTAGATAATGTTGGCCAGGATGATCAGGAAGACCACGCCATACAGAATGCTGAGGACGATCACAACGACGCGGTTCTGGCCTCCCACCGAGTCATTGTTTGCAATGATGGTGTCAATGTCATCCGCGGCAATGCAGGCGTGATGGCCTGCAACGCAAGTGTCGTTGATGACGGGGCCAGTGCAGTTTCGGTGCGTACGAACAGCACAGATTTCGTAGCCGGCAGGGGCCCAGTAGTTGTCGGCCAAGGTGGCGCCGCACAGAACGGTGGTGAGTGCGAGCCCACAGAGCATGCCCCAGAACAGGCGGCTGCGCTTCGACTCCTTCTTCCAATCGTCGATGGCCGAGTCAATCGTCGTCAGCCCGCCTTTGATGTTGTTCTCTGCATTGCCGAGCGCGTTGATGGCAACACCTTTTGCAACACTTGCAAGGTACTTCGCATCGTCAGTAATGTTTGTGCTCAGGCCACTTGCCGAGCTAGTCTTAGGAGGAGGCTGACTGTTCAAAAAGGGAAAGCCGGACATGGACATGGTGGTGGTGACTGATGCCGAATTACTTTTACTTTGAGGGCATAATCTTTATACAAAATAAGCACTACTAAAACAACCACACACACACTACCACTATTGAGAGCGGCTGTTGCTGGCCAGACGGGTGTCGTCGACCATGACCATGCGCTGGGGGAGGCGCTCGCGAGGCAGGTTCTGCCACTTGGTGATGCTGTCCGCGCCGTCGCGAGCCAGAGGGCCGCGCGGGTTGCATGTGCTGTACCACTTGCCCTTGGCGTCCTTGATCTTGGTGTCGTTGAGCCAGCACTTGGTGTTGGGCACGCCGTGCAGGCCATGGTGCCAGATCTTCTTGGCGATTTGGCTCTCCTTGGCCGGTTTCAGGGTGGTCGCGGCCTGGCTGGAGACAGTGGAGCGTGCACCAGCAATGCCGGCGACTGGAGGCAGCACGCGGAGCGCAAGGTCGTGTGCCTGTTTCCAGGCTGCTTCGACGCCTTTGTGAATCCAAGTAAACCCGCTGTCGGGCTCGGCAAACATGGCGCCGCATTGGCGCAGACTGCCACATGCACCAACCATGTACATCGAGTTGACCATGTCCTCCATGCTTTCTGCCGTGACGTTGCCATGAGACGGGATGCCGAACATGGCACACGACCCCACCGTCGGGCCACCGCGGCGCCCACGGCCAGCCACATCCGGATCGCCGGCATAGTAGGTGCCGCGGTCGACGTGCAGCGGATGCATGGTAGGACCGGCACGGACAGGACGGTAGAAGTACATGCCGCCGGGCAAGCACGTATTGGGGAGAACGTTGCCGTTATTGTCGTAGACGGCCTTGCTGCGAATGACATCAGCCGGAGGGGTGATGAACTTGGCGGAGCCGCCGCTGAGGTAGGACTTGAACTTGGCATACGGCATGTTGAAGACGCGCTCGGGATGAACCAACATGACACCCAAACGGAACATGAGGTCCATCTGGCTCTTGGTCACCTGCGGGATGACGAATTCCGTGTGGACCACACGGCCAAACGCCGTGATACCAAGCTCGCGACCGCCCCTGGCCATAATGATGCACTGCATGAGCAGGGTGATGTCCTTGCGGAGGATGATGATGAAGCGATGCTTGGCCTGCGGGGGGATGAGGATGCCCTTGGTCATGACCGCGCCACCAACGCGAGTGGCGGGCCCGTTTTGGGCATTGTATGGCAGGTACGCGCAGCCGAACGTGTTGTTGTCGCCAGGTTTGACGAGCAGGAGCATGGCCACAGCCTTTTCGACTGCAGTCGGTCTCATGGGACCGCCGCCAAGCACAACGACCGGCGCGACTCCAAGCGGCATTGCTGGCCGTGTTTGAACCTGGAGAAGATACTCGTGGAAGGAGCCGCCAACTGCTGGCCGACTCAAGGCATCACCCCACGTTTCAAAATTGACGGCGGCGCCACCCCAAGTAGCGTGCAGGGCAGCGACGGTTTCGTCCCATTGGGCAATGACATCCTCAATGCCACCGGCTGCGGCGACGGCTCGCTCGGTGGCGTTGTCGCTCGAGTGAGCAAATCCCATGCGGTCCTGCTTGGAGTCGTAGTCGATGATCTGCGACTGGTACGCCTTGTGGCCGTCGACAACATGGAACATGCCCTCGACCCACTTGTTCTCCATGATGTCGGTGATGCCGTCGCCGGTCTCGTAGGGGTCGGCGGGGATGAGCCGGAGGCCGGCGACCTTGTCGACCACCAGGGGGTGCAGGAACCACTTGAGCGCATCCCAGCCGTCGCCGATCTTGGCAGCCAGGTACTTCTTGGTGTGCACCTCATCAATGCCTGTGTTGACAATCTCCTCGCCGTCCTTGAATGACTTGATCAGATCGCCGCTCACGATCATGCAGTTGGCGGGATGGCCGTCGGCAAACGCACGGACATGGCTGTTGCCCAGATCGACGATCTTGCCAAAGCCGCTGGTGGGGATGTTCTCGGCGTCCATGACACCAGGGAAAGCCTCCATCAGGCCAATGACTTGCCGCGTGGCAGAGTCTGCATCCAAGGGGTTGGACCGCTTCTCGGTGGCAATCGTGAAGGCGCGCTCCAGGAAGTTGGGAACCGCGCGGACTGTGCCCATGACCTCCTCGAAGACGGTCAGATTGAGGGCGGCCACGAACTGCGTCAGGTTGGCGCTTCGGAGCAGCTGCTCCATGGGCGTGTTGAGGATGCTGTCGTCCATGGCGACGGTCAAACCGTGCCAGCGCATCTGCATCATCTGCCGCAGGGCTGAATTGAACCACGTCTCCTTCGGAGCCTGGTAGCTCCATTGGGGCGCAGAACGGATCTTCTGGTAGAACTCGCTCCAAATGAGGGCCTCGCCATCAAAGGGATAGGCCGGCAGCAGGATGCGGACGATGAGGTCAGGGTTGTTAAAAAATCCAATCAGGACAATGTTGTTGATGCGCTCAGGCTCATACGCCATCTCATGAGTCCAGACATGCGGCTTGCCGTCGCGGCTCGGGATCGTGAGATCTTGTTTGGGCCGCAGTGGGTCGCCACTCAGAATCGGGTTACGGATGCCCATGGACCTGGGGTCGCTGGGCAGAGCCGTGTCCTGAAAGTGCATCGGCGCATTGTTGGACATTCTGTCTTCTTAAACCAAGTCACCACAAGCAGACAGACAGACGGACACACCGCCAGTGGTAGTTGTATTGTTCTTTTATTCTATTCTTATATACAAACGGTCACCGTTCGATATAATTTCGAACAGTAGGCAACATAGGATTCTTTGGGCAAAACATCCAACAGGTGCACAAGCCTCTCCACGTGAGTCGCCAAGCTAGCATTGCGCATATACAGGGCAGCAGAATGCATCAATTCGAGAGTGTGCCGCATACTGGCCGTGTCGCCGTGACAAAACTGGCGCGTCAGGTCTGTCGTCCATTGACATTTGTACATCATCCATTGTGATATGGCATGACTCTGAATGGCCGACGACGACGACGACGACGACGACGTCGCCGTTGTTGTTGTTGTTGTTGTTGTTGTTGTCAAAGCTGTCTCAAACAAGGCCAATGGGGTCGTTTGTTGTAGTCGTTGTTGTGCAGGGGGAGGAGGAGGAGAGATTTCAGATATGGTCAGACGAAAGCTTGTATGATAGGCTGCCGTGGACAAGCGACTGGCGATGCGCGTCGGTGTGGCCTCTTGGCACGCAGCGATGAACCACGTGTATTCGACACAAAACAGCCACACCACGAAAGCAACGAGACAAAGCCGTGCACAGAACTGAAAGACACGGACGCCGATTTCGCCAAAGGCCATGTGTATATAAGTAGGGCCCAGGGAAAATGTGCTGCATTTTACACCATGGCCGCTTTTGATGAGAGCAAAAAGTGCTACCGTAGTCTGGTGGACGGACGGGCCATCAGGGGCATCACGCGCGAGGACCGCGTCTCCGTAAATTACGGATCAGTGGGTCTGGAACAAGGCACGCTGGTCCACAACGAGATCGAAGCATACATTAACTCCGCCCCACGCGATCGCTCCTTGCTGGACCACCCTTACAGCAGTGCGCTCGTGGACTACATCGAGCGGCGACTCGGGTTTGAGATTGATTCGGCAGAAGTGCCGGTGGCCAACGAGCACGGCGATCGGGCCACTGGTTCCGATCTGATCTGTCTTTCTGGCAACTACGGTGACGGCACCATTTCCACGCCGGGAAACGTGACTATTGTGGAACTCAAAACCACCACCATGGGCATCCGACGGTTCATGTGCACCAACAAGGAGGTGGACCCACAGATTAAGAAGACGATCTTTACACCCACCGGCGAGCATGTGGATAACACGCAGTTTAACCGACACCGCCGTCAACTGATGAACACCATGGCCATGTACGCCGCCAGTCACAAGTTCCCCGCGAACACCATGCTCCACGGCATGATCTTGGTGGCTACCAATGACGTCTACAACTATCCGAGCAAGGGAGTCATTTGCCCACAGGGATACAACTGTTCATTTCCGTACATCCCACTAACGGGTATCAACAAGCCACCCGAGCCCTTGGACCAGGAGACCCTTGATCGCCGCGCAGTGGCAGCTCTGATTCGTCGCCACGCCGAGAAGAAACAACAAGCCAGTCGACGATGCAGGAAACCAGTAAAGCGGCCCGGACAGCGAAAGCCAGCGGCGGCGGCGCAGCGGCGGGTCAAAAAATAAGTCAAGACGGCTATTTTGTGTTTTCCCTAAGCCAACTCTGTTTTTTTATCTCTTTTGTTCTCAATATCATTCTTCTTATTACCTATCCCAGCACCATCCCTATCTGCAACGAGCCGTACCTACAACAAAACAGCGTGTACCGCCAGGATCCCACCAAGACGCTGTGCTCGTCGCCCGATCCCGGAGACTGCTTCAACAAGCCGCTGCTCCAGGGCTACACGTACATTTATGGACCCGTCATGCTCAACCAGAACATTCGGCTGGACAAGTATCAGGGCTACGTCCGGATCTCCTGGATCAACACCTCTAAGCCACTGCAAGCCAACAATATCTACAGCGATGTCAACTCAGTCAACATTGCATTCATTGGCAACGATAGCGGCATTTATGTTGGCGACAATCCGGCCGGTCTGTACACTCCGGGCATCATCTCCGTCGGAGGCCGCGTCAACAATACCATCGTGCAGGGGATCTATCAGGTGTCGGCCACTTGGATGCTGCGGAATCCAGACCCGTCTGTCGCCCTGGCACCCATCCACTACGGATGCTACATCTACAATGTGTCCAAGTGTGGGTTCGTCATGCAGAACGACGAGGGAGATCCTGGCTTCTTTCGAATGAACAACGGGCAGGCCTACTTCAACCCCGTGGACCCGGGCGTCATCAACGCCAATCTCAAAGCTGGGGTGATTGTGGGCCGACCCATTGTGGCCACCAAGGTCACTGATGGCGGCAATACACTGCTTTGTAAGCGCAATCCGCAAAAGGAGCCGCCGTCGGGCGCCAATCTTTACTTGGAGTGGTACCAAAACGGGACCCAATGTGTCATCTCCACCGGCAAGCTCACCAGCCCCGTCCTACAGCAGACATGCTTTGATATCAGCACAGTGCCCTGGGGCCTAAGCGAGAACTTGGGCATCGACTTGACGCGAGGGGCCAGAGCCTATGCCTATGTCACCCTCCTTCTCACCGAACAGCGTGTCGCCGTGGCCGCTTTTAGCGACAGTGCATGCACCCAAGACCTAGTGGCCACAACGTACGCGCTTGGTTGCAACAGTGATGTATTGTATTGGCGTGATCAGATCACACTGTAATGTACAGCGAATAAAATCACGGCCGGGTGTGCGTATGGGCTACCTCGTGCATTTCACATGAAGGGCACCCATCGTGCCAAAAGTGTAGACTTTCTTTAGCCAGCTCCACACGAGGACATAGCTTGCAACCGATGCGTTCTCCTACGGCTACGCCTGGCAGTTATCCTGTCACGCAGTTTCCCCAGGACTTTACGTCGCTGCAGACCTATGGTCCCACCCTCAACGTTCCCGATGGCGCGACATTCGCTTCTTATGCTCCCTTGCAGATGTGTCCTCCTATGGAGTGGGATGTGTACTACAAGTGCCGCTGGGCTTTCTCTGGCAAGCCCAACTCTATGGCCGCTGCTCGTCTTGCCCAGTCTTAGATTTATTAGAACCACATTTGGTCTGTGCGGATGATGACAGCATTGTCTCGCCAATAAAAATCGTCGGCATCTTCGTCGAATTTCTTGGCCTCCTCTTCATTCATAAGCACAATGCATGCCTTGTCGCAGACTACTTCTACTTCATGCATGTATTTGTCCGTCATCCCGGTGGGCCCCTTGCTGCAGAGCATCGGTTTCTTTGCTGGTATGTCCTCCCATGGGACGTTGTCCAGGATGATGTACTTTGCTGATGCGTCCCATTCAGCCAAGCTGAAGCCCCCTTGAAAGTACATAGCTCTTCCAAGCAGATTTTGCAGTGCTACAGCCCAAGCACTCTTGCCCGTTTGTGTTTTCCCGATAATGATGAGCGCGTCTCGCCTTCCTTCCTTGCGTGCTTCGTTGTCGCACCAGTCCAGGGCCCGCTGGGGGGCCTTGAAGCTTGTCAGTGCATACTCTGCTGGTGGGCACGTATTTGGTGGGTTCGCCTCCGCCTTGCGCTTTCGGAGATTTGCCTCGATCCTATCTCCATAGATGCACATGTCCCGTGGGCGCGCTGCCCAGAGGATTGCCACGGCTTTCTTGAGGTCGGGCTCGTCGCGTGCGAGAGCGTATGGGTCCACCTTCTTCTCGATGTTGGTGATGAACTCGCCCTCCTTCTGGCAGTACGCAATGACCTTTGCGTCGAAAAAATTTCGGGTGGGTGCTTCGAGGGTATTCGTTTCCGGCAAGCCACCGACTGCTGCCACAGCAACCGCGTTGTCGACAGTTCCATACACGAGCGGGTTAGGCAACAGGGGAACGAGAGTAGCAGCACGCGACATGACTGTTGGAAAAATGCTTAATTAAACGATTGGTCTCTCTAAAACCGGTCAGTCGAATAAAAAGTGACCATTGTGCGACTTTGACATTTTTTCTCAAAAAGGGCATCCACAACCGAAACCATGCCTGATGGATGGCTGAGCGTGAATGACCTCGTGCCCTTGCATGGCATCTGCTTCCCGCTACTTCACTCGTACGCTCGGAGCAAATCATTCTTGGCGATGAACAGCAACAGCGAGGCGCCCGACATGGAATACGATAAAAATCCACCCCATCTCATCCATCAGGTTCTTGGTCTCGAAATTCTTCTCCAAGGCAAGGCCATCCTACCCAACAACCCAAGCTGTTATGGCATGGCCATTCTCTACTTTGGCTTCTACCTGTTTAGTCAGATTGCGCACAACAATGAACTCGTGAAGCGCTACCTGAAGCAGTTCATCCATCGTCTACTCGTTTTGTTTGCAGAGAAGCGCCTCGTGACCTCGGATGCCACCTTCACTCCAACGGTGGCCGAATACTTGTTTGCGTGCACATGCCCCGACGCTAAAGAGACGCTGAACACATATCGTGGCTGGCAGGTCCCTTGGCGCCAAGTGCCTCACATGGCCACCTCCCTCAATCTCCTTCGAGGCAACGTGTGCCTCACCTCTGAGCACATCCTGCAGTCTGCGTACAACCAGTGCACCGACCCCGACTCGACCCTTCTCTCGTTCCTCACAGAGAAATACCTCTTCAAACTGGACACACTGGCCTCTACCGATGACGAGGCTTCATTTAACGTCTTTGACCGCCTCTACACGCTCTTGTGGACCAGTAACATAAACGTCCGCTGCAAGGAACTCCTGACATCCATTATCGCAGATCAGACCAAGCTTGGCATCCTGGATTGCGCAACAGACCGGGGAGTCACCTTTGAGATACTCCGTGCCCAAGGCACCAAGGCCATCCTCTACCACATCGCGCACACCATCAAGGCTTCCACCAAGCCCGAGCTCTCCACACCCAAGAACGTCACAGAGACATACGAGAAGAAAGACGGCGCCATTGTCATAGAGCAAGCCGTCGTCTTTCGCGTCAAGCACGTGCCCAATTGTCTCGCCCTCAGCGGATGTCCCAATCGCTCCGAGTCCGATGCACGCATGCACCCACCGGGCTCCGAGCACCGTATCCGCGTCTGCCTTGACGCCGAGCACCCCAACCGCACCCTTGTTCGGATGGACAGCTTCAACCTAGGGCGACACAAGCAAGGCAACGACGGCACCATGGCAACCCTGATCATCAACTACGACCCCGTGACGTTTGATTTTAATCCTGTCACAAATATGACATGCGTAGACTATGTCTATTGCAAGCGCGCACCCGCAGCTAAGAGCTAGCATATTGGACGAAGCACTGTGTTGCTTCCAGCTCGAGCACAAGAGTAAATGAACTGTTTTGTACAAAAGCCGTCCCGGGCCGCTCGCTCCCAATAAAAGGCAAAGGGGTCAACGTGACCCGAAGATTGCCACCGGCCGGGACAGTGCAGATGCTCTCCTTGGTGAACTTGACCAGGCTTGCCAGACACTCGTCATACTCGTTGTCACGCACAATCATCTGCGGGTTCTCTGTGATATCGTTCATCGGGTTGCGCCAAGGTTCCGACAGCCGGATGAGAGGCGGGTTGTAGAAATCGTTGGTGAGCGGATCGATCACGTTCATCTTATCCAAAAGACTGTAGAGATACCAACCAAGAGGCTGGCAAGTGATGGATTGAAGCCCGTCGCGCTTGGCGATGATCGGCACGCTCATGTAGCCAGTGCGCTGAGACGCAACACCACCGCCGCCACCAGCCGACTGGTCGTCCGGCATACGCGGTTGTTGCTGCAGTTGCATTTGCTGCTGTTGCAGCTGCATCTTGAGTTGCTGCAACTGTAGCTGCATCTCCAATTGTTGCTGTGTCATCGGGGCTGCGTCAAATCCATCCACCGCAGTACGACGCATGCCTGCATTTGCAGCACCACCACTCCCACTGTTGCCACCTCCAGGATTGGCGATCCACGGCCTACACCCCTCCCTGAGATCTTTTGGAGTCACATACGCGTACAGGATGCCGTAGTCCGACATGGCCTCCTCGCGGGCAAGGATCTGGACAGGCAGCATGACGGGTGGCAGGGACATCACACCGTCTGTTGTTGGCCCGAGACTAGCTGTCGGCATTGCCATCGCTGTCGTCGGCAGCAACTGGGACTGCACACTACCTCCACCGGCAAGGGGCTGGCGACCAGCAGCGGCTTGAGCTGCCGCAGTGGCAGCAGCAATCGCCATTCCCTGCTGTTGGCCCGGAGCAGTAACGCCGGCTGGAGGAAGAGTAGCGATGACGGCATTCGGATCCTCGTTGACGCGCCGACTGCGTCCGTCGGCAGCAATAATGAAAGCATCAACGCGTAGCTGATACGGGTGCTGTCCAGAAACCTCAACAATCGAACATCCGTGAATGACATAATCGACAAGTGATGATACGCCTAGCGCCTTGCGGATCGGATCAGCAGGGAGATCGAACTGGATGGACGCGTTTTTGTGTGCGACAGGGCTCGAGTTGATGACAAAGCGCTTTTTTGTACTGCCACCGCCGCTTATCGCGACTATACGATGAGACCGAGTGACAGCAGTCGACCCTACACCAGAATTGCGGCTAATGGTCTCAGTGGGGAAATTGAAGAGCCTGGGTCGTTCGGCTGGCGCATCTGGTGCCGCCACTACGCCGCCAACGGGTGTTGTTGTTGTTGTTGCTGCTGGCTGTTGAACAGCCGGAGACCGAGCCGGCAGTCCGGGTGTCGTTTGAGCCGGCGCGGCAGCGGGAGCGGAAGCCGCGGGAGCAGGGTTTGTAGGCGGAGTGGGTGCGTACAAGTAATCAAACTCGTCATCGTACATCCGACTCATGGCTGCGGGTCCACGGGATTTACTTAACAAATCAAATACATACTCTTATACCAAGGCCAGTTCCGCTACATCCTTGGCCACATGCAAGAGGGTAGAATGATGAACTGGATGCTCGTGCGTCTTCGTGTGGCGCAATCGTCGCGCCACCATCTCCTTGCAACCACGCGCATAATGGTCGCAAGGGACAAGTGTCTCGGGGCACGACAGCGTGTGCTCGGCGCGCTCCTTGTCGGAGTGATGAATCAAGTAGTTGCCGCACACATTACACTTTGAGTGCTTCTTGCGCTCGGCCTCGTCGACTGGCTTCAAAAATTGGATGTTGCAGGCCGGACACCGAGCCGCGGGGGCATGGGGACCGCCGTCAGGCAGCAAATGGTGGGCGCACACGCTCGCAACTCCCAGCTTGCAATCGCTGTGCTTGTGCAAACATTTCACCAAAGTAGGCTCCTTGATGGGATACTTGTGACAAACTTTGCAGGTGTGCTGCAAGACATGTTGGTGCACCACAGTACGCTTGTGATGTGGTGTGCGAGCCGCCATCTTTGTTTGGATTGACCCGGATAACAACCACTGTCCGTTAGAGCGGGAAACTACCTTAATACAACAAACCGACTGTCTGTCTGTCTGTCTGTTTGGCCAGCAGGAGAGCAGGAGGAACATGGCAAGTCGGCGCGGCTTGTATTACATCGACAAGAAGCAGAACAAGCTGTTCTGTTTTCCAAATCTACCACAGGGGCGTTTACGCGACTTGCGCTTTCGCGCTCGGTGGTTTGACTACACCTTCTCATGGGTGTTTCAGTTGGCCAGTCACCGTGACAGTGTGCGTACAGTCGAGTTTCGACCTAATGCCACAACGGGCTTCATGGACAGAATCGAGCGCTTTGCATTCAATTGCAGAGGATGCAGGAAACGAATCACCAACTACTACAGCGCATGTTTCTGCTTTGGCGAGGGTTGCTTCAACGTCACGCCAGTCGCCGAGCCGTTATGCGACGATTGTCTCACCTGCTGCTCCAAGTGTCGCTGCAGGAATCTGTGCGCATCGTGCTCTACGTGCTATGGTCGCTGCTGTCTCCACCAAGACATGACACTCTTGAGCCAGCATCTGCAGACCGTTATGTCGTTACACGAGCAACACCAGCTCAACGTCAATACTCTGCTACCAACGTTTTTTCGACAGCGGTCCATCGAGTTGGAGGTACAACGGAAAGTGAAGGAGAAGCGAGCTGAGAAGGCTGAGCGAAAGAAGCATTCATGGGAACGCCGTGGTCGTGGTCGTGGTCGTGGCCGCGGCCGTGGCCGTTAACCGGCGGCAGAGGAGGAGGAGGAGGAGGAGGCGGCGGCCGTGGTGGCGGATGTGCGTAGTAGACAGAAGGCAAATGAGGCAGGTCGTCTGTTTCAGGATACACCAAGTCACGATCTAAAATCTCTCTAATGACATCATCTGTTGCTGCACGCCCCGCTCTTTCGCCGTCTTCGTCTTCACCACCCGATTCTTCGTTGTTTGCCTCAAGTACTTCCGTGATGGCACCGTGTATGAGTTCTTTGTTGAGTCTTTCTTTTTGTTTCACCGCATTAAATTGCGCGCTTTGCTTTTGAACCTCGCGCACAGGCACGACAAGAACCTCGCTCACCGCTGTAGACTCGTCCATGTGCTCCAACGTATGCATTGTCTGAATAGAGTCTGTGGCGTTCTCGCTCATCTGGTCGATGATCTCCATGTTTCTGTTGGTGCGTCGCATTCGCCGGCGACACTTCTTAATGTCATTGGCCCACAGCCGTGCATTTGGGTGCCTGGGGTTCGCGCGGATCAAGTTCTCCAGCCCAGCAATCTCATTAGATAGCTTGTAGCGCTCCAAGTCCAGCGCACTTGACGTCTCTTGTGCGCGCTGTACGCTCCTCAGGGCCACACCCTCTGGATCAAAGAAGGCTTGCACCTTCAACCATGCACGGTGCGCCATCCGATCTGTTGTTCGTTATTTGGGTTAACAATTTAAATGAACTATTACATCCAAGCTGTAATGTCGGTGCACGAGTTGCCAGAATACTTCCAGGAAGTATGGCCACTCACGCAGAGCAATGATAACGCGGAGGGCAGTGAAGCAGTGGTAGCATACTATCGCACGCAGATCGCGGTCGAGAACAAGGTGCATTATTGGAGGCAGATGCTGCGCCACTCTTCGGCGCCAACAAAGAAACAACAGCGAACGCTGCTACAAGCCATAGTCCGATCGAGCGCTGTAGAATCGGCCACATTGTTGTGCGACGCTGTGCAGGGCTTTCAAGACTGCTACCTCTCGGACACCTACTGCGACAACCTGGCGACATGCATCATGGTGCTGATCAAGATAAAGCCAGACACCAGCACACCACCACCAGCCGCCGCTCTCGCCGGCATCTTGAAATACTGCACATCCAACGGAGGGACGCGCACACCCTACGTGACGCAAAACCTGGCCGACGCAGCTGCGGCGCTGGCTCGTTACCTGCACGTGTCACCCGCCTTTGAGACCAAGAAGCCACTGATGCTGGCCAATGATCTGGTGCATGTCTGCTGGCCCATGCGGAACAAAGGCCCAGCCAAGTGGAGCAACGAGCTGTTTGTGCACTTGCTCCAACTAACCGAATACAAGCTCGACGCACCCATTGTCGAGGCAACCAACATCCTTGGCTTGCACCTGCGCCTTGAGATCTTTGTGACGCCCAACGTGGAGCTCTTCAAGCTGCTCCTGTTTGGGGGCCTTTCGAACCTTTCGCCCAACGATCTTGTGCGGCTTGTGCTCCGCCACCCGATCCGCGGTAACCCCCTGCTGCTTCACTGCACCGAGACCAGCAGCGAGTTCCGCAAGGCATGGATCGAGGAGATCGAGCACAGTCTCTGTGACATGGACAATCGTGCTGTGCACACTGCTGGCTTCATCGACTCGCCGGACTCGCCCATGTATAAGCGTGTGGCCGACTTGCTCTCTCAAGACTACACGCTGGAGGCTGGCCGTGTGTGTCCGTTTGAGTCCATGTTCCAAGCGCGCTACGGCGGCAAGGTTTACTAATCAAGGAGAAAACTGGGTCACTGATCGTCGTCATACAGTCGTTTGCGCACCTGTACAAAGTTCAAATAAACGACATACAATAAATTCTTGCGACTAATGCAGTCGCGCCGGACGCAACGCACGGTGCGACAAGTGTCATTGTCACAACGCACCATGGGGAATACATTGGTAGCAGCGGCGGCGGCAGCGGCGGCGGTTGAATGATGTGGCGGTGGTGGTGGTGGGATGCGTCTTGTGTAGCGCATGACTTGCAGGATGGCCTTCTCGTACACCTCGTGGAAGCCAGCATCACGGATGAACTGGGGGTAGGCCAAGCTCGGAAGATCGTCTGGCACGGTCACGGTCTCAACACCAAATTGCATGGTCGGGGGCCGTTGCTCGCTGGGCGGTAGCACTTCAACAAGAAAGTCGCCCCAGTTAGGAGATACGCGGACATGGATAACCCACCCGAGAGATTCCTGCACGGAAATGCGCGTCGCCAGGGTAGGCGATTGCTCCGAGTCCACAAAGGCGATCTCCGATGAGAAGATGTGAGTTGTCGGGAGACACTTCTTACAGACACAAATCTGCACTTGACGGTCATAGAAGCGCCGAGTCTCGGTCTGCGTCGAATCAAGGCCACACAAAAAGCAACTTTGCATGTTTACTCAGCGCCGAGAGAGAAAATGAATCAATCTAATTTAGTGCGCATGCCAATGTCAACGCGGACATCGAATTTCTTGTTGGCATCGACATACGCATAAAATAACTGAATCAACGGATGGGGGGGCTTGAAGTCGCGCTCGTTGAAGGCGTCGAACGTGATACAGTCGAGCGACTGGCCGCGACTGATGGCCACGTAGGCCTGCCCTGTCTCAAAGGAGCCGGAGATGATGTGCACCTTGGGCAGGGTGGCGCCTTGGATTCGGTGCACTGTGACGGCCTGGGCATGCATCAACGGCACTTGCTTCACCACAATCCACCCATGGTGGCCCCCAAGGCATCGACTCCTGAAGGCGTGCGGCTTGAGTTCAACCGTGCGCCCATTGCTCGTCAGACGAACGATGGCAATCTCTTCGTCGTAGGCAGGCCGGTCTCGGTGCGCGCGACGATGTCGTGACATTTTGCCCAAGAATGTAGCCGGGCAATTGCGATAGATATCTTTGATGTTGTCCTCGCCCTTGCCGTCACACATGATCAGCACAGCACAACCTCGCACCAAGTGCAGGTCAAAGGGCACGTAGTGTGTGTCTTCCATCTCCTGCGCCGTGGCAAACATGCCATCCTGGCCAAAGTCGGCTGGCGTTGTGACTGTCACCATACCAATGTTGGTGGCGCTGATCTGCTCCGTCTCGCGATACATACGAGCGGTGAACAACAGCTCGGCGTTGGCCCGCTCGTGTTCGTCCATCTGATCCACAAGATGGTTGTAGTGGAGCGTGTTGTAGAAGTTCACCCGTTCTCGTGTGGGGCACAGGATCACGGCGTCAACGGGAATGTCGTCGTCGGAGACCATGCGGCTGCGAAGAAGCTCGCGGGTGTCGTCGCTGAGCACGCCCAGCTTGACCTCCTCGACAATGGTGGGCAAGAAAGGACAATCGCCGAAGCGGTACTGGTGGACAAGTTGGAAGACGTTGTTGCCAAAAACGTCCGCCCAGGCGTCTGAAAGGAACACGAATTGCGGTTCGTTGCGCAGTAGAGGGAACGGTGTTGTAGACGAGAAGCGCTCTACGGGAGGCAGTTGGTAGAGGTCACCCACTCCGATCACAGAGACGCCACCAAAGGGGAGCTGACTTTCACGCGACACACGGAACCAGCGCTCGGCGAAAGAGAAGAGGGTGCCCGAGACCATGCCAATCTCGTCCAAGAGAATCATTCGAACACAAGATGTGCGCATTGCAAACGAGTGGATTGTCTTGGCGTTCATGGGCACCGAGGGCTTGAAGAGGCCTGTGACGGGGTCTTTGACCATGATAAACCCGATGAGGCGACTGAAAGTGATGGCCGAGGAGCCGAGGAGCGAGGCAGCAGCATTGGTAGACGCGGTGACGGCAATGAAAGGCTTGCTGCCGCCATACTTGATATCATAGTAGGCATTGGCAAAGGTGACAATGACAGTGGTAAGCGCACTCTTGCCTGTCCCCGGAGAGCCCAGAATACAAACAGATGGAAGCAAGCCGGTAATGCGATCTGGGGTCAGACAGCAGTCCACAATACTCCTTGTGTCGTTGGGCAACGTGCCATAGACCTCTCTTGCACACTCCAATGCATCGGCGCGAGCGGTTGCCACATCAAGAGATTGTGCAGGAACAGCAAATTGTTTGAGAAGCGCGGTGAGGCTCTTGGGCTCGTTTGGTGCTGTGACATAGGGCCCCTCGGCAATTGCGCTGGCCAAATTGCGAATCGAATCAGGGCAAATGTCCATCTTGGTTTTTGAGAAGGAAACAAATGAAGGGGATATTATCCGGGTTTTCTTAACTAGCCTGTAGTTCACTTTTATTCATTGTTGGTTTCTAAGAGGCCATGCCGACTCTAACCTACGGCTCGACGATCGTAGCCCGCCGAATATCTCCGGATTTTCCAGAACGTTTGGAGACATTCTTAAACAACCGAACGCCCATTTTCGGTGTTTCAAACTTTAAAGTACTCGAGCATCGATACAATTCCCGGGAGGCTTCCGACAGGGGTTCAACCCAATCCAAGTGCATCATCGTACGATGTACAATCGATACAGATAATCGGCTTGAAGACGACGACAACATCCAGCGGCTCATTGCTGAGGTGAGTGTATTTCTCCTTCAACGCCCACGCTCTTCGCGAAGCTTCCCGTTCATCTCTCGTCAGCAACGCCGGTGTACCACTCAGGCTAAGGAAATTTGAAGTTGTTCATTTTTTTATTGTTGCCGTACAATGCAGACAATAAACCCACAACCGGCCCCTGCCTTGACACTTCATCCGCTCCTGGTGCACTTCGGTGCCATCGCTGGATACTGCTTGTCCACCAAGGAAACAGACGCCTTTCTGGTGGAATTCTACACCACAAAATGCACGCTCAGGTACATGTACGCTCGACTCGGGCTTTGCTGGACAGCCTTCGTGTACATCTTCGGCGCCCTGGCCCTGCACGTCCCAGTGGTCGCATTTTGCCTGCTTGATATTGGCCCAACCATCGAAACCCTCAAGGAGCAAAAGGCTGTACGCGCAGACGGGCCATTCGTGCGATGGCGTACAATCGTTTCCACGCGCTTGCTTGATGCGTCGGACAAGTTTGCGATTGTGCCGTTTGTGTGTTTATCATTCTTCTGGGCTTGGTGTGTATACTACATGCAATGGTTTGCTTTATGTGTGACATCTGTGTTCGCGTGCAGCAAGCTCATACCAGAGATGGAAACAGAAGAGGAAATAGCTCTCTTTCAAGAAATGCTGCAGTACGATTAATCGAAGGCTTTGATGCCGTGGTGGTGTTTAATTTGATTTCGTCTTTCACACAACGAATAAAAGAAAGAAACAAAGAACATCAGGCGTCATCAATAATGGCGTCGATTTTGGCGATGAACGCCAGGACACGGGTGTAGCCTCCAGGGAACTTCTCGCAGGCTTTTTGCTCGTCGGCGATGTCGGTGGGTAGCTTGACAACACCTCGCTCAAAGGTAGAACAGGACTTGCCACCGCAGGTGCAAACCGGCTCTGGCCGGCCATTCTGTGGAAGGCCGACGACCCACTTGCCGAAGCTGCGCGCCACACTAAACTCGCCGACAGAGTCCACCGTGAAGCAAAACTGGAATCCAGGCTTGCGTGTGGCGCCGTACTCCTTCATCACCAGCTCTTCTCGCTTGTTTTGAATGTTGGTAAGCTTCTCGTTGTACGTGGCGCGCTTCTTTTTGAGGATTGCTTCCTCTCCTTCAATCTGCACGAGTTCGCGCTTCGCGTCCCCGTACTGCACGAGCAGAGTCTTT
>Ga0302197_10001660_pt1 | contig 21191 bp, 8 predicted proteins | sample II_Bog_N2_1_FD_193526 | JGI IMG/M metagenome (GOLD analysis project Ga0302197, IMG submission 193526) | Peat permafrost microbial communities from Stordalen Mire near Abisko, Sweden - II_Bog_N2_1 | ecosystem: Environmental > Terrestrial > Soil > Wetlands > Peat | place: Sweden: Abisko, Stordalen...
TATATCAGCGAGTTTCCAATGTTTTATATCGTGAAGACGATAGTTTTCGTCAAAAAACTCAATCATCCACTCCCGCTGAATTATTGCCCTTAAAAGAGTTTGACTTGTTTGGGTGATAGCGGGTAAACCTGCCCGAAGATGTATTTTGTTGAGTCTGTCTAAAGCAAGTTGAGTTTGTCCTGTTTCGTTGTATGCTTCCGCGGCACTTAAATATGCCGATGCCAATCTGAAAATTGGGAACTCAAACCAACCCCGCGAACCCGCTTTGTAATAAAACTTGCTAATGCGCGCGCAACCGGTTATTTGCCACTGATACATGCTCTGGTTGCTCCAATTGTTGTCGCCTGGATTATTCCATGCATCCATCTGCCATGGCTGAAAACAGGCTTTAAAACGAGGCTCCATTGTATTCATATTGTTCAAATAATCCGAAAAGGGTTTTACCGCTGTGCCATTCGGCCATGATTCCTCTGTGCCATCGTTCTTGTAATAAAACTTCAGCTGGTTAGTATTCAAGTTATTTGCATAAGCCTGCCAGTTATGTGCATTATAAAAAGTGTTCATTTGCCAGGAATTATCGGCCTTATAAGCCAATATCACCTCCGAATTTCCAGGCTGCGAAGTTGCTTTACCATAATCGTCAAGCGGATTGCCTGTATTAATAATATTTAGCCCGCCCGGGCCTTCTGCTTCGGCAATTTCAGCGTCGGCCGCTTTAGCGGCATCACTCCATCTCGAAGGATCATAGTTTCCCAGGCAAATAAGATTGTTGTTTCCGCCGAAACTTAGATAAGGGGTCTGGGTATTAAATAAAGGCCTTGCGGCATATAATAATGCTTTGGCTTTAATTGCCATCGCCGCACTTTTTGTTAACCTGCCGCGCCACGTTGATGACCATTGGGACGGCAACACGGCGCTAGCATTGTCGCACCAGGAAACGATAGAATCGAGGACCATCTTGAGTTGGTTGCGTGGTGCCACAAGGTTATCGGTGGATTTAAAACTTTTGCTTACAATTGGCACACCGCCATACATAATCATCATTTGCTCATAGCGGTAGGCTATTAATCCCTGCATCTCTGCCCTTACTATGGCCTTATCAGCATCAGACATATCTTTCACCTTACTGATATTTTCCTTAACCAAATAATCCTGTCTTATCGCGGTATAGTTATAATTAAACCCGTCCATGTCTTCGTTGCCTCCGTTGGCATTCATGCCGTTCAGCACCATTGGATCCGATATCGTCCAGTCAAAACCATAATTCATTGCCCCGGAAAGATTATCGTCAAGCATAGCATTCCAGTTGCCCTGGTAAGGCAAGCCTTGGGAAAGACTTTGCTGATATGCAGAAGCGATAGCTGCCTGAGCATTTATAGTGGTTGAGAAAACAGTATCTACAGTGGTTGTGTTAGAAATAGGCAATTGTAAAAATTGCTTTTGGCAAGAGCTTAAGCCAATAATTGCTGCAATAGCTGCAACTAATGTTATGTGTTTCATCTTCATAAAAGTTTACAATTAAAGTTGAATGTTTGCACCGATGTTATAAACCTTGGTTAGCGGATAGAGATAACCCATGTTGTTTTTTCCTGCGTCGGCTTGCTCCGGATCTATACCTTTTAGTAATGACGATCCCCAGGTCAGTAGGTTATTGCCATTCACATACAAGCGCAGGCCTTTAATTTTAGCTTTTCTGAGAAAGCTCATTGTATTTGGAAAATTATATCCAATTTCCATGTTTTTCAGGCGGGTGAAATCGTTTGATTTTAGCCAGAAGTCGCTGAGGACAGCATTATTAGGGCCACCACCGCTAAAGCTGACCTCGGGATAGGTAATCTTATCACCTGCAGCATATTTTGCCGCTGTCCAATGCCCGTCATACATTGCTTGCAGTACTTCGCCCACATTTTTTGCAAAAGGCGTACTAAGTATATAGCCATATTGCGGGAATGATCCTTTCGCGGTACCAATGAATAATGTTGATACGTCGAAACCTTTGTAAGAAAAGCCCAGCGACCAGTTATAAGCTATTTCCGGTAAATTTGGGTAACCTATAGGCACCATATCTTTCTGATCGATTATCCCGTCGCCATTTACATCAACAAACCTCAAATCTCCAAGTCTTGCATTATTCCCGTATGTATTGTAAGGGCGATTATTCAGCTCTTGTTGAGTATTATAAAAACCATTGGTGAGTAAGCCTTTATATTGTCCAATCGGAAAGCCTGTGTCGTCCATCCATGAGTAAGGATAAGGGGCTTCCGCTTCATAGTCTATCTTATTAACTGCATAAGAGAAATTTCCTTTCACAAAATAATTCAGTTTCCCGATATGGTCGTTCCAGCCGGCCTCTATCTCAAACCCGTGATTACTTACCCGGCCTACATTGGCAGGTGGTACATTATTAGTTGCCACGCCATAAGTGCCCGGAATAATACCTAGTGTTACCAGTATGTTATTTCGATTTTCCCAAAACAAAGACGTCGTTAACGATAAACGGTCTTTTAAAAATCGTAAATCAGCAGAAATATTTGTTTTCTTGGCCCGTTCCCATGTCACCAGCGGATTACCCAGCGCTGTTTCTTGCGCGGGCGAGTAATAGGGGTTCGCGCTTGATCCATCGGAGTTGCCGAAATAATAACCATAACCTGTATACCCCCATGTATTAGGTAGATATAAATAACGGCGGCCATTCAGCTGATCATTCCCAACCTCGCCAAAAGACCCTCTGAACTTAACCAACGTAATCCAGTCGTTTTTCGGAAAATATGGCTCGTTAGACAAGATCCAGCCGCCTGAAACTGCCGGAAAAAAGCCAAATCTCCGGCCCGGCGCAAATTGCTCTGTTCCATTATATGCAAGGTTGCTCTCTACCAGATAACGTTCGTTATAGTTATAGGTTACACGCCCCACAAACCCCATCAAGCCGGATGGTGCATTATAAGACATGCCGTTAGCAGTGTAGCGTTGCGCATTACCCAATAAAAGAGCCGTAACGTTATTACCGTTGAAGGTGCTGTTGTAATTTATGCCTACTTCGGTATAAACTTTTCGCCATGAGCTGTTGCCAATATTATCCGCTGTATAAGACGGATTAACTTGACCACCTATGAATACAATATTGGCAGGGTCTGACGGATCACGAAACGCGCTGTACTGTGGTATACTGTTTACCTGGGTAAATCCCTTGGTATAGCTGTCATCATAAGAGATAGTGGCATGCGCTTCCAAACCATCAGTAATATAGTTCATGGTATGTTTAAGCGTCAGGTTGCTGGTTAAATTCGTAATATAATCTGTTACGGTACCAGCGGTGAGCAATTGCGCAAGGGGGGTATAGCCATTTCCTCCCTTAGAGCCCAATGGGTTTGTAGGATCACCCGGTAGCCCAACAAAGCCTGTTACAAGGCGCCCGTCAATTATACCCGGGCCGCTGAATGGGCTGTTTTCAAGAATGTTTTGAATAATGTTTTGATATCGATTGCCAAAATCGCTTGGACTATTATTTGCACCAGGTACCTGGTTTACCGCAGACTGTGCAGCAATATTGAATGTTAGCTGAAAGTTTTTAACGACGTTTATGTCAAAATTAGACCGGAAGTTAAAACGTGTATAACTGGGGTTTACATTAGCACCTCCATAAGATGAGTTTGATAGAATGCCGTTTTGCTGAAAATATCCAAGCGAGTTGAAATATTTTAGATTATCAGTCCCTCCTGATACATTCAAATTGTATTGTTGCTGAAGGCCAACCCCGTCAAACTGGTCTTGATAATAGTTATGGCTGGTATAATATAATGCCGGACTGTTCAAAAGTGCCGTTTTCTGTGCCGGTGAAAGATTAGTCATTGCGTTAACCTGCGCAGGTGTATAATCCCGGTCGTTTTGAAATTTCCATATTTCATCGGTGCTGAAAAGGAGTTGATCAAAACTATGATCACCGAATGCGTCGGAGTTTGTGACAGCTTCATTGCGTAGCTCGGCAAATTCTGCCGAGTTGGCTGTCTGAAAAAGTGAAGCGGCCTTTGTAAAACCCTGGTTTGCCGTGAAACTTAATTGTAAACCATTTACCTTACCGCGTTTTGTTGTAACTATAATAACGCCATTTGCTCCCCGTATTCCGTAAACGGCTGTCGCAGAGGCATCTTTAAGTACGCTGACACTTTCTATTTCGTAGGCATCCATCGCGTTAAGTACGGTATAGGGCTGCTCAGTAGGCTGTTGAATACCATCAATAACAATGAGGGGATCTGACCCGTTTAAGGTAGCAATGCCACGTATTCGTATTGTAGCTGCATTGGTGCCTGGCTCGCCGCTGGCTTGAACCGAGCTGATACCTGAAGTACGCCCAACCAACATATTGGTCACATTAGAGAGGGGGGCTTCCGTGAGATCTTTGCCCGATATTACGCCAACAGCACCTGTAACCGTTGCCTGTTTTTGTTTGCCGTAGCCCACTACAACAACTTCATTAAGGCTGTGCGCTGCATCCGAAAGCTTAATAAGCATTGTCGAACCTGTGGTGCGCACCTCCTTAGTTTCGTAGCCAATATAGCTTATTATCAATATAGCATCTTCCGGAACATTCTTTAGCGTAAAATTTCCATCGAAATCTGTTACAGCACCAATATTGGTGCCTTTTACTTTTACAGTTACCCCCACAAGCGTTTCACCTGTTTTAGCACTGATGATTTTTCCCTGTACCGTTTGTAACGAGACCGTTTTTATTGGGTTTAATAGTGATCCTTCTACAATACTGGGATGTGTTTTTGCGTACAAATGGGAATTCGGAACGAATACCATAAGGTTACAAGCCAGGACTAGTGTCTTGAGCTTTACGAACTGGCGTTCGCGTGTCATTTTAAGTACATTTTTCTTCATCGTTTAAGTTTATTATCAATTATTAATTCCCCGGTTTACCCGCAAGCGAGAAAGCCAGATAGTCGGTACTGGTGTATAGTGAAAGACCGGTAATCGCAGCGCGCCGGCCTTTCTGGACATGTTATTAGGATCTCTACCTCGATGCAGGCATAGACGACAGTCATTTTCAGTAAAAAAAACGAGTAAGTTGAAAAAAGCAGATTTTAAACAACTACAAGGTTTATAATTCGAGCAAATAAAGCTTATTTAGCCCAGAGGGGCGGGGCATAAATTCGTAAACTTAGGGGGACGGAACGGTCAATCGTAACTTTTTGTGGTTAGTGTTCTGAAGGGAATTATAAATTCTAAATTAGACGGTTCCTTAATTTGTAAAAGTAAAACGTGATTAATTTTAAAGTTTTTATTCTGGGTTATATTTGATAAATCGAATCTTGATCATACCTTTAGTAGGGAATAGTGTGTTTTTTGTTGGTCATTTTTTTAAATGCATTAGTACTAAAAAATGGATAATTATCATAAATACTTTCCCATTAGTGATGAAGAAAAGAATTGGGGTTTGTGTGTGTTAAATGCAGGTTGTACAAAAGTACAGCCCTTTACGTCTTACCCAATAAAAATACATCCTTCGCATCATCATTTTAGTTGGCAAAATGGCCGCACGCTGCAAGAGTATCAAATTATATATATAACCCATGGGGAAGGCTTTTTTGAATCAAATAATTGCAAAGAGCAATTTGTGGAGAAAGGAACAGTTATTATGCTATTTCCGGGAGAGTGGCATAGGTACAAGCCAAACGAACAAACCGGATGGGATGAGTACTGGGTTGGTGTATCGGGGCCGATAATTGATAATCTATTACTCAAACAATTTTTTAAGCAAGATCGCCCTTTACAAAAAGTTGGATATGATGATGTATTAGTTCGTCTATTTACAGAGATCATAGACCACTCAAAACAGGAAAAGCCAGGTTTTCAATCGATTATTTCAGGTGCGGTATTGCATTTGCTCGGAAACTTGTTCGCCAAAAGCAAGGAATCGGATTTTGAACATCAGGATATCGATATTATCAGCCAGGCAAAAACGTTGTTCAGGATGAATGTTGGAAATAAGTTTTCTCCCGAAGATGTGGCGGAAGAATTGCAAGTGGGCTATTCGTGGTTTCGTAAAACCTTTAAAACTCATACAGGGATGGCTCCCGGGCAATATTTTATTGATTTAAAAATTCAAAGGGCGAAAGAAATGTTATGCGAACCTTATAGCAGCGTTAAACGCATAGCTTATGATCTGAAATTTGATTCGGTATTTTACTTTTCAAAAATTTTCAAAGGCAAAACAGGCGTAACACCAATTAAATTTAAAAATCAGTTTAGCGAACGCAAGAACCAATTGATAACGGATAAAGAAGAAAGTTCATTATTACTTTAACTTCTTTTTTTACATAAAACCGTAGTGCTTTTTTTAATATGATAATACTTATATAAAGTATATTATCCTCATCAAAAAAATAATAATTTACCAATTATCCCTGTATTTCTTTCAGCTTTCAGGCGGCGAAAGAATGTCAAAATGTATAAATTAAATATCAATTTATACATTTTCTGTAAAAAAAGCACCCGTATTTTTGATATAACAAGTTTGTGAGCAATATTTTGCAATATTCTTGTTGAAAAATTAACCAATTATACTGTTTCAAAAAATCAAGGATAAATAATTAACGCGCCATTCAGGTGTGAGGGCTTTCGTATATATTATAAATAATAATATATGATATAAAAAGATAATAAAAAAATAAGCAGAGACTATCAGATAATCCCTGCCTACTTTAAAATGATCTGCATAACTGTTGCAAAGCTGGCCGGTCATTTTAAGTTAAATAATTTTATTAATTAACTCAATACAAATTTACGAAAATTTTTACATGTTTTTGCCTTAAAAACAAGGCGGATTTTAGGCTGTATTATGTTTTTTTTCTAATAACAATATTTTCTTTTTCAAATTTACGTAAAGCCGAAGCAAAGAATGTTAAAAATTCAATGTCTTTTACCGTTTCAGGTCATGTAGCATCTAAAACAGGTGAGCCATTGACAGGCGTTTACGTTTTAGAAAAAGGCACTCAAAATGGAACCACAACCGACGCTAATGGAAACTTTAAATTAAAAGTTTCCAGTTCTTCGGCTACTTTGATTTTTAGATACATTGGCTACATTGTTCAGGAAATTCCTTTAAATGGGCAATCGGCAATAAACGTTCAGTTAGCCGTTGATCAGAGGGCGTTAAACGAAGTAGTGGTTGTAGCCTATGGAACGCAAAAGCGTACCGCGATAACAGAATCAATTGCAGATATAAAGGAAAGTGAGTTACAGGATCAGCCAGTTGCACAACTTGGTCAACAACTGCAAGGTAAAGTAGCGGGCGTACAGGTAAATGAAACCACGGGTATACCTGGTCAGGGTATGTCTATCATCATTCGCCAGGCGACGGATTTTAACGGTAATACCCAGCCACTTTACGTGGTTGACGGTGTGCCGTTGGAAACTGATAACGAAAATTCGAGCCCAATTGCTAATATTAATCCTTCGGAAATTGAAAGTATCTCAATATTAAAAGACGCGTCTTCAGCGGCATTATATGGTTCAAGGGCAGGTAATGGTGTTGTATTGATAACCACAAAACACGCTAAACAAGGGGAATCAAACATTGCATTTAATTCATTTGTCGGCGTGCAATCTGTACCGCAAAAAGGAAGACCCGATATGATGAATGCCGAACAGTTTGCCCAGTATGAAAATGACGTATTTACCCAGGAGATAGCGATGGGAGAGGCAGACAGTATACCTGCAATATATCAAAACCCGTCTTACTGGAAAGGCAAGGGTACAAACTGGTATAATGTATTACTTAGAAATGCCCAAATCGAAAATTATAGTTTGAGTTTAAGCAGTGCTACCGACAAACTAAGTACTAACGCAACATTAGGCGTGCTTGACCAGGATGGCGTTTTGATAGAATCAAATTTTAAAAGATACTCATTACGCGTAAATTCCGAATATAAATTTAATGACAGGGTTTCAATTGGCGTAAACGTGGCGCCTACTTACACCACCAATTCCACGCCAAATTCCGACGGCAATATTTTTAGTGGGGGTATAATACAAAATGCTATAGCAAGTTCGCCGTTGGCTCCTTATATCAACCCGGATGGCTCATTGCCTTTAACTGCTACTTCACCGGGCTTGTTTCCAAATCCAAACTGGTACCGCGTGGCCCAGGAAGTAAAAAATAATACTCAAACAGGTCATATTTTATCAAATGCTTATTTAAATGTTGAACTTTTGAAAGGCCTTGTTTTCCGATCCACACTAAATATTGATTATACCAATGGGCAAAATCAAACCTGGAGCCCTTCCACAGCGGGAAGTTTATTTTCTCCACCGCCTACCACGGCATCAGCTTCAAACACCAGCAACATTTTTTATACATGGTTAACAGAAAATACCCTCGATTATAAAAAAACGTTCGGTAAAAATAATTTTGAGGCATTTGTTGGGTACACCGCTCAAAAATATCACCAGAATTATAATAATGAATCGGGCTATGGCTTTCCAAATGATGACATCCAATCATTAAAAGCCGCTACAGAATTCAACAATCCTTATTTTGATATTGAGGAGTGGTCAATCGCTTCTTTCGTATCAAGGTTGAATTATAACTATGACAATAAATATATTTTGTCGGCATTATTCAGGCGAGACGGGTCATCACGTTTTGCACCTAATAATAAATATGGCGACTTCCCTGCAGTATCAGCCGGCTGGAATATTTCTGAAGAGGATTTTATGAAGCAAATCCCCGAAATTACTAACCTTAAAATACGTGCGGGTTATGGTTTAAACGGTAATTTCGATATTGGGAATTATGGCTACCAGGCTAATACATCATCATCTAATTATGTTTTTAATAATACGCTTGCTTCTGGTACAACAGTAGCTAATATTGGTAACAATAATTTAAGCTGGGAAAAATCAAGCCAACTGGACATCGGGCTCGACTTAGGGCTATTGAAAAATCGCATAACCTTTACCTATGATTACTTTCATAAAATTACCAGCAATATGTTGATCAATATTCCTGTGCCGCAGGAATCAGGCTTTGGTAATGTAGAAGATAACGTTGGTAAATTTCTATTCTACGGTCATGAGTTCTCGGTAAACACGCAAAATCTTGTAGGTAAGCTAAGGTGGTCTACTAACTTTAACATCTCATTCATCCGCAATAAAATATTAAACCTGGGGCCATACGGAAATAATTTACCTACATCGCCTAACGGCACAAATATTGAAGAAATTGGGCAGCCTATAGGGTCATTCTACGGATATAAATTCCTGGGTATTTATGAAAATCAGGCCGATTTCAATAATTCACCTAAATATTATGGGGGCGACGGCCCATCGGCAGTAGGTACTGTAAAATATGCCGACATTAATCATGATGGCATCATTGATCCGAATGACAGAACCATCATAGGCAACCCCAACCCTAAGTTTACTTTCGGCATGACGAATAATTTAAGCTACAAAAATTTCGACTTCGGTATAGCAATTTCAGGAGAGTATGGTAACCAGATAGAAAACCGTACACTGGAATACATTCAAAATCTTGACGGCGTATTTAACGTAACAGCAGATGTGGCTAACAGGTGGAAATCGCCAACTGATCCCGGTGCAGGGGTTTTCCCCAGAATATTAGTTGGCGATGCGCTTGATCGTACAACCAATTCACGGTGGGTTAGCGATGGAAGTTATTTAACCATCAAAAACATCACGCTTGGCTACACCATACCTGTTCCTGATAATAAATATATCAGGAGCATAAGGGTTTATGGCGCCATACAGCAGGCATGGGTATTTACCAAATACAATGGAGCAAACCCTGAAGTAAGCGCGAATGGAACTAATGGATTGGCCCAGGGGGTTGACTATACCTCGTACCCGGTACCACGCACTATTAGCGCAGGCGTTAACATGAATATTAAATAACCTATTTAAAAGTTTTATTAAAGATATGAACATGAAATTAAAAATAGTTATAGCGGGGCTAATGCTGTTAACAATAGCATCCTGCAAAAAAAACTTCATCGAATTGTCGCCCAAAACTTATATTTCTGAAGACCAGTTTTTTCAAACTGCTTCGGATTATAACCAGGCTGTAGTAGCGGCATATAGCCCTTTACAGGGTTTATATGGCGATGCCTATGTTATGGGTGAGATGCGGTCCGACAATGCCACCTATTTTAATAGCCCGGGTTTATCGGGAGGACAATTTACCGATAAGTACAATATTTCCGGTTTTAATGATGCTTCGGTTAATGGAGACAATTCAAATAAATACGTTTCCTGTTACAATGGCATTGCCCGAACCAACGCTATTTTAGACAGGGTTGATAATGCTAATATTGACGCTGCTACAAAGAGTAACGTAAAAGGCCAGGCGCAGTTTTTACGGGCATTCTATTATTTCGAGCTGGTACAATATTATGGTGGCGTTCCATTGCATTTAAAAGAAGTTACATCAGTTGCTCAAGCAGGCTTGGCCCGCTCTTCTGCAGATCAGGTTTATACCCAAATTATAGCTGATGCAACCAGCGCTGCCAGTTTGTTGCCCCAAACCCAAACAACACCTGGCATGGTAACCAAAGGCTCCGCTGAAACGCTATTAGGATACGTTTATATGACTCAGAAGGATTATCCCGATGCCGAAACCGCTCTTACCAAAGTAACTACATTGGGATATTCCTTAATGCCCAGTTATGCCGCTATTTTTAATCCGGCAAATAAAAACAACGCGGAATCTATTTTCGAAGTTCAATATCTAGCCGGGCCGCAAGGCCTTAGCAGCAGCTTTGCTTTCCAGTTTGCGCCTAATATCAATCAAATAGTTAATATTTTGGGTGTATCCGGTAATAACCAAACTACCGGGGGATGGGATAAGCCCACCCCTGATTTGATTGCCTCATACGAGCCAGGCGACAAACGGGAAGCTGCTACAATAGCTTTTACTTATGTTGATGGCAGCGGAAAAACAGATAGCGGCGCTTATGTGATAAAGTACACTCATCCCCCTTACGCTAATTTTGGTAATTGCGGAGATGACTGGATTGTTTATCGTTATGGTGATGTATTATTGTTGCTTGCAGAATGCCTGAACGATGAGGGTAAGAGTAGTGACGCCATTCCGTATCTAAATCAAGTAAGGGCTAGAGCTGGGTTGCCGGCAACTACTGCCAGTTCTCAAACAGACCTTACAACCGCAATAGCCCATGAAAGACGTGTTGAACTGGCATTCGAAAATCATCGTTGGCTCGACTTGGTTCGTACAGGACAGGCTATAAGTGTAATGACTGCTTTTGGAGCGAAAATAAAGCAGCAAGAGCCGTATATACAAGCTAATGCTTACACCAGCATAACCACTGATAAATTGATATTTCCGATACCGCAATCTGAACTTGATATTAATCCGCTTTTAAAGCAAAATCCGGGTTATTAACTATTGAATTGGGGCATAACTGGCAATTGTGTCCCAATTTATTTTGCCATATTAAAAGGTTTTTATTCAAACTGGTTATTCATATTTAATAATGTATATATGGACCAAGTAATTAAATAATATTAAATGTATAAAGCTCTCATTCTTAGTTTTTTTGTTTTTATAAGCAGTCCGTTATTTGCGGGCATAAAAATTCAGAAAACCTTGTGCGACTATCGGGTTGATCCGCTTGGTATCGACAGTAGAAACCCGGGTCTAAGCTGGATCAGTACATCCAACAAACGAAATGTTAAACAAACGGGTTATCGCGTTTTAGTTGCCGACGATTCTTTATTGCTTAAATTAAACAAAGGCAATATATGGGATTCAAAAAAGGTATTATCCGATCAATCGTTACAAGTTGAATTTAAGGGCAAGCCGCTCTCATCTGCTAAAACCTATTATTGGAAAGTGATGGTTTGGGACAACTATGGCAACATGTCGGCTTGGAGTAAAATAGCTAAGTGGCAGATGGGCCTATTGACCACAGACGACTGGCATGGAGCTAAATGGATAGCTTATAAAAAATTACCTGATTCATCAGTAATTGTGCCCGCCCTTGATGATTGGAATGATAAAAGGTGGAACAAAGGCAGCGATATATTGCCTGTTTTGCGCAAGCCCTTTAGTTTGCTCAAACCTATTAAAAAGGCTACTATTTTTATAACTGGCTTAGGGCAATTTGAGTTAAGTATCAATGGTGAGAAAATCGGCGATGATTTTTTAGATCCGGGATGGACAAAATATGACCAACATGCACTTTATGTAACCTTTGATGTTACCCGCCAATTAAAACATGGCGCAAATGCGGTTGGCGTGATGCTGGGCAATGGATTTTATTATATCCCCGGCGAGCGCTACCACAAAATTAAGCAACAATTCGGTTATCCTAAAATGGTTTGCCGGATGCTAATACAATACCAGGATGGTTCGGTGGATAATATCGTCAGTGATGATTCATGGAAGGCTGCTCCGGGGCCCGTTACTTTCTCCAGTATATACGGAGGTGAAGACTACAATGCCAACCTTGAAATGAAAGGTTGTAAAAATGCGGGTTTCAATGATGAAGGATGGAATAACGCCATAATTGTTGATGGTCCCCCGGAATTAGATGCCCAGATCGAAAGTCCGGTAAAAATATTTGATGAATTTACTCCCCAAAATATATCCCAGCCCAAACCGGGAATATGGGTTTATGATATGGGGCAAAATTGCTCGGCTGTTCCGTTTATCAGTTTAAAAGGCAAAAAAGGGGCGGTAGTGAAAATAGTACCGGGCGAATTGATAGATAGTAAAGGCATGGTTACCCAAAAAGCTATCGGCAGCCCGGTTTACTTTAATTATACACTTAGCGGCGATAGTGTTGAGAATTGGCACCCACAGTTTATGTATTATGGGTTTAGGTATATACAGGTAGAAGGTGGTGTGCCTGCTGATCAGCCGGATTCATCCGGTTTGCCTGTGATTTTTACCGTGAAAAGTTTACATACTCGTAATGCCGCTGAAAAAACAGGGTCGTTTTATTGTTCAAATAAATTGTTCAATAAAACCTTTAACCTTATTGATTGGGCAGTACAAAGCAATATGGTAAGTGTTTTTACCGACTGCCCGCACCGTGAAAAGTTAGGCTGGCTGGAGGAAATAAACCTGATGGGAAATTCCATTCAATATAATTATGATCTGGCTACGCTTTTTCATAAAGTGGTTAGGGACATGATGCATTCTCAAACCAACGATGGATTGATACCTGATATAGCGCCTGAATATGTGAAATTTAGTGAAGGCTTTAGGGATTCGCCGGAATGGGGCAGCAGTGGAATTATATTGCCTTATGATATTTATAAATGGTATAACGACAAAAAACTACTTGCTGAAAGCTATACCATGATGAAAAATTACACCAAATACCTCAATAGCAAAGCAACAAGGTACATATTAAACTATGGTTTAGGTGATTGGTACGACATTGGACCCAAAGATCCGGGGTATTCGCAATTAACACCTGGGGGACTTACTGCAACGGCTACGTTTTATTACGATTTGAATATAATGACAGAAGTTGCCCATGTATTAGGGAAATATGATGATGAACACTGGTACAAAAGCTTGGCCGACAGTGTTAAAATAGCTTATAACCAAAAATTCTTCAATAAAAATACTTGCGAATACGGTAGTGGCAGCCAAACTGCTAATGCCATGTCAGTATTCATGGGTTTGGTTAGTGAGAAAGATAAGAAAAAGGTAGTAGATAATATTGTAAGCGACATCCGGCGCCATAATAACGGGGTAACGGCGGGTGATATTGGTTATCGTTATCTATTAAAAGTGTTGAATGACGAGGGAAGGTCTGACGTAATATTTGACATGAACAGTCGCTCCGATGTGCCCGGTTACGGTTACCAGTTAAAAAAGGGGGCTACCGCACTAACCGAATCCTGGCAAGGCAATAGCAATGCTTCCAATGATCATTTTATGCTTGGCCACCTCATGGAGTGGTTTTATAGTGGACTGGCAGGGATAAGCCAGGAAAAAAATTCTGTAGGGTATCATAATATAGTTATAAGACCCGAAGTAGTAGGAAATGTAAGCAATGCAAATGCCACTTATCTATCGTCGTATGGGGTGATAAAAAATGCCTGGAAAAAACATGGTAAAATTTTCCAAATGCACACTGAAATTCCGGTTAATAGTTCAGCTGTGATTTATTTGCCTTCCGGTAAAAAATCAATTATCACAGAGGGCGGAAAAGAATTGAAACAGGTGAGAGATATTAAGGTAGTTGAGTATCGTGAAGGGAAAACTTTGGTAAAAGTGGGATCCGGAAGCTATTCGTTTATGGTTAAATAAGTTTATTTTTTGAGTAGCATGAATCCAAAATTAAAAATAGGTCTGTTCGGAATAGGTCTCGATAAATACTGGTCGCAATTTCCCGGTCTGTACGAAAGGCTTGAGGGATACCTGAATTTAATAGCCGACAAATTGAACGCACACGATGCCGAGTTATTTAACATTGGTATTATTGATACACCGGAAAAGGCATTTGATGCCGGAGCTATGTTCAGAAAGATGGATGTAGATATTATATTTCTATACGTCGGCACTTATGCACTTTCGTCAACTGTATTGCCGGTAATAAGAAAAGCCAAGGTGCCCGTAATTATTTTAAATCTATCTCCCGGAAATGCCATCGATTACGATGAACTTGATAAACTGCCGGATCGTAATAGCCGAACCAAGGAATGGTTGGCTTACTGCTCGGCATGCCCTGTTCCAGAGATTGCCAACGTATTTAAACGCTCCGGGATCAGCTTTTTCCAGGTTACTGGTGTAATCCATAATGAAGAGGTATGGAATGAGATAGATGGGTGGCTAGATGCAGCTAATGTAGCCAACATTATGTATTATAACCGCCTTGGGGTAATGGGTAACTATTACGGCGGAATGTTGGATATATATAGCGACTTAACTTTGCAATGCGCTACATTTGGTGGGCATATTGAAGTTATTGAGGTTGATGAGCTTTCAGCACTTAAACAAGCTGTTAATGAATCGGAGATCGCGGCGAAGCTTATTGATTTTAAGCAGGTTTTTGAAATTGAAGAAGCATGTTCTGACTATGAATTGAAACGCGCGGCCCGGACATCGGTTGCGCTGGACAAGCTGGTTGATAAACATAAACTAGGGTCATTGGCCTATTATCACAAAGGATTGGGTAACCTTTTGAATGAGGATACCATGAGCTCGGTTATATTAGGTTGCTCGCTTTTGACAGCCACTGGAATCCCGGTTGCGGGAGAGTACGAAATAAAGAACGCACAAGCCATGAAAATAATGGATAGCTTTTGTGCTGGCGGATCTTTTTCAGAATATTATGCCATGGATTATAACGACGATGTGGTGCTTTTTGGACATGACGGACCGGGACACCTGGCTATTGCCGAAGGCAAAATAAGAGTGAGTCCATTAAAAATATACCACGGCAAAACTGGGGCAGGATTATCCGTAGAGATGTCAGTAAAAAATGGTCCGGTAACTTTACTTTCTGTAGTGGAAACTAACAATGGTAAAGTGATGTTCCTTATAGCTGAGGCGGAATCAGTTCCGGGGCCAATACTAAAAATAGGGAATACCAATAGCCGGTATAAATTTGCTATCGGTGCTAAAAAATTCGTCGAATCATGGAATTCATATGGCCCGGCACATCATTGTGCAATCGGAATAGGGCATATCGCATCCAAAATAATAAAGCTGGCTCAATTAATAAATATAGAAACGGTGCAGGTTTGTTAAGCAAACGGTAAATGGTTATTTATAAAAAGTATAAAATAATGGGTTATAATTTTATCAAAAGAGGGGCTGTTTTATTCTTTGCTCTCGTGCTGCAATTTGTCGCTTTTAAAACAAGCGCGCAAACAACTAAATTATGGTATAACAAACCGGCGGCTGTTTGGACCGAGGCGCTGCCTGTAGGAAACGGACGGTTAGGTGCAATGGTGTTTGGAAATACCAGTGACGAACTTATTCAATTAAACGAATCAACATTATGGTCGGGTGGGCCGGTGAAAAAGAATATTAATCCAAACGCGTTTCAATACCTTGCACAGGTAAGAGCAGCGCTTTTTAAGGGAGATTTTCAGAAAGCCGATCAGCTTGAAAAAAAGATGCAGGGAGCGTATTCTGAAAGCTATTTGCCATTGGCCGATTTACACATTAAACAAGAAATAAGCGGTATTGTAAAAGATTATCACCGCCAGCTTGATCTGCAAAATGCAGTGAATACCACCAGTTATAGTATTGATGGTGTTAAGTATACTAGGGAGGTTTTCGTTTCCGCGCCGGATCAGGTTATCGCAGTCAGGATAACGAGCAGTAAAAAGGGCCAGTTGAATTTAAGCATTACAACCAATAGTCGCCTGCATTTTGCAACCAGCACGCTAAATAATAATATATTGGTTTTAAAAGGCAAGGCGCCTTCGCATGTGGAACCTGATTACGTTGGCTACAAAAAAGAACCCATAATTTATAATGATACTGATGAGTGCCACGGTATGCGTTATGAATTGTTGACCCGTGCCGTCTCCAATGATGGTCAAATCGTAACTAACAGTACAGGCATAAGCATTAAACATGCTACGGCAGTAACACTTTATTTATCAGCGGCTACCAGTTTTAGTGGTTTCGATCATTGTCCGGATAAGGATGAAAATGCGTTGGCGCTAAATTATCTGAGGGCAGCAACTCAAAAGCCTTACATGCAAATATTGAATGCTCATTTAGCTGATTTTCATAAATATTTTAACAGGGTTTCGTTGGTGTTAGATGATAACGATGGCAGCCGTGATGATCTTCCAACTAACGATAGGCTTGCCGCATATGCCAGGGGTGGTAGCGACCCTGGCCTTGAAGCGCTTTATTTTCAATTTGGCAGGTATTTACTCATCAGCAGTTCGCGCACCCCGAATGTGCCTGCAAACTTACAGGGGATATGGAACAAGGAGCTAAGGGCACCATGGAGCGCTAATTATACCAGTAATATTAACGTTCAGATGAATTACTGGCTGGCTGAGGATTGCAATTTATCAGAAATGGATGCGCCGTTGCTGGGCTTCATTGGTCAGCTCCAAAAAAATGGAACGGAAGTAGCAAAAGACTATTATCATGCAGATGGCTGGGTTACGCATCATAATACCGATATCTGGGCAATGGCCAACCCTGTCGGCGATTTCGGTCACGGTGACCCTAAATGGGCCAACTGGCCAATGGGGGGCAGTTGGCTAACCAGGCAATTGTGGGAGCATTATTTATTTACCGGTGATAAAAAATTTCTGAAAGAAAAAGCCTATCCATCGATGAAGGGGGCTGCTCATTTTATATTTAGCTGGTTAATTCCTGATAGTTCAGGGCATTTGGTTACGGCTCCTTCGATGTCGCCTGAAAATGACTTTATTTATGATTCAGGCAAAGTTGCTGATGTGTCCATTTCAACAACAATGGATTTGGGGATAATACGGGATCTTTTTGACAACCTGATACAAGCTAGCCGTATTTTAGGCGTAGATTCATCTTTTAGAGATTCACTTATCTTAAAGAAAAGCAGATTGTTGCCTTATCAAATAGGTAGTAAAGGACAATTGCAGGAATGGTTTCGGGATGTTGAATCACCCGATCCTCATCATCGCCATGTATCACATTTATATTCAGTTTATCCTGCTCATGAAATATCTGTTACCACAACCCCCGAATTGGCAAATGCGGCTAAACGATCGCTGGAACTGAGAGGTGATGCCGGCACAGGATGGAGCCTTGCCTGGAAAGTTAGCCTTTGGGCACGATTACGGGATGGTAATCATGCTTATAAATTGTATCGTAAGCTGCTTACGCTTTCTGATACCAGCGGCGGGAACGAGGCTGGGGGCATTTACCCCAATATGTTTGATGCCTGCCCGCCTTTCCAGATAGATGGTAATTTTGGGGGACCGGCCGGGGTGGCAGAAATGCTGTTGCAAAGTCAGGAAGGAATCCTCGACCTTTTGCCCGCAATACCTGATGCCTGGATGAGTGGCGAAGTGAAAGGCTTGGTAGGTAGAGGAGGGTATGTGATTAATATGGCTTGGAAAAATAAAAAACTTTACAACGCTTCCATATTTTCAAGGAATGGTGGTATTTGTAAGGTATTGACTGCTATACCAGTGGGGGTAAAAGATGTGAATGCGAGATCAGTTAAAACTAAAAATGGATATGAATTATCATTTGCTACGAAGCCTGGTGTACGCTATGAAATAAATACGGTAGAGTAAAGAGGTAATTATTGTAGTAGGAGGGGAATATCATTTGATATGCTGATTGATTTTTGTAGAAGCTAATTTCGATATGATCAATAATTTAAGCTAAATCAATGGATATTTTCGCCGTAATCAGCTAATCAATTCAGCGGATTTACCAAAATGCAACCATGCTCCTTTTTTGCGCTTCCATAGATTACTTATAATCAATAGTAATATGAATTTACTATAAACAATGCGCTTAGCTAAAAAAATGTTTACGCTCTTGCTGCAACATCAAAATTTTCTATCTTATATCTATTAGATAGATATAAGATGGAAAATCCTGTTCTTGTTATAAATTAACAGTTCTTGTATCCCTGCTGGCAATTATCTCTGGTTGTATTTCTACTTTATCGGGGTGATTACCATACTCATCATATATCACAATAGTGTTTTTTCCCTTTTTTAACCAGCATTCGGGAATATACAAACTGTTTATCGGAACCCTTTCCGGATAACCGCCGAGGTTATGTCCATTAACAAAAATGAAGCCATGGCTTAAGCCCTGAAAAGTAACACGCCACATTGGATGCCTTTGAGGTGAACTATTGTTAATAGTGAAGGTATTCCTGAAAAAATATGGTCGGTCGAACTGTTCTGTCGATTTTAGTGGCTCCCATCCATTGGGGGCATTTATATCTCCAGGGCCGCCTTTCATACTCCAACCCGTAAGCAACTGATCGTCATTGTAAATAATCTCCACAGGCCTGCTTATATCGCCAAAAATATTTCTGTTGCTGCCCGCGGGCTTGGTTTTAGCTAAAATAGAAATGGTAACCGGGCTGCTAGGGTTGCCGGAGCTATCATAAGCAACAATTAACGGCTTGCTTCTTTGCCCTTGCTTTGCCACTTGTTTGCTATTCACAAACACAATCGCGTTTTCAGCAAGCCCACTGAAATTAAAGAAAAGCGGCCTTCGCCCGTCATTCACCGGTACCTGGGCCTGAAACCAGATGTAACCGGTTTTTTGATGAGCAGCATCTAAGCCACCAACCTGATAAGGCACCGCATTTTCAAAGCCGGGTATAACAGGCGTTTCATTTTCTTTATAGTTTTCGGCGGAAACCATTTTCCAACCGGTTACATAGAATCCCTTTCCGTGATGAAGAATAACATCTCCCGCTATGCCTTTCACATCAACATCCTGCAGGTTGCCAATAAAATTGTATAGTTTATCCCGGCCATCATGCGCGGCATATATTGTCATTTGATGGCTTCCGGCTGTCATATCAAATTGCAGATCATTTATCATCCCATCTGCAACCCGTTTACTGTCAATAAATACAATAAATCGTCCACCGCCATTATTAATGCTTAGTTTGTACGTGCCTGCGGTTTTTACATTTACTGCTGTACGGTACCAGGCATTAGCGGTAACATCATCATCCGCTCCCATCTCGAGCGCTTTTTTACTTTTTTTCCAGCCACTGTCATTGAATTTTACATCTGCCGCCAATGATGCGTTGCTGGCCTGCCAGTATGATGTGAATTTACTATTGATAGGATTAGCATAACCTGCCACTGCTTTTTTGTTTACACTGCCTGCTAACCTGCAATAATTCTCGGCATATAGCCAGGTAGGATAAATATCTTTTTGTTTCCAGAAATGCTCTGTAACTATTTTAATTTCTCCCTTTGCAGCTGCATGAACTGCTGAAATGTATTCAGGCCCGGTAACAACATAGTTTTTGTTTTCATCATCTACAAACCATGTGCGGTCAGCAAGTACCGGATTTAACGCAATAACCCTGATCAACCGGCTGCCTGATTTGAAACTGTAAGCCAATGGTTGATTTTCGTCAAAATCCGCATGGATGGACAATTGATTCCCTTTAATGCTGATCGGTTTTGATCCTGCCGATTTTACCGGTTTGCTTTTCGCTGAAAATAACAGATCAGCCGGCGAACCTGATGGCCCATAAATTACAAGCGTAGTAGTTTTACCCTGCCGGCATATACCCAGTATGCGGGTAAAAGCCCAGTTAAGCGTAATTCCTTTAGCAATATTAAAGTTGTGTACGATAGGCAGTATCTCGCCCGGCCCCAAGGTAAGCTTGGTTGGCACAGCGGCCCCATTAACAGCAAGTGGAAGGCCTATGTTTCCGCCTGAAGGGTTATCGAAAAAAACAATGTCGCCGCTTTCGCTATGTCTTGCACTTACAATAATTGCAGTGTCCGAAGTCATGCCTGTATATGCATTGCTGTTTGAGCTATTTTCCAGTATATCCTCAAAACTTCTGGCAAATAAAGCATTTCGCTTAAACTGGTAGTATATTGGCCTCAGATCGCCTGTTTGCCCTACAGCAGTGCCATAATCGTAAGATGCCGCGTCTTCATGGCTGTTGCTGTAATTAAAGTTGGTGCCCCCATGTGCCATATAATAATTATATCCGCTGCCGCCATGTGCTATGATTTTCCAGGTACGTCTTCCGTAAGTATCGGCGTCTTTTTGGGTAGAACCATAAAGGTTATACCATACGCTCCAAAATTCAGTCGTAAACCAGGGGTTAGGCCTATTGGCCTCATCTAATGTAGTGCGATTGCCTGCCGGATCGCTACCGTGGTTTAGGCCGCTGAAAAAGTAAGGCACCTGTATCCCCAACGCAAGGGCTTTTCGCTGTAAATGCTTAAAATAATCGTTCGGTATAGCTGTACCCCAGCCTGCAGGGTGCTCATTTTCTAGTTGTACGAGCACCACCGCACCACCTTTATTAATCTGATTGTCGCTAACTATCGGCAATAATTTATCAAAAAAACTGTCCATATATTGCTCAAATCCGGCATTTGGCGACCGCACAATTACATTATCCTTAAAGCGCAGCCATATCGGGTAACCGCCGCTATCCCATTCGGCGCAATAATATGGTCCGACACGCACAATTGCATACATGCCCAATTGCTTA
>Ga0302197_10001670_pt1 | contig 21111 bp, 18 predicted proteins | sample II_Bog_N2_1_FD_193526 | JGI IMG/M metagenome (GOLD analysis project Ga0302197, IMG submission 193526) | Peat permafrost microbial communities from Stordalen Mire near Abisko, Sweden - II_Bog_N2_1 | ecosystem: Environmental > Terrestrial > Soil > Wetlands > Peat | place: Sweden: Abisko...
TGTTTATGGTTATTGTTAAACCTGCAACAATAAATAACACTAATAGTGTTTTCGTGATATGATAATTCATGAAAAAGATAATTTTTATATGTTGTATTGCGTGAAAAGTAAAAATAAGGAAAAGTTGGGAAATGGGTCTCAAGCTGAGGGATTATATGAGTAAAATGTTATTTTCTGTTAACTTTGTCGGCTTAGTGAATAAGATATAACTTATTATGGAATTGATAAATGACCTTAAGAATTTTGAAGGGAAAATAGTGCAACTGCAAGGCTGGGTAGCTAATAAACGCACCGGCAAAGGGTTGTTTTTTATTATTTTACGCGATGGCACCGGTTTTTGCCAATGCGTAGTGGATGAAAAAGGTGTTTCGTCCGATGATTTTGAAGCGGCCAAGAAGCTAACTATGGAAAGTTCTTGCCAGCTTTCAGGTACTGTGGTAAAAGATGATAAACAGATAGGCGGATTTGAAGTGCGTGTTTCAACCCTTTCCATTATCCATATTGCTGAAGAATTCCCTATTGCGAAAAAAGAACATGGCGTCGATTTTTTAATGGACAAACGCCATCTATGGCTACGCACCCAACGGCAATGGGCCATTATGCGCATTCGTAATGTTATTATTTTTGCGATACACGAATATTTTCAGAACAACGGTTTCATACAAATGGACGCTCCTTTGTTTACAGGCAATGCTGTTGAGGGAACAAGCACTTTATTTGAAACTGATTTTTATGGCGATCCTGCATATCTCTCACAAAGCGGCCAGTTATATGGCGAAGCAATGGCTATGGCTCACAATAAAATTTATACGTTTGGCCCAACATTTCGTGCAGAAAAATCAAAAACACGCCGTCACCTTTCAGAGTTTTGGATGATTGAGCCTGAAATGGCTTTTTATGATCTGGATATGAACATGGATTTAATTGAGAGCATGTTAAAATCTATTGTAAATGCCGTTATAAAAAAATGCGTCTTTGAATTGAAGTTGGTGGACCGAGACGTGACAAAACTTGAAATGATCAACCAAAAATTTCCTCGTTTAACTTATGATGAAGCCGTAAGAATATTAAAGGGCGAACAGGATGTAAATGGACAAAACTCAATTAAAACGTTAGAGAATGATTTAAACGAGGTAAAAGAGAAGATTGCCTCCCTGCAAAAGGATATTGATGGCCGCGAAGAGAAAATAAAAACAGCAGGTTTAAAGCAGGGTGAGATAAACTTTAACCAAAATAAAATTACAGAATTAAAGAACGATATAAAAGAACTTGAAGATAGGGCGGATAACATTCCTGCATGGCTTGGTTCAGCTAAAGAATTCGAGTATGGAAATGACTTTGGCGGCAGCGATGAAACAGTAATTACTCGTTTGTTTGATTGTCCTATAATGGTTTACAACTGGCCACATGAGGTAAAAGCATTTTATTTAAAACGCGATAAAAACAACCCACGATTTGCAAAGGGTGTGGATGTATTAGCGCCCGAAGGCTATGGCGAAATAATTGGCGGTGGTGAACGTGAAACAGATATTGAGCAGTTAAAAGAAAAAATTATTGAGCACAAATTGCCAATGGATGCTTTTGAATGGTATCTGGATTTACGTCGCTATGGTAGCGTTAAACATGCCGGCTTTGGATTAGGGCTGGAGAGACTTGTGGCTTGGGTTTGCAAATTGCCGCATGTGCGTGAAACTATTCCATTTCCAAGAATGTATGGAAGGTTATTTCCGTAAGATAAATGTCATTTGTTAAACAATCTGGTAAGAAATTAATTAATGCCTATTGTTTAGTTATTTATGCTGTCTTATCGGCATTTATAACTTCGCATTTCAGTAAATATGTAACAGATAATGATGCGTTTCTCTATTTATCCATTGCCAACAAATATGCTCATGGGCATTTTTATGAAGCCATTAATGATTACTGGAGTCCCCTCCTATCCTGGCTTTTAACCCCTTTTATTATTTTAAAAGTCGATGGCATTTTATCCATTCGTATCACTCAGTTTTTAATTGGTGGCTTAACTATTATTGGTTTTATAAAAATCGTTTCAGCATTTAACTTATCTAAATGGCTTCAATTCATTTCATTGCTTATTGCAATCTTATTTGTCACTTATTTTTCTATTGAGGAAACACCTGATGTATTATTTGCCGGAATTTTGCTTTGGTATATCTACTTTATCAATAAAGTAGATATTTTATTAAATAACCGCAATGCTGCTTTCATCGGTTTTTTAGGAGCCTTGTTATATTTTACTAAAGCTATTGGATTCTATATTTTCCTGACACACATTACATGTTATGTTATTTATTGGCTCCTAAAAAGAAAAAATTTAAGAACAACAATACTAAAACAATATTTATCGGCTTTAATTGTATTTACAGCCATTAGCTCAGTATGGATAACTGCCTTAACTTTCAAGTACCATCACCTTACTATAAGCGATGCGGGTAAATACAACTTCGCCATTGTAGGGCCAAAGAATATTTCTTTAGTAGAAATTAATATACCATTAAAACATCCAATTAACACCGGGGTTTTTGATCTCCCCGATAAATATTCGCTAAACTATTGGGAGCGTCCCCAAGTAAGTACAGCAGCTATGTTATGGAATCCATTTTCATCATCAGCAAATTTTATATTTTTTCTACATTTAATAAAACAAAATTTTCTGCGGCTTTACTACGATATTTTATTTAGGCTGTCTTTTGCCCTATGGATATTAAGTGTGGTATTGTTTAGCTTTGTTAAAAAAGAAATTCTAATAAGTGATTTTAAAATATTATCACTTATTGTTTTAGCTGCTTTATTGGTATTACCATATATTAGCATATTTGTTATGCCACGATACCTATTGGCAGCAGAGCTATTGCTGTTTATAGCTACAGTATATAATTTTAATGCCATCGAAATTTCAAGTAACCGTGCGCGGGGCGCAATAATTTTACTGGTTTTTATTGCCACAATTACTATTGGCAGATATTGGTTAATTAATTTTAAGCAATATGATAATTCAAGAACAGACTTTCAGTTAGCTTACAGCAACATCAATAAATTGGCTATTAAGGGTTCAATTGTATCTATTCAAGCAGGATATGATGCTATGCTTAGCACCTCATTATTAACTTATTACACCCACAATCCTTATTTGGGGCAAATACCTCTGGATGATGTAAAAGAAAAGAAGTACCAACCTCTTTACAACAAAGTAAAATACCTCTTCGTCTGGAACTTTAATTATTATAATGATACCCTGTTTACAAATTTCAATACTGTATTTTTGGATACTGCTTCGCATTTAAAGATATTTGATATAACTAAACATCAATGAAACTAATTACCCGATACCCTTATGTAGTAATTATATTATTGTTCTTGTTTTCAGTGCTAGTAAGGGTGCCAAACCTTAATCGGCCATTGTCAAAACACCACGAATTTTGCACGGCCACCTGCCTACGTACTATGCAAATATGGGATGAAGCCGGTATTACTACCTACAACTTTAATCCTATAATGACCTACCCGGGGTTTGCCAATAAATATATCAATAACCAAACCGGTAATAATTTTGACAAAAATGGAGATGACTATTATAAGTCTTATCCACCGGGTGCTTATCTGCTGCCTTTTTTTATTTTTCATATACTACATATCTATCCTGATGTTCTTCCTTTGCAGATATACAACCTGTTATTGCATTTATTCGAGTGTATTTTCCTTTACAACATTGTTTTGCTTTTTGCGGGCAAAGAGAACAGAAAAGAATTTCAGTTAGTTGGCTTATTGACTGTAGTTTTTCAATTTTTTAACCCTTGTGCTTTATGGTTCCACGGCAATAGTTATATGACAGATATGCAGGCATCAACATTTTTTGTAGTGTGCATTTATTTATTTTTTAAAATTATTATAAATAATAATTTTTCTTCACCAAGATGGTTACTGCTTCTTGGCTTATCAAATTTTGTTTTAAATTATTCAGAATATATTGGGGTAACGTTTACTACCATTGCCTGTTTATATTGTTTCATCAAAGCTTTTCGTAACAGGCAATTCATATTTCCTCTCTTTGTGATAGGACTGTCCTGCTTGACAGCAATTACATTAACTATTTATCAGTATTCACTTATTAACGGATTTCAACACGTCACTGAATTTATTACTTATCGTTACACTTATCAAAGTGGGTATGCGCATGGTGAGAATCATTTTGCTCTAATAAAAGGTTTAGTACAAAACTATATTACCGGCTTATTGCCTGAATTATTATTCATCTCAATGAGTATTATACTACTTGCAACAAATAAACGATTAAATGACTTTATCAGAATAGCCGGGCATTATTCAATTCTAATACTACTTATTTATTTACCGGTATTACTCCACCATTTAATTTTTTTAAATGCCTCACAATATGATTTTCATGTACTTAAAGCTACACCCGCTGTAAGTTTGTTATGTGCTGCACTTTTTTATTTCATTTACAAAAATGATTTTTTTTCTTATTTGCAAGAATATCGCAACACTGTATTTGTGATGGCAATAGGTATAATTTCTATCCTAAACATTATTGTCTATTACTCAATAAATTTGCCTGGTAAAATATCTGTTAGTGGGCAACCTTATGAGCGAGAGAAGGTAGCCGGTATATATATTAGCGAGCAGGCCTCTCCAGATGAAGTTATATTTATTAAAGGATTTAAAGATGAACCACAAACCATATTATATGCCCACCGTGATATGCGCACTATTAAGACAGATGAGGATGCTGACAACTTCTTAAAAACCTATCACCGTTCAAAAGGTGTTATTTTCATACTCGATCAGAGAGGGTTTGTAACTACAGAAAAACATATTTCAATTTGACGCGCCCAAATAAAATATATTTTACCAACTTAAATGCACTCCGCTTCTTTTCATTCTTTGTTGTGTTCGCGCACCACATAAGCACTGCGGTAATGCCGTATTTAATTGGTCACCCTTACCTGTCTTACTATATATCTCATTTACATTTAGATGTTGTGGCTTTTTTAGGTATTAATTTATTCTTCGTCCTTTCTGCATTTTTGATAACCTTTTTAATATATGAAGAACGACTTGCTACCGGGCAGTTTAGTTTTACAAAATATTATTTACGTCGCACATTACGTATTTGGCCATTATATTTTTTCATTGTGTTTTGCGGATTTGTTTTGGTGCCTGCATTCAAGCATTTGCAGGGTATCCAATATCAGGAAACCGCTAATGTTTGGTATTATATATTTTTCATTAGCAATTTTCATATCATTTATCTTGGCGAACCATTCTCACCCGTATTAGCTGTATTATGGACAGCGGCTGCTGAAGAACAATTTTATTTGGTATGGCCAATATTGAACACAATTTTCTCAAAAGGCAGAGAGATAATACTGTTTCTCATATTAATTGCCGGTTCGTTATTGTTCAGATATTTTCATCTTACCAATGGCAGGGAAATCTATTTTAATCCGCTAAGTATTATGAGCGATTTTGGAATCGGTGGCTTGATAGCTTACATGTCTTTTAAAAAGAATAGACTTTTTCAATTTTTATCCGGCCTTAGCAAGGGCATAATTGCAGCAATATATCTATGTATACTATTATTAGTTTGTTTTGAGTTTAAAATATTTCATTACTCTGTATTATATGTATTTGAGCGCTGCATATGGGGTCTGTTCACCGGTTTTATAATTTTTGAACAATGTTTTTGTAAAAACTCTCTGTTTAAAGTTGGTAATGTCAAACTGTTTGATGAATTAGGGAAGAGATCATACGGGTTGTATTGTTTCCATCAAATAGGAATTTTGGGTGCCATAAATATTTTAAGATATTCTACGCGGTTTAATTTTTCTTTGCACCAACTTTATACCGAACCGTTGCTGGCATTATCTATAACCGTTGTACTTGCCTATTTAAGTTACAGCTATTTTGAAATGCCATTCTTAAAATTAAAGAACAAGTTTGGGTTTTAGTGCTTATGTGCCTACTGTACTATGCGGCTTGTTTATAATAATTCAGAGGTATAACCGCTTATGTGAACTTACCACTGTACAAAAGACATTATTTTTACATCAAACCTTTTAGGTTTTGTAATGATTGAAAAACAAATATCCATTTGATAAATCCATACAAACAATATTTTCCTAACCTTGATGCATTACGTTTTTTTGCGTTTTTTGCAGTATTTACTGCCCACATAACTCATTTATTTATGGATGACTTAAGTGGCCATTCAACCTTAACAATTCTATTTAACTACTCGCAGTTAGGCATTTTAGGCGTAAATTTTTTCTTCGTCCTTTCCGCATTTTTGATTACTTTTTTGATTTATGAAGAAAAAGCTGCTACCCGCTATTTTAGTTTTACTAAATATTATATCAGGCGCTCATTACGCATTTGGCCTTTATACTATCTAATGGTATTTATAGGGTTTGTTATTGTGCCCGCATTCAAACACGTGCAAGGTATTCCGTATGCCGAAACTGCTAATGTTTGGTATTATGTATTTTTTTTAAGTAACGTGTTTACCATGTATTTTGGGCAACCATTAACCCCTGTGCTATTTGTCATTTGGTCTATTGCAGTGGAAGAGCAATTTTATATTTTTTGGCCATTCCTGTTAACATTTTTCACAAAGGGCCGCGAAGTGATCCTCTTTTTTCTACTTATTGCAGGCGCTCTTATTTTCCGCTATGTTAACCACAACAATTACATTGTATTGTATTTGCATCCGCTTAGCATCATGAGCGATTTTGGTATTGGTGGACTGCTTGCTTATTTTTCTTTTAAAAAAGGAAAAGCTTTTTCCCTATTTTCTAATATGGGAGGCGGCATCATTGCATTAGGTTACCTTTGTTTTTTAACTCTTGTTTATATTAATTTTCAAATCTTTCAAATCCCCTGGCTATATGTTGGGCAACGCTGTGTTTGGGGTTTATTTTTTGCCTTTATTATTTTTGAACAATGTTTTTGCAAACGTTCACCATTTAAATTTGGCAAAATAAAATTGTTTAGTGAATTAGGTAAACGCTCTTATGGCCTATATTGCTTTCACGAAATAGGGATTCTTATCGGGTTGAATATTCTTAAATTTGCTGACCCCTATCACTTACATTTAAACGAATATATAATTGAGCCAATAATGGCATTTGCATTTACTGTTATTCTTGCTTATGCCAGCTATCAATTTTTTGAGTCACCTTTTTTAAAACTAAAAAACAAGTTTGGTTTCTAATTGAGATTTAATAGGAGGTATCAAACAACGCTTAAGTTTTTTTTATGTCAAACAATACATATATTTCATTAATTTAGCATTTAAGGTTTTGCTAGTTAATTATAATCGTAGTTTTTAAAACCATATAGGTCAATATACATCCATGCGAGCCCGCTCCTTATTGTTCCTGAAAGATGTGTTTATCATTGCTGTAACGGCATTTGGGGGGCCTCAGGCGCACTTAGTTTTAATGTTGAAATACTTAGTGCATAAACATAAATTTGTTACTGAAGATGACCTGATGGAAACCGTGGCCTTTTGCCAAATGTTGCCAGGGCCATCATCAACCCAAACCATAACTGCCATTGCTTTTAAAAAGGGAGGGGTATTATTGGCCATTCTATCACTTATTATATGGATAATACCGGCTACAGCTATAATGACGGCTATAACGCTTATATTTTCTATGTTTCAGCGCAATAATTTTTCTACCGATTTTTTAAGATATATGCAGCCAATGGCTATCGGCTTTATAGCTTTTGCCGGATATAAAATAGGTATATCAGTTATAAAAACTAAAATGACATTTTTTATAATGTTGGGTGCCTGCTTGTTAACTATAATTTTTAGGTCACCTTTTATATTACCTGGTATTTTAATAGCAGGTGGTTTAATTAGCACTATTACCAACAAAAAAGACCATGAATTGGGCGAAGAAAAACTACTTTTTAGCTGGACAAATTTTTGGGTATCCATCATTTTATTTGGTGGCATATTTATATTGGCTGCTGTTTTAGGAGCTATTACTCATAACCGCCAAATGGTATTGTTTGAAAATTTTTACCGTTTCGGAGCTATTACATTTGGTGGCGGACAGGTTATGGTTCCTCTTATGTTCGAGCAATTTGTTGTCCACAATACCTATCTCAATGCTCATGATTTTATAACGGGCTATGCCCTTAATCAAATGATACCCGGCCCAACATTTTCTTTTGCTGCATTTACCGGCGGCATGGCTCTACGAGATCTGGGTCCCCAGTTTATTTTTGGAGGTTGTATTATTGCAACAGTAGCTATTTATTTGCCGGGGGCATTGCTAGTGCTCTTTCTTTACCCATTGTGGCAGTATATAAAAAATTATAAATACATCTATCGTTCATTAGCCGGTGTAAATGCTGCCGCTACCGGTCTGGTATTTGGCGCAGCCGTAGATATTTACTATGCATTAAATTTTGCGTGGACCAATATTTTTATTGTAATAGCCACTTTTCTTTTATTGTTATTCACGAAAATACCACCGCCTATTTTGGTGCTGTTGGCGCTTGGTGCAGGTTTTTTAATAACGTATAAGGTAATTTAAAAGAATCAATTTTTTTGTTTCAGGTAAAGATCTGCACCCGTTTCTTCAAGGCGATGTGCCTTTGATTCAACCTCCGTTTTCATTTGATGTTTGTACTCAATAAATTTATCGGACAACATTTTATCTGAAATAGCCAAGATTTGTATAGCCAATAATCCCGCATTTTTTGCGCCATTGATGGCAACTGTTGCCACAGGTACACCGGGGGGCATTTGTACAATAGAATATAGCGAATCAAGGCCGGACATAGCTTTTGACTGGATGGGCACTCCAATAACAGGCAGATGGGTAAGGGAAGCTACCATGCCCGGTAAATGTGCTGAACCACCTGCGCCTGCAATAATAATTTTAAAATTCTTTGAGGTCGCCTCTTTAGCATAATCGAACATACGCTCAGGTGTGCGATGGGCAGATACAATGGTTATTTCATACTCTACATCAAATTCTTCAAGAATATTGGCGGCATCCTGCATAATTGGCAGGTCGCTATCTGAACCCATGATGATGGCAATTTTTGCATCAGGCATAATATGACAATTTAATTTTTGAGGTACTACCTAATTTCCTGCTTTCAGTATAGAAAAGTTCTGTTGTACAAATGTAGCTTTTTCTTTTGCCTCTTCCAATGTGCGGCCAAGAATAGTGATATGCCCCAGTTTTCTATTAGGTCTCGATTCTTCCTTGTTATATAAATGAACATAAACCCCTGGTATTTGCAATATTTTATCATAGCCAGCGAAATAATATTTACCGGCAAAATCGGGTGCCCCTAAAACATTAATCATTACAGCCGGAAATATCAACTCTGTACTACCAAGGGGGTAATCTAATAATATGCGCAACAATTGCTCATATTGAGAGGTAAAACAAGCTTCAATAGTATGGTGGCCACTGTTATGGGGGCGAGGTGCAGTTTCGTTTACAAAAAGATTGTCGTTATGATCAAGGAAAAATTCGACAGCAAAAATTCCTACCCCATTAAATTTTTCAGCTATGGTAATAGCAATCTCATTAGCCTGCTTTCTTATAGCAGGTGAAATATCTGCTGGACACGATAATATGGAAACAAGATTAGCTTTAGGGTCAAATTCCATTTCAACAGGGGGGAAACAACTGATATTCCCTTTTCTGTCACGCGCCACAATAACCGATATTTCTTTCTGGCAATCAATAAATGATTCTATTACTGTTGGTGCAGTAAATGGTATTTTATCGGGGTGTTTTTGAATAAATTCTTTATCAAATAAAGCTACGCCCTTGCCATCATAACCATTACGACAGAGTTTGGCTGCAAAGCGGTCATCTTTTAATCCGTTGATGGCATCAAGCCACTCATCAGGCGACAACACTATTTTATATGGTGAGGTGGGTATGTGATTTTTAGTATAAAATTGCTTTTGCAAGCCCTTGTCCTGTATAACCTGAAGTATAGCAGAAGAAGGCATTAGTACGGTGCCCGCTTTCTCTAACTCAATAAGGGCATCAATAAATATGTGCTCTATCTCATAAGTAATAACATCAGAAATAGCGGCTAATTCATATAAAGAGGATGCTTTGTTAAGACTACCAATAATGTGCTTATAAGCTACGGGATGGGCGGGGCAATTAGGGTCAGCATCTACAATATTGCAGCGCACGTTATACCGCAAGGCAGATTCGATGAACATTCTGCCCAGCTGGCCACCTCCTATTATACCTATGGTTAGCGGATTCATTAATTTATTGCAAAGAACGAAATTTTTTGAGAATATAATACGTGTTTTATCATTCTCGATTTTAATTGTTAAGTTTTTAACTTTACACCTCATATTTGTTATTGAGAAATGGGCATAAAAAAAATAATGGCGGTGGCAATATTGTTAAGCAGTTGTGTATCGTTAAAGGCATCCGATTTAGATTCTACTATTACTATTATTGGCAAATGGCCAAAATCTTCCGCAAAAAAATTTGAAATAACCCGTTGCCTTGACAAATCGAATAGTAAAGACGGGCGGTTTTTACATCAGTGCTCAATTGCCTCCGTAAAAGTTACTATTGAAGACTCGACACACAGTGGTTATGTTATTGACTGGCTGTATGATAATATTACTTTAGATGATTCTTATAATAGTGCTTCGCCTGTTACAAAATACATAACTCAGATCACTAAGGGAATGACCATAAAATTTTTGACTGACAGCGTAGGCACATTTAAAACTATTTCAAATTGGGATGACATAAAAACCTTTTTAACTATGCAGGCCGATTCTATGCATTCCCGCCTAAGAACCACAAATATTGAAACCATTGATGCTGTTCGTAATAAATTACTTGACCTTATCAATTCTAAAGACCAACTACAAACCGTGCTTTTACAGGATATTCAATTATATTTTTCATTGTATGGTTATACTCTCAATTACCGTGCACCTATGACCTATAATGGTTTTTTTCCCAACATGTTTGGGGGCGATCCTCTTCCAACAATAGGCAAAGTTGCTCTTAAATCTATTGATGTTAAGAATAACACAGCAGAAGTAACCTGGCACCAGCAAGCTGATAGCGCCCAAGAAAAACAGTTGTATAAAAAGACGTTAGATCAACAGGCTATTACAGCAGGCAAACCTGCACCAAAAGATGATGAATTGCCTAATATAAAGCTATACGACGACTATTACTTTCTGTTTGACCTGAATAGTGGCTGGGCACAAAAACTCACTTATAGGCGCACCACTGCCACTGATAAAATGCAGCAGGTGGACTCCGTTGAGTTTAATGTTTATTAAAGGCCGAAAGCTTTTTTAATAGCAGGCACCATATCCAGCTTTTCCCATGTAAATGTTTCATAGGTTTTACCATTGCGGGTAACTTTACCTGGGTTAGGGCCCATGTGTCCATAAGCGGCTGTAACTGAATAAATAGGATTTTTAAGTTTCAGGCGCTCAATAATAGCATAAGGGCGCATATCAAATATCTGTTGTACTACCTCAGCAATTTTGCTGTCATGTAATATTTTACCGGCTTTATCTTTCACTTTTGCTGAACCGTAGGTAGTAACATATAAACCAACTGGCTTAGCAACACCAATAGCATAAGCTACCTGTACCAAAACCTGGTCTGCAACACCTGCGGCTACTAAATTTTTTGCAATATGGCGCGCGGCATAAGCAGCACTGCGGTCAACCTTAGAAGGGTCTTTACCTGAGAACGCACCACCACCATGGGCACCTTTGCCACCGTAAGTATCAACAATAATTTTTCTGCCTGTTAAACCAGTGTCACCGTGTGGTCCGCCAATTACAAACTTACCGGTAGGATTAACAAAGTACTTAATGCTCTTCTTATAATCTGTTCCGAATAATTTTCTTACACGGGCACTTAGCTTCTTCATAACTCTAGGAATAAGATAGGTTAATACATCCTCGCGTATCTTATCTTGCATAGCCTTATCCGACTTAGCAAATTCATCATGTTGAGTTGATACAACAATGGTATTAATCTTTATCGGCTTGTCATTTTCATCATACTCAATAGTTACCTGCGATTTTGCGTCAGGGCGTAAGTACTTCATCACCTTACCTTCACGACGGATAACGGCTAACTCCTGCAATAATTTATGAGACAGATCCAAAGCCAAAGGCATATAGTTGTCTGTTTCGTTAGTAGCATAACCAAACATCATTCCCTGATCACCTGCTCCCTGGTCCTTTTCATTTTTACGTTCAACACCTCGATTAATATCGGCAGATTGTTCATGAATGGTTGATATAACACCACAAGAATCGGCATCAAACATATATTCAGAGCGGTTATAACCAATGCGGCGTATAACACCACGTACAGTCTTTTGCACATCCACATAAGCCTTCGATTTTACTTCGCCGCTTACTACAGCCAATCCTGTGGTAACTAAACTTTCGCAGGCTACCTTACTATTAGGGTCCTGAGCAATAAACTCATCAAGAATAGCGTCAGAGATCTGATCGGCTACTTTATCTGGGTGTCCTTCTGATACTGATTCGGAGGTGAAAAAATATGGCATAGCTTTGTTTTTTAAATTTTAAGTGTGCAAAAGTAATAATTAAACCCTAAATCTTGCGATTTAGGGTAAAATAAGTAACTTTTTATAGCTGTTTTACCTGGTATGTTTCATTTTACGGAGCACGTTATCCCAAAGCTTTTCATAGGGGATAATTTCAAGTACTATGCTACGGGTGAGGTTTATTTTAGAGTTATTCAATTCTTCAACAAGCTTACCAGTGTTTTTCCTGGTCTTTTCATAATCAAACCCATTACGTTCTGCTGCTAAAAGCAATTTTAAAAATGCATTACTTCGCGCATTTTCAGGACCTTTTAAATAGCGGCTACAGTACGTTTTAATGCCATCGGCTTTTAAAGTTAGCTGGTCATATTGGTTATTTTCAAATTGAAATAGCCATTCTACTATTAATATTAAAACATTGTATCCTGTTTTATCTTTAGAGAACAAGCTCACCTCATTTAAAAAGCGTTGTAAATTAAATTTACGGCTACGGGCATTTTTATATAATAAATCAAGACTTAAACTTTCAGTTACAAAAATGTAGTTTAAAAAAGCTTCAAATAAGCGCCATGTTTCCAAACGGCTTTGTGGTATATCTTTAAACCGGGGATTATGTATTACTTCGTTAAAAATATCAGCCGCTTTAATGTAATTGCCGGTATGTACAGCCAATAAAAAATAACCTTGGTAGTAAGTAAGCAGGTTGTGATTTTCACGTTCAAAAAGCTTCCGGCATTCTATGGCGTAAACCGACCCGTTTTTGTAATCTCTTAAATTTATATAGGCCAGCAATTTGTTGATAGAAAATTCGGCCATGCGGTAAGGATGGTAGAATAATTCATTGGAGCGGATAAAATTCTCACCTGCTGTGCAGGCACCGACTAGCTTTTCATAATCACCCTTTATATCGTAATATAAACATTGCAAACGAAGGTGATTAAGTTCAAAAAAATAGGTTTTATATTTTTTAGTACGTTCTTTAAATAATTCCATCAACTCACCTACCTCGTTTAATAGATCAGGCGCCGATGAAAATGAATTGGCTACTTTAATTAATACCCGTTGAAAACGAGTTATTACTTCCAGTTCTGCAAAAGTAATATCAGTCAGCTTATCCATTTGCGTTACCGCTTCCTCAAAACGCTTTTCGTCGCCAACAATGGTGTAATGTTCGCGAAGCATCTTAAGCACCAACAACGCAATTTCATTAAATTCATATTTTAATGACTGACTCAATACCTGCTGAGCTAAATCAATAGCAGCGCCCCTGGCTCCACTGGTAATAAGCATACGCGCCAATGCCCAATCGCGATTGCAATTGAGGTAGGCCTTTTGGTAATCAGAATATTTTGAAGCGGTTTCAAAATCGATAAAAAACATTGTGTTTAATAACCGTTTACGGAAACGTGATTTTAATTTACGGTAACGTGGATCGGCAGTATCCGTATCATACAGGGCTTTTGCAGCCTCTTCATCAGTAGCAAACTCCTCTGTGGCCAGTCCATGATAGAACTTAGAATACAGATCGTTCTTGTCATGAAGCAGATCATAATCCAGTAATTCAATTTTACTGATCTTTTGCTTAGTTACTATTTTAACGATCTCTGAAAGATGTTCCATGCACTATATTTTTATATAAAATTTTTACCTGGTCACAAAACTACGAAAACTGCAACGAGCCCGGTTAACTTTTGGACTAATTTAGTGATCGCAAAACAACTATTCTATGAAACTAAGTTACACAAAAAATGAGAACAAGCTAATTGTAACCCCTATCGTATGTGGATATCTCCTCTTAGATGAGGATAATTGGAGTTACTGAGCTTAATAAAGGCATTTACTTTAAAAGCCTCTTCGGGTTGCCGGGGTGGCTTTTATAATTTGTACCTGTTACAAAAACAACTTAGCATTTATTCCTTCACAAATTTTCCTTTAGCAATTTGATTATTGCCTGAAATAAATTTATAAAAATAAATACCAGGGGTAAATGATGAAATATCTATCTGTCTTAAAGTTGTTCCACCTAAAAACTCATTTGATACTAATCTTTGGCCCAAAACATTATCAATTTCAAAGGAGGTATTGCCAGGCAATGTGCCTTCAGTAATTATATTTATTTTATCAAAAGCAGGATCAGGGTAGAGTTTTACATTAATAGTATTTAATGCACTGCTAATACCTGTTGTACAATTAATCACATTCACTGTAAATGAATTATTTGCAGCGCATCCATGTGTATCAGTTCCGGTAATAGAATAGGTAGTGGTAACTGTAGGGTTAACTTTAATAGAGTCCCCCGCTAAACTACCAGGCGTCCAGTTATAAGAAATGGCGCCGCTGGCGTTAAGAGTAAGTGTATCTCCATCACAAAGTGTATCAGATTTGGCAGTTATTACTACCATAGCAGTGTCAATTTTAACCTGTACAGGCACACGAACAGAAGCGCAGGATGTTGATACGTGCCAATCATAAAAGAAATAATATGAATCAGTATATGCTGAAATAAAATCAATAGAGCGGTTAATAGAAACTACACCGGGAACCACATAAGGATATACCATAGTAGTTGTTATATACAAGCCAGAGTCAATAGTACCAATAGCATTCAGTTTATAATCATATCCGCCTTCAATAGCCATATTAAGCGGCAAACTGGTTTTTTGATAAACGGCACCAGACGGAATGGAAAATGATTTACTTTGAAGTGTAATATTAGTTTCATTGTCTACCAAATTTACCTGCACAGTGCCTGTACTATAAGGATAAACAAACACACTGTCAATAACAAAATCGTTTAGTGCTGTAAATTCCAACCCTTCATCATAACGCGTATAGCTGCCACCACTACCAACAGTGCTATCGGTAATACCTACTGTATAATTTGACGGACTGCCGACTGTAACATAAAAGGTAGTATCATTCACAACTGTGGCATTTAAAGTATCTTTCATGCTAACAGGATTTGCTGAAGTATCAGACAAATACCATTTTATATTACCAACACCGTTAGCCACTATATTATAATTACCTGGTGTACAAATTGTATCGTTAGTAACCGATAATAACCCTGTAACATTAATGGCCACAACATTTGATAACGCAAATTGCTGGGTGTTTTTACAAATTACCATACCGCGGAAATACGTCGTTTGGTACAAAGGTGCTGACACAAATTGCGAAGCAACGGTGCTAATGTTACTACTAACATTGCTCCAAGTAACTCCATTTTCCGATTGCTGCCACTGAACCTGTATATTGCCTTCGGCAATAGTATTACCAAAAAGATCTAAAATTGCCTTGGTACCGCTACATATTGTATCCTGTGCTACCGAAATGGTACCGGCAGTTGGTATGCCATCACAATTAGTGCCAAGCACATTCGCAATAACAGTACACCAATTACTTGATGGTATGTTGGCATACATTTGAAATGTCCAAAACGAATTATTGGTAGGGTCAATAGCTGTGCCTGTAAAATCTCCCCAGCGATTTAATCCTCCTCCATGTGTTTTATAGTAAGGTGCAAGCCCGGGCTGAAATAAGTTTCCTCCCTCCATGGTATTGGGTGGATCAATGGCCATACGATACACATACCCGGCACCAGCATAACTTGTATAAGATGAAGTAGCATATCCCAGTAGAGCATCGTTATCTGAATTTACATTCATCGACGGAAAGAAATAAAACGTATTTCCGGAAGTATCACCTACGCGTCCATATTGCTGCAAGGTAGCGGTGGAGGGATTGACCTGCCACCAATCTACTGCATCATAGGTTGGGGCACTATCCGGTAAAAATACAGTATGTGAAAACCATAATGAACCGTTAATATATTTTGCAAAATCCACTCGTGTATCAACTGCATAAAAACCATTAGGATTGCCAAGCTGCATGGGCTGAACCAGGTTTTCGTTCCAGGGATGGTTGATTCCCATAAATTGACCATCTGTGTAAACCGGTGCATTAGGTGTGCCTGTGAGAGAAGCTAAACGTACATAACCGTAACTATTGGTTGAGTCACCATTCCAATCAGCCACAAAATATTCTGTTCCTTGAGTGGTATCGGATGTTTCAGCGGGGGATAAACTGAACATGCTCGAATCTGAAAATATTTGGACCGTTACTGACGAGTTATTGTAAACGCTGTCTTTGTTAAAAACAAATATCTGCGTATAGGCATTATCTTCTGCAGGTGCTATAAAATCATTACCAGTTATAACTACCCAGTTTTTGTTATAACCCAGCATAGGAAAATCTAAAAAATTAGCTGTGTTTCCTGCTGCCTGCACTCCATACACATTCCAGTTGCCGGTAGGGTCAGATGTTTGAGATATGCCTAAAAACACTCCACAGTTCCCGTTTGATACTTGTCCATCGGCACTTAAAATATAACGCTTGGCTTGCGGGTCATAAATAATATGGGGGTCAAAGAAAAAGTAGGAACTAACTGAAGCAAAAAATGTATTTAAATAAACTGAATGAATTAAAATTCCCGACTTTGTAAAAACATCAAATTCCTGGTTATTAGTTTCCATAATAAGGCTGTCGCCAATAACGCCATCCACATCGGGCGGAGTAAGATAGTCGTTATCCATTGTGCCATTAAAAACAATATCGGGCGAGGGTGATACAGAACGTGTGCTTATATTTGGCAATGTTACATTAAATTTAGCGGCATTGGCAGGAACCGGCTTTGGTTTAAACTTAAATTCTTTATCCTTCTCTTCGCCTTGTTCAACAAAACTACGAGGTCTGCCTTTTGACGGATGTTTTAATTGGTAAGCTGCCCGTTCGCTAAAATTAACTACATGGGGTTTTACAATTTTTATTGTTTTTGGAATTTCCTGTTGCGCATAAGCAGCATTAATGCCTATATATAGGCAACAAATTAAAATGAATAAATAATTTCTCATTCTATGTGTTTATAGGGTTGCTAAGATACGTTTATAGTTGCAGATTATTTGTAGACCCCATAAAAAGAGCTTAAATTATTGACAAAATTATTTGCTTTCGGCTTGGTGGTGACCTAGATTTAGAACTTAAATAAAGCTTATAATAAACATTAGGAGATAGCTTCATCATCGAATTAGCACATTTCCAAATTCTCAAATTAAAATCTGTCCTAATTTAAAGTAAACTTTCTGTTTTTTATTTACGTTTGCAATACCGTTAACAGAACTATCTTTAAGGTATGGATTACAAAGATTATTATAAAGTACTTGGTGTGGATAAAAAGGCTTCGCAGGACGATATAAAGAAAGCTTTCCGCAAACTGGCGGTAAAATATCACCCCGACAAAAATCCTGGTGATAAAAAAGCCGAAGAGAAATTTAAAGAGCTAAGCGAAGCTAATGAAGTGCTTAGTGATCCGGCTAAACGTAAAAAATATGACGAATTAGGAAGTAACTGGCAACAATATCAGCACCAGGGTGCAGGACATGGTGGCGCTGATTTTGGGCAATGGGCCAACCAGGGTGGTTTTGGTGGCAGCAAAGGCTTTACTCAGGAGGATTTTATGGGGGGCAATGGCGATTTTTCAGATTTCTTCTCAGCATTTTTTGGTGGACAAGGGCAACAAGGTTTTGGTAGCTCAAGGCAACGTACTCAAAGGCGGCAAAGAGGACAGGATGCTGAGGGTGAAATGGAAATAACATTGGAAGAAGCATTTAACGGCACATCTCGACAAGTTTCGGTAAACGGCCAAAAATTAAATATTAAAGTAAAGCCGGGGATTATTGAAGGACAAATATTGCGGGTAAAAGGTAAAGGTGGCACAGGAGCGCATGGCGGCGAAAGTGGTGATTTGTTAATTACCATTCGTATTGCCAAAAACCACCGTTTTGAGCGTAAAGGCAATGACCTTTATTTTGACCAGATACTTGATATTTATACAGCTGTTTTAGGAGGAAAGCTTGCTGTACAAACCATTGATAAAACTATAAATATAACTGTGCCTGCGGGTACAGACAGTGGTACTACCCTGCGTTTAAAAGGGATGGGAATGCCTTTATATGACAGTACAACCAGCAGGGGCGATGCTTATGTGCGCATGGTAATACATGTACCTAAGAACTTGTCAGTAAAGGAGAAGGAATTGTTTACGCAGTTAGCAGCAGAAAAAGGACGCGGGGCGTGAGACAAGGGATGCGAGGGAAGAAATGTTAGAATTTCAACTTATTCATTAAACCAAATACAATTAAAAGAAAATCAATTTATTGAGCTATATAATAAACCTTAACCTTACTTCATAGCCCGTCTCATCCCCTTCAGTCCGTCTTTCCACAAATAAAATAAAAATGAGGCTACTTATTTCGGTTTTCAATGCCTATCTTTGCGGCGTTTTTCGGGGAAACTTATGCGCTATTTTTTATCTGTATTAGTTATTTGTTCAGTTGTTCAGTTGTCATTTGCTAAAGATGCGGCAGTTATCAGTGATTCGGTTAAGGTTAATACCAAAACCTTTGATGCCGGGCAAATGATAGTGGAGCACATAACTGACAGGCATTACTGGCACTTGTTCAGCATAGACAGAGCTGATGGTACAGAGTGGAGAGCAGAGGTAAATTTACCTGTTATACTGTACTCGCCTACACATGGTTTCAGTTGCTTTTCTTTTGGCAGATTTAAGGATGGCGAAGTAGCTTATGGTGGCTACCATCTTGATGAGCATAAGCATATAATTGCTGATGATGGTTCTAAGTTTTATGATTTTTCCATCAGCAAAGTTGTTGTGCAGATATTGATAAGCGTTATACTAATGCTTTGGATATTCAGCTCTGTGGCAAAACGCTATGCATCACCCACTGTAAAAGCTCCTAAAGGATTTCAGAGTGCTATGGAAGTGGTTATTTTGTTTATACGCGATGAAGTGGCAAAACCCATGTTGGGCAATAAAGCCAATAAATATTTGCCTTATTTATTAAGTGTGTTTTTCTTTATCTGGATAAATAATATGCTGGGATTGTTACCGGGCTCAGCCAATGTAACCGGCAACATTGCTATTACCACCACCCTGGCTTTAATGACCTTTATTATTTTGCTATTCAGTTCAAAAAGCCACTACTGGAAACATATTATTGCGCCTCCCGGGGTACCTTATGCACTTTACCCTATTATGATTCCTGTGGAAATTCTTAGCGTTTTAACGAAGCCTTTTGCATTGCTTATTCGTTTGTTTGCAAACATGACAGCGGGCCACTTAATTGTGCTTAGCTTTATTACGATGATATTTATTTTCGCTCAGAAAAGTCTGACAGCAGGTATTGGGGTATCCATATTTTCAGTGGCGTTTTCAGTGTTTATTTATTTTCTTGAAATATTAGTGGCAGCATTGCAAGCCTATATTTTTACCATTTTATCGGCATTATTTATCGGGCAGGCCGCTGAAGAACCGGAACATCATATTGAACATCACAAGTAAGATTTTTTTGATAGTATATTTAGTTAACTTAAAACCAGTGTTATGCATTTATTGAGTATTATTTTGGATGCGGCAGCTAATTTAGCTCCCTTCGCAAAATTAGGAGCAGGCATTGGCGCCGGACTTGCTGCAATTGGAGCAGGTATTGGTGTGGGATTGATTGGTGCAAGCGCACTTGAATCAATTGCCCGCCAGCCGGAAGCCATGGGAGACATTCGTGCAAACATGATCATCACTGCAGCTCTTGTTGAAGGAGTTGCGCTTTTTGCGGTGGTTGTGTGCGTACTTATTCTGTTCCTTTAAAATTACAACTGCATCTGATGCGGTTGGCAGAGGATGCAGTTTTTAAAATTTGAAATTGATCTAATAAAAGAAAGATATATACTATGGAATTGTTAACCCCTTCACTTGGACTGATATTTTGGACTACCGTTATTTTCCTGGTGTTCCTTTATCTTATTACCAAGCTGGCATGGAAGCCAATTTTAAAAGCATTAGATGATCGTGAAAAAACTATTGACGATTCATTAAAAACCGCCGACCGTTTAAAAACTGAAATGGCTGCTATGCAATCGCAACACTTACAATTGTTGAATGAAGCTAAGCAAGAAAAGAATCAGATCATTAAAGAAGCGAAAGACGCTAAAGAGGCCATCATTAACGAGGCAAAGGACAGAGCAAAGGTTGAATACGCCAAAATAATTGAAGATGCGCGCCGCGAAATAACCAATCAAAAAACGGCTGCCATTGCAGAGGTAAAAGCCAGTGCAGGAAAAATGATAGTTGAAGCTTCGGAAAAAATATTACAGCGCGAGCTAAACAGCAAGCCTGCACAGGAAAATTATATTAAAGAATTAATTAACCAGGCAAATCTTAATTAATTCATGTCGTCTTATAAACTTTCTTCCCGCTACGCTAAATCACTAATGGACCTTGGTATTGAAAAAGGCAAGGTGGAAGCTTTGTATAATGATGTACGTGGCATTTTAACGGTAATCAAACACAGTGCACCATTGGCAGCCATGTTGCGTAACCCGGTTATTAAAACCGATAAGAAAGAGAAAGTAATAACCTTACTA
>Ga0302197_10001671_pt1 | contig 21107 bp, 17 predicted proteins | sample II_Bog_N2_1_FD_193526 | JGI IMG/M metagenome (GOLD analysis project Ga0302197, IMG submission 193526) | Peat permafrost microbial communities from Stordalen Mire near Abisko, Sweden - II_Bog_N2_1 | ecosystem: Environmental > Terrestrial > Soil > Wetlands > Peat | place: Sweden: Abisko...
CATCTCCTTTAACGTTTTTACCTGTCCACAGCATTGCTACGTGTACAATATCACCTTCACCCGGTTTTGCTCCAGTATCAGCATGATTAATAAAACGGTAACGAACGCCGGTAGTTTCATCAGTTTTAAAACTACCTGAACCTCCTCCGCAGGAAGTCATTAATGCTGCAACAGCTAATGAAAATGAAATAAACTTGATTGTTGTGCTGGTTCTCATTGGAACTTTATTGTTTAGTTATTTTTTAGAGTCTTTCTTACCTATCCTATTATTCCCTACTTTATCACTTTTTATTGAGAGGAATATTACCCTTGGATGACTCTTTTTCTCCAAAAGCGGAGTGCGAAGGTATAATAATTTTCGCAACCTCAGCCTTTCTCCGTTTTTCTATTTTTTGAAAAAATGGAATAATTACAATGGATTTCTTCGATAAAAATACAATCAACTCATTATCTGTATTTTACCCCCCCCCTCATTAGAAAAATTCAGAAATTGCTATTATTTATATTATATATTTGTTTTTGTTAGCGTATGTTTTAGTTTGAAAAATCAAACTTACTAATGTATGAAAAGGAAGATTCAATGCATAGTAGTAGATGATGATACCTTGATTCATGATATTTTTAGAAAATATCTTGAAGATTGTGAACATGCGGAGATTGTAGATTACTTTCAAGACCCAAGAGAATTCATTAAGGCCAATAAAAAGCCTGACCTTGTTTTTATTGATATTGTTATGCCTCATATTGACGGCTTTACACTTGCTAATACAATAAAGCCAACCCCAGTTATTCTTTTTACAGGAAACGCTATACATTTTAAAACTATTCTTGATGAAATAGGAGTGATTGATGTTTTAGCAAAACCCATAACAAAGGAAAGACTTCTTGCCTCCATAGAAAAAGCAACCAAATTAATCTCCTTAGGGAGAAATATGAAAAGCATAATCGAATATATGGAGTTCAACTCGATGGGAAGTAAAGACAAGATATTCGTTAAGGTTAAAGATATCGTATATGTTACAACGCATCATGACCCGAGAAATAAACTGGTGAGAATGGTTGATGGAACCGAACATGTATTTATGGATTATAGCATGAAAGAAATATTAGAAATTGCCAGTCACCTTCTTCAACCTAACAAATCCGAACTGGTTTCTAAAGATATTATACTTACACACGGTTATGAACATATCTATATAAAAATAGCCACTAGTGATGGGAAGAAAATGGTTATAATAGGAAATAAATTTTCAGATAAGTTTAAGAAGATGTTGCATAATTCATAATTATCATACAGAAAACCCTTACTTTATTACAGACTTTCCTTTTTTTATTACATATATGAATAAAATCGGAGCTTTTTATTATAAACTTGAAGCGTCAAAAATTAATAACAATTAAATTTTAAAAATTATGAAAACAAAAATTTCTATTTTTACGCTTCTAATCGTTTCAATAACATTAAGCGTTATGGTATCTTGCCAAAAAAGCACAACAACCCCGTCAACAAATGTATTATCTTCAGGTACAAACGTCGGGCAAACTTCTCCCACTACTCAGCCTTCTAATCGAAGGACTCATTCTTTCATTGATGACATTTGCGGTACTTGGGCTGGAGGTAGTAGTATAAGTTGTTCTGGATCTAATACAAACTGTCTTTGTGATGTGATTATTGTAAATCCTTGGTGGAAATCAATAGTAAAGGCAGCTAATAATGGATCAAGTGGGGTTCAGTCTTTCTTTTCAGACTCTACAGACGTGGCTAATACCTTCCCTATTTTGTGGGATAATAATCACAGTGGAAACCAGGACTCTATTCTTACATCGGGTAATTATTATATAACGATTGAACAAAAGGTAACAACAACCAAAACGAACTTTTTTGTACTTGTAAAACATAACACAACCAATACTTTGGCATTTGTAATGCCATTTGATACAGTCCAGTAAGATGCAAAATAATACTAAACTAAGTCCTAAAAATATCAGGTGGTTTATAAAACCACCTGATATTTTACTTTCATTTCTATTATTTTCAATTTTAAGTTCGCTTACTTCTTGCGAACATGCGAAACTTCCTGAGGCCTCATGCACTGCATACTTAACAGATTCTATAACCTTCCCTTGCCAAACTAGAATATTAAGTTCGGTCGTTTACGGTTCTGATAAAAAAACTAATAGCTATTTTTATGACGATGAAGACAATCAACGAGTTATCTGTTTCAATGACAAAGGTTCTTCCATAGATGCCATATCCTATCCACATTCTCTTCCTATTGGCAAAATAAGCGGATTTTATGCAATAACTGAAGATTCGTTTGCTTTTATAGAACACAAAAAATTATTTTTATACGGCGTAAAATCAAAAAAAATAAAAGGTTTTGATATAGGGGGCTACGGAATAAAATGCGAGGGAGCTTTTGGTCAATATCCTCTTGAAATATCTGATAGTCTTGCTTTTTATTATAGTTTTGAAGATACCTTTGCGATCAACACTCAAAAAAAATGGGAGTTATATATGAGATTAACATATAATGAAACAGTTTTTAATTTAAATAGAGAAAGAATAGAAAATATAAAAGCAGGAGGATTTCCAATTGAAATTTATCCTGATAGTAATTGCTATTACTCATTTTGTCCCGCAAGATGTATTAATTATAAACAACATGAAATTATATATCTATATCAACAAAGTAATACTATATATATATATAATTATTTAAACAAAACGTTTAGAAAAACTATAGTACCTAATCCTCATTTTTATCCTAATGAGAAATTTGATATGAATAAAATTGGAGATTTTGATTATATATCAAAATATTTAACTGAAAATTGTAGAAATCAAAATATTATATATAATAAATTTAAAAACGAGTATTATCTAACAAGTACCTATAAACGCAATTATGAAAATTCAAATTCAGATGAAACTGCTAGTCCTATAGACAAAACATGGTCTATATTAGTACTTGACAGTAATTTTAGCATAAAAACAGAAATTAATTTTCCGGCTAAAAAATATGACTTTGCTAGTATTTTAGCCTTACAAAAGGGGGTTTTAGTGGGATACTATTCAAATTTTAATTCCACCTCAAATTATTCAAAATATGCAGTGTTTGAATTCTAATTGTTATCTCATATCTTTTCTCCTGTTATTCGCTACGAATTGTAATGAATCAGGGGGCTCTCAATATCAGAAAGAAACTGGAATTTTTAACCGATACTTAAAAACAACAAGACTTGCAATTAAAAAAGATTCTACCTATCTTTTTATTTGCACACCCGGCAGTGCATGTGTCGGCTGTAATCAACATTTGTTCAATCTCTTTAGTACAGCAAAAAATGGAAACACTTTTTTACTAACTTCATCCCGTGAAAATTATTCTAATTCTTCTGTCTTAAAAGACAGAATTTATTTTGACTCTACTGGTAAGTTAGACAGGATAAATTTACCTATACGCAATGCAAGTGTAATATTTTATGGACAGGGTAAAATTAGTGGTATAGTTTCAGTAAACCCTGATGCGCCCGACAGCATTGATTATAAGATTACTCAATGGCTCAAGATACATAAAGAATTCCAAAATGCACTAACCCCTTGAAGTGAAATTTATTAATCTTCCTTTTTAGGGATTATATAATATTCATCCAGGTCAATTGAAAAGTCTGAAGGTTTTAGATTATTGAGCTGTAAAGATTGCCATTCCGTTCCCGGAGTTATAGTTATATATGTTTTTACACTATCCGCTACTTTAGAAGTAACTTTTAAAGGCATTTGAAAATTTTTCACAACACTATCCCATCGGTAGCTAAGTAAAACACCATTTCCTTCTTGTTTTAATTTGTATTCAAAAACAGGTGGTTTAGCATTATATAAATATTGATTGAAGAATGGGGTATACTCTTTACCCGCAATTTTACTAATGCAGGCAATAACATCCTTCGAATTAGTGCTGGTGTATTCGAATTTCTTTTGAAGTCCACGCAGAATAGCAAAAAAGAGCGAATCGTTATTAATTACATGCCGAAAAGTTTGAAGCATCCATGTTCCTTTAAAATACATATCGTCATCATCATTAGTACCTTGAAAGTTTACATTATAGGGTCCGATTATCGGGTATTTGTTGCTGATTCTTTTTTGTTGCTTGTGGAGGTATTTGACAGCCGTCTGATAATTCTGTGTGCATTCTATATAAAGAGCTTCGGCATAGGTGGCAAAAGCCTCGTGCAACCACATATCGGCCGCGTCGGAACAGCTTAAACTATTACCCCACCATTCATGGGCGCTTTCATGAATAATAATAAAATCAAACCCGAAATTATTATTTTGATAATGGTTACCATAAGCCACGCAACTCTGGTGTTCCATTCCCCAATAAGTAGATTCCACTAATTTATACCCGTCTGTGTAGAATGGATATTTACCGAAGAACTTTTCATAACAGGCCAGCATAGGTTTTACTTGTTCAAAATGTTTGCGTGCCTTTTCCTCATTATATTTCAAAACATAATAATCTAGGGTAAGGGTATCTTTTCCATTCAGGTAATAATCGGAAATGTGCGCATAATCTGCAATATTTAATGTAACGTCATAATTGATAATAGGCTTGGAAACAAACCAGGTAAAGCGGGTAAATCCATTGTTTAATTTCGTTTCGGCACGAAGCCTTCCATTGCTCACGCACATTAATCCCTCAGGCACATCAAATGTCATGCGCATACTGTCCGGCTTATTGGAAAGATGGTCCTTACATGGCCACCAAAGGGAAGCGCCGGTCCCTTCGCATGCCACATCAATCCATGGATTACCCAATGAATCTTTTGACCATATAAATCCTCCATCCCAAGGCGGATTTTTGGCAATCTGGGGAGAACCGTGGTAATAAATTTTGATGGAGTCTTTTGCACCTTCGAACTCAACCAAATGAAGTACACATCCATTGCATTTGTTATTTATGTTGAAAATAATAGTATTACTATCGCGAAAATAATTAGACAGATGAGTTCTGTGAAATATAATACTGTCAATATCCATATTTCTGAATAAATCTACTTGCATTATATCAAAATCTTTAACCACTTTAAAATAGATTGTATTATATCCCGAAATAGAATGGGTTCCTGTATCAATTTTAAGATGCAGGTCATAGAAGTAAACATCGTAGCATGACCGTCCAGGGGTAAGTTCTCCCCTCAAACTATCGGCATGGGTAAATACCGGATATTGCTGAGCATAGCATCCGACTGCTATTAATAATACAAAAATGGTCTTAAAAAATCTTTTTGCCATGATACAAATATTGGAAAAAATAATTTAATCCAGTAATTGCAAAAAAGGGGGAGTCAAATGACTCCCCCTACAAAACACACATTTATACTAAGAAAAACTATTTGATCACAATTAACTTCTTGGTTATAACAGAAGAATTACCGGAACTCATCTTAATGAAATATATCCCATTCGATAAATTCTCATTATTCAGATTTATTGTATGCTGTCCTGCCTGTTGATTAGCATTGGTAATCTCCTTTAATTCGCGGCCTATAATATCATATAAGCCAATATTGACGGATTGTTCACCGGGTAAATAATAGCTTATGGTTGCCTCGGTAGACATTGGATCCGGATATACCAAAAGATTATACTCCTCAGATGATACAGGGGTAATACCGAGTGTTCCACTTAAATTCACATTATCTACATATACATTGTTACTATAGAGACCTGATACATATTTAAAACGGAAACGAACATTTGGCTTATTATTTAATGTAGTAGGCAATGTAATGTTAACATTTTCCCAATCCGATGGAGAAGAGGGTGTAAAAGCTTCCGAATAATGACCCGCATTTGTCAAGTTATTGCCGGTTATGTATTTTAAATGGCTCCATGTTTGCCCGCAGGTTAACGAATAATCTATATTAAGGCTGTCTGTAATGGCGGCAAGACTTGTAGCCTCGGTAGCACAAGAATAGTCGAAACTGAATGTCATGGCAGTAGTAGTACTCAGGTCTATAGAAGGAGTAATGGCATCCCATTCATTAAAAGCCCCTGCAGCCGGAACAAGTACGCAAGGTGGAGAGCACTCATCGTTATATACAACATGCTGAAAGGAATTTAGCAGGAGAGAACCGCTTCCTGCTTGCGCAGCTGCATTAGTATATTGCCAGCTAATACCATTATTAAACTTATTATAAAATATCCAATTATCATTTACTTCGGCAGGATTTTCGAAACCTTCCGAATATGTTCCTGAAAAATAAGACCATGATGGACTTACATGTATAGAATAATACTGGGTTTGGGTAGTGCTTCCAATACTATCGGATACAGTTTCAGAAACGGTTTGACTCCATGGAGTATTAAAAGTAACTACAGGGTTTTGCAGTGTCGAAGTATTTATTGTTGCTCCTGTAAATGTCCAAAGCCAATTAGTTGGTGTGGCATTCGTGGAGTTATCGAAAAAATCAACTTTTGATCCCTGGCAAACAAAACAGGTGTTCGCATAAAAATTAGCCTGTGGAACACATTCGGTTAAAGGAGTTGTATAAACCCCTGTGGCAATTAAGTTAGCCGTGTCCCACAAATTATTACGATCTGATTCTGTACTGTTTAAAGCGGCCCAGGATCTTTCTTGTTGTCCTTGTGTAAACATCATGGAACATTCGGAATAGTCCATAAAATTTTGAAAATTTTCGGTACGTACTTCTAACGGGCTTCTTGATATAGTATCACATATTTCGGCTTTTGTTGTATCTGCCAAGGTAATGGCTAGTGCACTTTCAGCATTTCCTCCGCCGGTGGGGCAAATACTATAATATCCTTTTGTAATGGGAGTATCATTTACACCATCGTCTCCACAAGCTATTCCGGGTGAATTAGTTAAACCCCAAGGGTGTTCCAGGTTCATTACATGGCCAATTTCGTGTGATAGGCACCTGGCAAACTCTCCCGGGTTACCTCCCAAGCCCCCATTAGTTAAAGCGGTACCTACTGTGCCAATACAATAATTAGCAATCAGAACACCATCAATATCAGGAGTATTAGCAACCTCAAAAGGGAAATAGGCATAACCCAAAATTGTACCGCCTTGAATAGCACCAGAATTAATGGATGCACAAACCCATACGTTTAAATATTTCCGCCTATCCCATGGATTCAGTTTTGATAAATCGTTGGCCTGATTTGTAAGGTTTGTATAAATCCGGTCTATTCCATTTGTACATTTCCCATTAGGATCTATTGTAGCCAATCGAAACTGAACCTGCATATTTCCTTCAATAGACTTAAAGTGAGCTGTAACCGCATCAGCTGTGTCGGGATTCGTATGCCCCCAATCATCATTTAATACTTTCATCTCACTTATAATTTGAGCATCTGAAATATTTTCAGGCCCATTTTGCTCCAGTATATGAAACACGATAGGTATAATATACTTTGTGGGAGCATTAGCCGTGGCATTATGAGCTCCATGCGTTTTTGCCGCTTTTTCTGCTTCCAGCTTGCTTACATAATTCTGGGTATACGCCTCATCTTTGGCATATTCTTCGAACAATTCGGGATGTTCGGCAAGTAATTTTTGTGTCATTATATCTGTACCGCAAAGGATATGTGGTTGTGCTTGTCCTGTTGCCAGGTTAAATGACATACCTGTAATCCATATTGTGATTGCAAGTAAACGGAGAGTAGGATTTAGTTTCATAGTATTTATTTTTTATTTCTGATTCAAGTTGATTCAAAAAGGATTTTACTTCGGAAGGGCTTTTCTGTTTAAATTAATTCAAAACTTTTTTCATTGTGTATATATATTATTACTACTATTAGTGTCTATTGTTATCATTTTTTTATTGAATATAATCTCCCGGTTGCAAATTGATAGTTCTTTTAAAAAAAAGAAAAGAAACCCCGTTACCAGCGGGGTTTCTAACATACCAATTCATTTCTATCATCATGTATCGCTTCTTATTGAGAACATAAACCCTGTTACCAGCAGGGTTTCTAACTTACCGAAACTCGCTTCTGTCATCATGTACCTCATTTAAGATTGTATTAGTTTTCATTGAAAAAATCAATAAAAAACAATCTCCTCCGGTACCGTAATTTATACGGTGCCGAAAACACTGCAGGCTATCCAATTACGGATAAGTTAGCAGGTGGGCGGATGCCAGATATTATCGGAAACTTGTAAGGGATGCTGTGGAACAGCAATGGCAGGCCTGAATAGCCTGGTTAAAGAAAAAATATGCGCTTTAAATACATAAGCAGGAGTACAATCCTTTTGGAAAGATGACATTATATCTTCCGCAGATTTGGCGCTTTTATTAGATTGGTCAGGGTGAAATAATTCACTTTCAAAATGGTGAAAAGCTGCCACTAATTCTGTTTCAGGATCATCTAAATAAGCATTAACAATGTAATCATCTCCCGTTTTTTGAATGCTTACCAAATCATACATTATGTTATTGAATGAAAATTCCTTGTTCGCTTCCGTCCATTTTAATGAATTATAGTCGGTAACAGAAAGTGTAAGTTTTTTAATATTGCTTTTCTCCACCATACAAACTTTTGCTTCATCCTTTGTATAGAGGATGCCCAGTGAATACATTAAACGATATCCGGCAACATAATGAAACATAGCAAACAGCATAACCATAGCCATTGCACGAACATATACAGAGGATGTTGATTTTACTGACATATTTACTTTTACAAATCCTTATTCAAGTTACAAATTTAAAAATATTTTGAATACAAAAATGAATTTTCCATATTTTGTTTTCCATTCTATTTAAAAGAGAAAAGAAACCCTGATGCCCATAGGGTTTCTTTTCTATAAAAGCATTTACCTATAATCAGTTACCACTTCTAAGATCAATTGGAATTATAAGTTTCACGCTTACATTTCTGCCCATGTTAAATACCCCTACCCTACCTGTAAGAGGGTTTACAGGAGCATATTTAAACCGGTTCATATAATCCATATACCCCGTATTCATTAAGTTGTTGCATATAATGTACAATTCGCAAAACTTATGTCCTTTGGAATAAATATCGCCGCCTATACCGGCATTATATAAAGTATATCCAGCCTGTGCTGCTTTACTAACCTGGTATACCGGATCACTGGTTGAAATACCATTGTAAATTGCATATTGTTGATAAACCTGGCTTTGTTCCGATTCATTTAACAACCCAAACTTGATATACATATTTTTAACACCCTTGCTGAAAATGCTCTTAATATGGAATTTAATATCTGCAGTAATCCGCATTGGCGGAACAAATGGCAAGTATTTTATCGAATCGGCCACACCTTGCAAACCTCCTGTAGTATAGCTTAGCGTTCCAAGCAATTCAATCCAGGAAAGAGTTGCAGGATGAATATCTAATGACGCCTCTCCTCCATATAATTGTGCGGGCCCTTGTGTATATTTATAAACAGGTGCAGCACCTAATCCTGCAGCATTTAATGAATTGTTAATAGAATCGCCGCCTAGTTTGCTTACCAATCCTTGCGCATAAATGAAATCATTAATAGAATTTACAAATCCATCCACTTCAAAACTTACATCTTTCGAATTTATTCCTACGGCAACATCTTCTTCAATATTTGTTTCCGGTTTCAGGGTTGGGTCTCCAAGTTCATAGACAACTGTTCCGTCATGTACTCCGTTAGCTCCTGCCTCAGCCACATTGGGCGCCCTCCAGCCGCTTGCAACATTGGCTTTCATATAAATATTTTTGGTAAAATCGTAAGTAGCTCCTAAACTCCATGACATGCCGCTGAAAGTGGTTGTGAAGGCATGGAATTCTTCAAAGGCATCCGGCGTACCTGCAGGAACAGGTACCTGAGGAGAAGACGCTGATGTGTCTATCCAATGATCAAGTCCATTGAATGTCCTAGTATCATACCTTAAACCTCCACTCAGGTTTAGGTTTCCTATTTTTTGACTTGCTACGGCAAACCCTCCAACCTGAAAATAATTGTAGTTCGGTATAAGCATTAAAGTACCTAAGCTTTGTGAAGTTTGAGCCACTCCATTTGAGCCTACAGCAAAGTTAAACCCTCCTATTTGTGGAGAAGAATAACGAACGTCAAACGTTTCTCCTGTGGAATAATAATAAATATCAGGTGTATTAGGCATAGTAGGATCATTGGTTTCCTGCCTTTGATTTTTTTGGAACGAAAATATAGCGTTAATATGACCGCTTCCCAAGGCCACACTGTTATCCCATACTAATTTATAATGTTGAATCCTTTGATAAATTACAAAAGGAGTATACGATTTTTGCTCTTCTGTTGTAGGTAATTCAAAAGTAGTTCCTGCCCCACCATTAAGGTCAGGATAGGCAACATTCCTTTCCATCAGTCCGGTTGCAGAATCTCTGGTACCATCCATAATACCTGTATACATGTCAAAATAACTGGCATGGAGTTGTGAATAGCCCCAGCTTTTATGTATTCCGATAGTACCGTCTGTATTTAAATCACTGAACTGTGAATTCAAAGCATACCCATCATAAGGATCTTGATAAGCATGTGCCATTGTATTATCAATACGTCCACTCCATGAGATACCACTCATGGATGTTCCCGCCAGGCGGGCCATGGTATTAATCAAGCCGTTGTTTGTTTGATAATTAGACAGTACTTCTCCTTGTGTTACTCCATTAGGAAGAGGCGCTTCCGGAATGAGGTTTAATACCCCGGAAATAGCATCGGAACCGTAGGCTAACGAGGCAGGGCCTTTTAATATTTCGTATCTGTCGACAGCATCGGGGTCGGCTTCAATTCCAAACTCATCAAACCAAGGTTGGTCAATTTGTTCAACACCATCATTGATGGTTAATACCCTGTTATATCCCAATCCTCGTATAACTGGCTTAGAAATACTTTGCCCGTCTGTTATTGCCGATACCCCCGGTGTAAGCGCTATAGCATCAATAACATTAGTAGATGCATTTTCATTCAGATTTTGTTTGGATACGTCAGTAATAGAATACGGGGTATTCTTCAGATCAGTTGCCCTTGTGTTTCCAGTTATTACTACCTCGTCTTCATGAACTGTAGATTGTTGCAAACTAAAATTTTGGGTAACACTTCCTTGAATTTTTATAGGTTGGCTTTGTTCTTTGTATCCTAACATTTGTACTTCTATAATATAGGTTCCTTTAGGAAGATTAGAAAGGATATAGGTCCCATCTGCATTAGTTTGTGCAGCCACTTTAAGATCGGGAATATATATTACTGCACCGGGCAAAGTATTTTTACCGGCAGAATCAGATACTTTTCCGGTTAATGAATTTTGTGAAAATCCTGTGATGAAGGAAAACAGGGCAATAGCAGATATAAATAGTTTTAAGTATTTCATGGTAATTGAATTGTTTATGTTTAAAAAATCATCTCTATTGAAAAATCAATAGACAAATAGATGTGCTCCAAACTCCGCTTTGGGCGAAATCAAGAACGAAAAATCAATCCTGACATAATGTCAGAAAAGATTAGCAGATGGTTGGCGGATGCCAGATGTTATTGGGAGTTAGTAAAGGATGCTGTTGAACAGCAACAACTGTCCGAATGAGCCCAACAGAGGGATATATGCATATCTTAAATTCCGAAGCAGGTGTGTAGTTTTTTTGGAAAGATGACATTATATCTTCCACCGATTTTGTTCCTTTTGCACTTTGGTCAGGGTGAAATATTTCCTTTTCACAATTGTTCAATGACGCTATCCATGAGGTTTCCTTATCATCACAATAAACTGAAACAACATAAGCATTGCCCAATTTTTGGATGCTTACCACATCATACATTTCATTATTAAAAGAAAACTCTTTATTTTTTTCTGTCCACTTTAAGGAACTATAGTCCGAAGCAGTAAGAATAAGCTTTTTGATATTACTATTGTTCTTTACCATCCCTTTTGCTTCATCCTTTGCGCAAATAATGCCTAAAGAGTTTACTAAACGGTAACCCACCATATAATGAAACATGGCAAAAAGCATTACAATTGCTACTACACGAATATATATTGGAAACGCTGGTTTTATTGACATGTTTGCTATTTGCAACTACCCATTATAAACACAAATGTATAAAGTTTTTGAATAAACAAGCAAAAAAGAGCTGCTTTTTTATAATTTTTAGAAATCCAAAGGCTTATCAATTTGGAGAATAGGAGAAAATCTTCTCCTCACAAACTAATTTCCTTTTATGGAATAATGGAAGCTTTCCATAATAGGATTGGCAAGAAGCTTTTTGCAGGCTTCTTCCACTATCACTTTTGCTTTTTCTTCTGCATCAGCTTCCACCTCCAGGGTAATATGCTTACCAATACGAACATTTTCAAATTCGGGCATCCCCATATTCTTCAATACAGAGGTTACTGCTCTTCCCTGTGGGTCGAGTAAGGCTTTCAATGGCATTACATCTATTTCGGCTATAAATTTCATTCTCTTAAAATTGGGTTGCTAAATTAAGCTAAATACTAAACTCTACATAATGAATTTTTGAACCTACTGAAAGAAACAGCTTTTCATAATAAGTCTGTATTTCGGTGAGCAGGGAAAAACGTTCAACACCTAAGTTTACTTGGTCTGCATAAACATTTCCGGAAGAACTGAGTAATGGATAGTTCTGCGTATTTACCTCTTCCAAAGCATATTCATATAAATTCTGATTATCTGTTTTAAGGCGGACCATAGTGCCTGCAGGAGCTATATTCCGATACCTTTTTATAAATGGGGGGGCTACAAGTCTCTTTTGTTCTTTCCCGGGATATGGATCAGGAAAAGGTATCCATATCTCACGCACTTCACCCGGAGCAAAATAGGTTTCAATAAAATCAATCCGGTTACGGACAAAAGCTACATTCGCCAAGTTCTCTTCAAGGGCTGCCTTAGCTCCTTTCCAAAGGCGGGCCCCTTTTATATCCATTCCAATAAAGTTACCTTGGGGGAAACGCTTGGCAAGTGCTACTGTATATTCTCCCCTTCCACAACCTAATTCAAGGGTAATGGGATTATTATTTTTAAAATAGTCTTCTTTCCATTTGCCTTTTAATGGAAATACAATTCCATCTTCCGGAAATAAATGTGTTTGAAAAACATTAGAGAATTCTGCTACTTCAGCAAATTTTTTAAGCTTCCTGTGGCCCACAACGAATTATTTTTTTGCTTTGCCAAGATGCAAAAGCATGTCGGTCGTCATTGTATCAAGTGCATATTGGTGTTTCCACCCCCAATGTTGGCGCGCTTCACTATCATTAATAGATTGGGGCCAACTATCAGCTATTGCCTGCCTTGGATCAGCTTTATATGTAATTTCAAAACCAGGAATATGCTTTTTAATTTCCTCCGCAATTTCCTTTGGTGAAAAACTTATAGCAGCAAGATTGTAACTGGAACGTATTTTAACCTTATCTGCATCGGCTTGCATAATTCCTATAGTAGCTTTGAGCGCATCGGGCATATACATCATTGGCAAAATAGTACCACTATTCAAAAAACATTCATAACTGCCTTTTGCCAAAGCTTCATGGTAAATATCCACTGCATAATCTGTTGTTCCTCCACCCGGAGGAGACTTGTAACTTATAAGTCCCGGATAGCGCAAGCTCCTTACATCAGCTCCATAGCGGTTAAAATAATATTCGCACCAACGTTCCCCTGCTTGTTTACTAATTCCGTAAACAGTACTTGGCTCCATAATAGTATACTGTGGTGTATTTACTTTAGGTGTATTGGGACCAAAAACTGCAATGGAGCTGGGCCAAAAAAGTTTATTTATAACCTTCTCCCGCATTAATTCAAGAACGTTTAACAGCCCTACCATATTAAGCTGCCAGCCCTTTTCGGGGAATTTTTCGGCAGTAGCAGATAATAAAGCGGCGAGCAGATATACTTCGTTAACATTGTGCTTTTTGACAACAGTTGCAATAGCTTTTGCATCCATAACATCGAGCACCTCAAATGTAGCGGGGGAAGCTGAATCGGGCTTAATATCCGATGCAACAATATTTTCATTTCCGTAGATCTTGCAAAGTTCTTCAACAAGCTCTTTGCCTATTTGTCCACCGGCTCCTATTACAAGTATTTTGTTTTTCATGATTTTTTTTAGAAGTTGGGCGAAAGTATTAAATTTTGCCTTTACCTTCATAGCGGAAAGGTAAAATATTTATAAACCCCCTCTACTCCATATACAAGCCTTAGGTTTTTAAAATAAATGCCGGCTAACACCCTCAAAAAAAATAGTACATTTGTGTGCTTTAAATCATACTTATGGATACCGTCAATACTGAACCTGAAAACAAAAAGCCTGAAAAAGAGGATCGTCGCAATCGTTTCCTGATAATAATCATCCTTATTTTATTAGTGCTTATTGCTATACTTGGCTGGCAATATTGGACTGTACATGAAACAGTGGTTGAAAAAATAAAAATTGTAGAAGTTGATAAATATAAAACAGACAGCCTCACGAATGACCTAATCGGTTTACAGGCGCAATATGCATCATTAAGAACCAACAACAAGGATATACAAGCCCAGTTGGATAGTAAAAAGGATACTATAACGATGCTTATGCAACAGGCTGAGAAATATAGAAACGATCCTTACATTATTGCCCAGTTGAAAAAGGAAACGGCAACCCTCCGTACAATTATGCAGGGCTTTGTACATACTATTGATTCGCTCAATACCCTTAACCAAAAACTAACGGTAGAAAGAAATGTTGCTGTTAAATCGCTGGATGAAGAAAAACAAAACTCCAGTCAACTAAAAAAGGAAAAGGGAGAATTGCAGGACAAAATAGTTCAGGGTTCCTTACTTCAGGCCAGTGCCATTGGTGCAGACGGAATATTTCTCCGGTTTGGAAGAAAGGAAGTCACTACTGCAAAGGCCCGTAAAGCTGAAAAAATAAAAGTACAGTTTTCACTTGCCGCAAACCGTATTGCTCAAAGTGGAAACAAAACCATATATATCCGGGTAATATCACCCGATGCGAAAGAACTTTCTAAAACCGCCGACGAGGCCAGCATTTTCAGTTTTGAAGGCACAAAAGGATTTTATTCAGGCACCCAGACTATTGACTATGCAAACCAAGAAATGAGTCTCTCTATTTATTGTGAGAGTAATGTTGGGTTTATTCCGGGAAAATACATTATTAAAATATATGCTGACCAGGCGGAAATAGGCGAAACCACCCTATCCTTAAAATAAAAGAATATGGCTCAACCCAATAAGCCCAAAGCCAAGCATGTTACTACAAAAGTAAGAGATAAAAAACCTCCTGTTTATTCTCCTCAAAAAAAAGCGCCTTCTACGCTTTTTAGTTCCATGGATAATTGGACAGAGAAAAATTCAAAAGCTCTATTGATTCTTATTTTCGGAACAAGCTTATTGTTTTCTCTTTTGCTTTTTAATGCAAGAATGGATGTAGGCGGAGATGATTCCTTATATATTATGGATGCTTTTAATTTTATCCATAAAGGCATTTTCCCTTCCGTAGTAGGGCCTATGTATCCTTTAATGCTTGGCATCTTTGTTCCATTTATCGGTATAAAAATTATTTTTTTCAAATCACTTTCTCTAATTTTCAACTTAATTGGGTTACTATTTCTTTATAAAGCATTTAAAGGAAGAATACCTGCATTTATACTTTATTCTGTTCTGCTATTAACGGCTATTAATTCATATATATTAAGCTTTGCCAGTCTAACTTATATTGAATCTTTCTTTATGGCATTACAATATATCTTATTTTATTATTTCTTCAAATTACAAGATTATCTCCAGCTCAATAACAAGGCGTCACTTAAAGATTCATGGAGAATCTGGTTGCCTGTCGGGCTTTTTGTCTCTTTACTTGCCCTAACGCGAAACGTCGGCATTTCTTGCCTTGGCGGTCTAATTATATATTTTATCATTCGTAAGCAATTCAAGTATGTTTTATATTTAGTGGGCGCACTCCTTGTTTTTGAAATTCCCGTTACCATACTTGAAAGGATTTTTTGGAACACCGGTGTCATTCAATGGAAAGGGCAATCGAGCTTTTTATTTTTAAAAGATCCCTACAATGCCTCATTAGGTAAAGAAACTTTTGATGGGTTTATTGCACGTTTTTTCCAAAACAGTGACTTATATATCTCCAAGCGCATTTTTCAAATATTAGGATTTCGGTCCGACAATGAAACCGACACAATTCCATCATTAACATTTTTTACAGTTCTGCTATTGCTTTTTTCCATATACCGTTCCATCAAATCAAAAAACTGGTATTTGCTTGCAGTGGGGCTTTATATAATAAGTATGACAGGAGTTACATTTGTGGCTTTACAAACCCGTTGGGACCAACCCCGTCTCATCATGATATATGTACCCTCCCTGCTAATACTATTTCTATATGCATTATATGATATTTGTAAAAAGGCTCCTTGGGGAATACAGCTGCTCATAACATTAATTATACCTATTGTTTTCATTTCTGAATTCAATTCTACCATAAAAAAAGCGAAAGAAAACCTGCCAATACTTAGTAAAAATTTACATGGCGATATTTATTATGGATTCACTCCTGATTGGATAAACTATCTGAAACTAAGCCAATGGTGCGAAAATCTACCAAAAGATTCGCTAGTGGCTTGCAGAAAATCACCCATGTCTTTTATGTATTCAAATGGCCGGCAATTTTTCCCTGTATATAGCGTTGACAGCGTTCATCAAACCAATGCCGATTCAGTTATCTCTTTATTTAAAAGAAACCATGTCAGGTACATCTTAATGGCTAAGCTTAGGCTAAACCCCCTGGAAGCTGATGGTCAGATTATCAATACCATGAACAGACTTATTTATCCAGTAGCCAAAAAATATCCGGAAAAACTAAAATTCATACATCAAGAAGGCACATCGGAAGAAGCCCAGTTGTATGAGATATTGTATTAAAAAAATAAAAAATATTTAAGCAATGAAAATCGCAGTAATAGGCGCCACAGGATTAGTGGGCAGAACCATGTTGAAGGTTTTGGAAGAGCGTAATTTTCCGGTTGATATTATTATACCTGTAGCGTCTGAAAAATCGGTAGGAATGGAAGTTACTTTTATGGGGAAAACCTATAAAATTATTTCGTTGACGGATGCTGTAAAAGCTAAACCCGATATTGCCTTGTTTTCTGCCGGCGGAAGCGTATCGCTTGAGTGGGCTCCAAAATTTGCAGAAGCAGGTACAACAGTAATAGATAATTCCTCCGCATGGAGAATGGATAAAACAAAAAAACTGATCGTTCCGGAAGTAAATGCATCTGTACTTACAGCAACCGATAAGATAATTGCTAACCCTAATTGTTCAACCATTCAAATGGTAGTAGCTTTAATGCCCTTGCATGAAAAGTATAAAATAAAACGCGTTGTTGTTTCAACTTATCAATCAGTATCGGGTACAGGTCATAAAGGCGTATCGCAAATGATGGATGAAAGAATTGGGAAAAGCGGTGTAAAGGCATATCCTTATGATATTGATATGAATGTTATTCCTCATATAGATCTGTTCCTTGAAAATGCTTATACAAAAGAGGAAATGAAAATGGTAAATGAGACCAAGAAAATAATGGGTGATGAAAATATACGCCTAACGGCTACAACTGTCCGTGTGCCTGTAAAAGGAGGTCATTCTGAATCTGTGAATATAGAATTTGAAACCGACTTTAAAATAGAGGATGTAAAGAACCTCTTAAAGCAAAGTAAAGGAATTATAGTAGTGGACGATCCTTCAAAAAACATATATCCTATGCCCAAAGATGCTGAAGGACGGGATGAGGTTTTTGTAGGACGCATCCGTAGGGATGAATCGCAACCTAACACATTAAATATATGGATAGTGGCAGACAACCTTCGTAAAGGCGCTGCTACTAATGCTGTTCAAATTGCAGAGTATCTTGTAGAAAAATCTTTGGTTGGAGATACTAAGGTTACTTCTTAGGGGTAGTAGTAGTATTGTCAGATTTAGTATCGTCTTTTGCCGCAGCCGGAATCGGCGGAGGAGTAACGCTTTTAACCTCCGGTTTTCCATTTACATTTCCATCTGAATATTTGGTAGTAGTAAGTTGGTTAAAGCTATCATTATATTCTTTCCATGCACCCGTCTTTTTCCCATCGGAATATGAACCTTCCACTTGCATTCTTCCATCTTCAGCATATTCCTTCCACTCGCCAATTTCCTTACCGCCTTTATAATTTCCAATTCTTTTTACTTTGCCACTTTCAAAAAATTCAGTATACTCACCTTCATAGTTATTGTTTTTGTGTATTCCTTTATTAAGAATATTTCCATTTTCATAATAGCTTTCAAAAGGGCCTTCCTGTATTCCGTTTACATAATGATAAGTTGAGGCTATTTTACCATCGGAATAATACCACTTATAATCTCCGTCTTTATTCCCTTTTTTATACATGCCTTCTTCCGCAGCCATTCCCGATGGGCCATACATCATATAAATACCATTTAATACACCCATCGTGTAATACTTTTCACCGTTTATTTTTCCTCCGGGAGAATATTCTACAGATATGCCATCCAGGGTATCGTTAGTATAATTCATTTCACTGTGGTAGTATCCATTATTGTCCACATTATAATCTGCTCCGTTTTTTAACCCATTTTTGTAAGTTACTATTTCATCAACTATTCCATTGGAGTGATGGCTAACCCAAACACCTTCCTTTTTTCCATCAACGTAATTACCAATCCATTTTGTGGGGCCTAAATTCTCAACCCAAAGTCCTTGTTTCATGCCTTTCGAATCCATTCTATTCGTATCTCCTGCAGGGGCACTGGCTTTTGTTGTAAATGCAAATAGCACTGAAAAAATAAAAATAGTGAATGTTATTTTGCTCTTCATGGCGAATGATTTTAATGTTTGATATGGCAAATATCCGAAGAATAGGGAAACGGGGCTAAAATGCTTGTTAAAAAATGTTAATCTTCTTTACCTGCAACTATTATAACTATCTCACCCTTAATAGTTGAAGTTGAAAAATGCGTTAGTAACTCAGCAAGGCTACCTCGAACATTTTCTTCGTGCAGCTTACTTAACTCGCGCGATACGGCCGCCTTTCTCTCTGCTCCAAAAGTGGCAGAAAATAGCTCCAATGTTTTTAGCAGGCGGAATGGCGATTCATAAAAAACCATGGTTTGGACTGAATCTTTTAAAGATTCCATAATTTTGTTTCTTCCCTTTTTATGGGGAAGAAAACCTTCAAAATAGAAAGAGTTGCAGGGCAACCCGGAGTTGACAAGTGCAGGTACAAAAGCAGTAGCTCCGGGCAAACACTCCGTTTTAATTCCTTTAGCAACACATTCCCGAACGAGCATAAATCCCGGATCGGAGATTCCAGGTGTTCCGGCATCGGTTACTATGGCTATGTTTTCGCCATTACCTATACGCTCTGCTATGCGGACGGTAAGGCTATGTTCATTATGCTGATGATATGCAATAACAGGTGTTTGTATGTCATAGTGCTTTAGCAGGATAGACGTTTTGCGGGTGTCTTCAGCAAGAATGAGATTCACCTCCTTTAAAATGCGGATCGCTCTCAGGGTAATGTCTTCCAAGTTGCCTATTGGGGTCGGAACTAAATACAACATCTAATTTTATGATTATAAATTAAACCAATAACTTCACAAAGATACTAAGAGCAAAGAACTAAAAGGTATGCAAGCGACAACAAGCACATTTTATCCTATTATATCTACTAAATTGAAAAAAAATGGAACAGAAAACTATCTTGTTACGATTACGACAATACTAGTCTGGTGTTTATAATGGCAGGCCAGTCTAAAACCGATTATAGTTAATGTCGCATGTAAACTGCCTGAGAAGTTTAAATACTTCGTCGAAATCGGTAAGTGGCAATGTCTCCCTGCGATCGTAAATATCATGATAAGCTTTAATACCTCCCATCGTATAAATAAAAACAGAGGGTACATGAGCCTGATAAAAGAAATAATGGTCGCTGTTAGCTGCCTCACCGCGGGCCTTAACTACTTTAAGTAAATGTTGCTGGTTATTAATATTTACCATGTCGTTGAATGCGGATTTATAGACGGCACCGTTAACAACCATTATGCCTTCATCGCCGGTACCCAAAATATCCATATTGATAAGGAAGCGGATGTTTCCGAGCGGAAATAATGGATGTTCGGTGTAATATTTAGATCCTAACAAGCCCATTTCTTCTCCACTAAAGGCTATAAAAGCAATGGAGTAACGTAAACTATCATGATGTTGCGAGTAATATTTGGCAAGACTAAGCAACATGGCTACGCCACTTGCATTATCATTGGCCCCAGGGAAATAGATTTCACCCATAATTCCAAGATGGTCGTAATGTGCTGTAAATACAATAAATGTATCGGGTTGAATATTGCCTTTAATATATCCGATAAGGTTTTGTGTAGGGAAGCTTTTAATGAGCTTGCATTTAATATCTACGCTAATAGTGGTTGCATAACGGAAGGGGCTTTTGCGCAAAGCATTCAGTAGTGCAAAGTCAGAAACAGTTCCAGAGGTTTCTTCGGTAAGTTTATCACATAAAATAATAAGTCCCCTTGCTTTAAAAGGGTTAGATTGAATACTTCCCCAAACTTCTTTTTCTTTTTTATCAGTTACGCCGGAATCATCCACCAGAATAAAAGATTGACTATAATCATGTGCCAAGAAAGCTTTCAGCTTATTGCTGTCTTTAAATATTGACCTGTCGAATCTTACCACATTATAATTTCCTTTGATTGTGGGGGTAGACGGAATTACAATATAATCGGCACCGGGTTCTGCCATTTCTCCATTTATACTTACTATATATGAAGTTGGATAGGTATTTACCGGATATTCAAATTTCTGTTCGTATGAACTTCCAAATTGTTCAAGTCCGAGGGCTTTAAATTGCGAATTAAGGTAATCCGCTGCTCTTTGGTTTCCATCGCCAACATACCCTCTGCCGCCCATATAAGGCGACGCCAGGGTATCTACTATTTTCACTGCAAAATCCTTCTGTGCGAAAGAAATGCTACTCAATAATAAGGTAAATAAAATAGTGGCTCTACGTTTAA
>Ga0302197_10001678_pt1 | contig 21035 bp, 14 predicted proteins | sample II_Bog_N2_1_FD_193526 | JGI IMG/M metagenome (GOLD analysis project Ga0302197, IMG submission 193526) | Peat permafrost microbial communities from Stordalen Mire near Abisko, Sweden - II_Bog_N2_1 | ecosystem: Environmental > Terrestrial > Soil > Wetlands > Peat | place: Sweden: Abisko...
TAGTCGCCGGGGCTTGGCGTTATATCTTACGCAACGGCGGTACGAGCTTGAATTGCACCGGACAATTCTGTCATCCTGCCGTGGTAAACTGGGGTTCCGGATGCCGGAGAGGTGGCCGAGAGGCTGAAGGCGGCGGTTTGCTAAACCGTTATACGGGCTAACACCTGTATCGAGGGTTCGAATCCCTCCCTCTCCGCCAGATCTTTAAGAACCGGGCCACCCGGCGATCCGCCAGAGCCAAGCCTGCAACTTTCCCACTCGCTCGAGCTATGTCATCGGCCGTGTTTTGCATTGAACGTCGCACGCCGTTTGTGACCACCAATATCTGCATGTCCACGATCGTGGCGAACGGCCGCGTGACTCCGACAGGAAAGAATTACAGCGATCTATTTGAGGTAGCGATTCGACTGAGTAACGTCGGGCGATAAAGGCCCCGGCCTAGCGGCTATTCCGCAGGATCGTAATTCAAGTTTTGTCCGAGCCATCGCTCGACCTCTGGCACGGTCATCCCTTTTCGTTTGCTGTAGTCGGCGACTTGGTCGCGGTCAATCTTCCCGAGGCTGAAATATCTTGATTGCGGATGAGCGAAGTAGAGCCCGCTCACGCTTGACCCGGGCCACATCGCGAACGACTCGGTGATCAGCATTCCGGTGTTGGCCTGCACATCAAGTAACCGCCAAAGCGGCCCTTTTTCCGTGTGATCCGGGCAAGCGGGGTAACCGGCAGCCGGTCGGATGCCCCGATACTTCTCTTGGATGAGATCCGCGTTGCTCAGGCCTTCCGCACAACCGTAACCCCATTCTTCGCGCACACGCTTGTGCAGACACTCGGCGAAAGCCTCAGCCAGGCGATCGGCGATAGCCTCTGCCATGATTGCGTTATAGTCGTCGTTCTGGGCCCGGAAACCGTCGCATAGTTCCTTCAATCCGATTCCGCTGGTCACTGCGAATGCACCGATGTGGTCGTGCAACCGCGTTTCCGTGGGCGCGATGAAGTCGGCAAGGGATCGGCACGGCTCGCTGCCCTCTTTATTGGATTGCTGACGAAGGAAGTGGAATCGCTCTAAAGCCTCTTTGCGAGTGTCGTCTGTGTACAACTCGACATCGTCGCCGATGGCGCTAGCGGGGAAAAAGCCATAGACGCCGCGGGCGGTGATCAGGTTTTTCGCAATGATGACATCCAGCAGAGCATTGGCTTCAGTGAAGATCTGGCGGGCCTGCGAACCTTGTCCTTCATGCTCAAGAATACGGGGATAAACACCCTTCAACCCCCAGGTGTGGAAGAACGGCGTCCAATCGATGAAGTTGCGCAGGGTTGCCAGAGGGAAATTGTCCAGCACGCGCACTCCGGTAAATGCGGGAGTCGGCAGGTCTTCGGCTCGCCACTCGATGGGAGTACGCCTTTTTCGGGCGGTCTCAAGGGACACAATTGTGAGGCGCGGCGCCGCGTGGGCTTGGCGCAATGCCTCGTAGTCGGCGCGATGTTGCGTCACGAACGCGGGCTTGCCCTCATCGCTGAGGAGACTGGTCGTCACCGGCACTGCCCGGCTGGCATCGAGTACGTGGACCACCGGCTCGCTGTAATGGGGCGCAATCTTAACGGCGGTGTGAGCACGGCTCGTAGTGGCGCCGCCGATGAGCAGCGGCAAATGGAAACCCTGACGCTCCATCTCACGGGCCACGTGCACCATCTCGTCGAGAGACGGAGTGATCAAGCCGCTCAGCCCAATCATGTCCGCCTTCTCTGCCTTGGCGCGCTCGAGAATTTTTTCGCAGGGAACCATCACGCCCATGTCAATCACTTCGTAATTGTTGCAGGCCAAGACAACGCCGACTATGTTCTTGCCGATATCGTGAACGTCGCCCTTGACGGTGGCGAGTACGATTTTTCCCTGCGCCTTGACCACTTGGCCGGACGCGGCCATCGCGAGTTTCTCGGCCTCCATGAAAGGGGTCAGGTGCGCCACAGCTTTTTTCATTACCCGTGCAGACTTGACTACCTGGGGCAGGAACATTTTGCCTGCGCCGAAGAGATCGCCGACCACGCTCATGCCAGCCATCAGCGGGCCTTCGATCACGAGCAAGGGACGGCCAAGTTTGATGCGAGCTTCCTCGGCATCGATTTCGATGTAGGTGTCGATGCCCTTGACCAGGGCGTGAGAAAGCCGCTCTTCGACCGTACCGTTGCGCCATTCTTCAGCCTTCTTCTCACTGACCGCCTTGCCAACTCCCTTGAGCTTTTCGCCGTACTCCACCAGGCGTTCGGTGGCGTCGGGACGGCGATTCAGGAGCACGTCTTCGACCAGCGTCTTCAGTTCGGGCTCAATCTCCTCGTACACTTCGAGCATCCCGGCGTTGACGATACCCATATCCATGCCAGCAGCGATGGCATGATAAAGAAATGCGGAGTGCATGGCTTCGCGCACTTTGTTGTTGCCGCGAAAGCTGAACGAGATGTTCGAAACGCCGCCACTAACCTTCGCGTGCGGCAGGTTGGCCTTGATCCAGCGCGTAGCGTTGATGAAGTCCACGGCGTAGTTGTTGTGCTCTTCCATGCCGGTGGCGACGGTCAGGATATTGGGATCGAAGATAATGTCTTCGGGAGGGAAGTCGACCTCATCCACAAGTATGCGGTAGGCGCGCTCGCAGACACGGATCTTGTCGTCGTAAGTGGCGGCTTGGCCTTGCTCGTCGAATGCCATCACGACCACGGCCGCGCCATATTTCAGAACTTTCGCGGCATTCTGGCGAAACTTTTCTTCGCCTTCTTTTAGCGAGATCGAATTGACGATTCCCTTGCCCTGCAGGCACTTCAGGCCAGCCTCGATGACCTCCCATTTCGAGGAGTCCACCATAAAGGGCACCTTGGCGACTTCCGGCTCACTGCCGAGCAATTGCAGGAAGCGCGTCATCGCGGTGACGCCGTCGATCATGCCCTCATCCATGCAGATGTCGAGGACATTCGCGCCGTTGTCGACTTGCTGGCGAGCGACGCTTACTGCTTCTTCATATTTGCCCTGCTTGATCAGCTTGGCGAACTTGGGCGAACCGGCCACATTGGTCCGCTCCCCGATCATGATGTAGACGCCGGGCTGCTGCGTGAACGGTTGTGAGCCTGAGAGACGAAGGGGCTTGGAGTCCGTAGCCTCGGCCACGGTCACGGTGTCGGACAGGCTCACGCTCGACTCACTGTCTCGCTCGGGCGGGCGTACGATCCCTCAATCAGGGTCGTCCCCCATTTGCGCGGAGGCTGCCCCTCGAGCGCTTTGGCGATCGCCGCGATGTGCTCGGGAGTATTTCCACAACAGCCGCCGGCGATGTTGATCAATCCTCCACGGGCGAAGTCGCCGAGATAACGCGCCATGTCCTGCGGCCCCAGATCGAAGCCGGTTTCAGACAGCGGATTCGGCAGACCGGCATTGGGGTAACAGGAGATCGCCACATCGGCCTTTTCCGAGATTTCTTCCAGAAACGGATACATCAGATCGGGACCAAGGGAGCAGTTAAGGCCCACCGACAACGGTTTCACGTGCCGCACCGCATTCCAGAAGGCTTCTGTAGTCTGCGCCGAGATCATCGTCTCGCCGCCGCGCCCGACCGCCGCAGAAATCATTACTGGCAGTTCCGTGGCATCCGCATCGAACACCTCACGAATCGCGACGAGTGCGGCTTTAGCGTTCAGCGAGTCGAAGATCGTCTCGACCAACAGCAAATCTACGCCGCCAGCAATAAGGGCGCGTACCTGCTGGGTGTAAGCAGCTTTCACCTGATCGAAAGTGACCACACGAAAGCCTGGATCGTCGGCATCAGGCGAATTCGAGAGAGACACGGTCAGCGGACCAATTGCTCCCGCCACGAAGCGCTGACGCGAGGTTGCTGTGCCAACGCGATCAGCCCATTCACGGCATTGCCGCGCCGATTGTTCATTGATATCCCAAGCTAAGTCGCCAAGAAAGGGATCGGCGACGATTTTTTCGTAGAAAGCGGGATCCTTGCGGCCACCGCGCTCCCGCGGATCTTCGATAAAGAATTCGCTCTGAGTAATGCTGGTCGCCCCGAAGGTATTGGTCTCGATGATGTCCGCCCCGGCCTCAAGAAACCGGCGATGGATGTCGCCGATCATCTCCGGCTTGGTCAGCGAGAAGAGGTCACCGTTGTTCAAAAGACTCTTGGTGGAGTCTTTAAATCGGTCCCCGCGGATGTCGGCTTCGGTCATGCCATAGGTGCGGATGGTCGTGCCCATCGCGCCGTCGATGATGGCAATTCGATTCTCGAGGATCTTTTGCAGAGGATGTGAGTTAGCTCTCTTCATGTCTTCCCGATGGTGCTTTCTAGCAAGCGATTAAACGCCGCGCTTTGCGGTGTTTCCGCCAATGATGCCCTCTTTATTATAGCGATTGGCGGGATATCCACGGTCCCGGGTGTGCGATCGCGGAGTTTCTACCAGTGCCCGAGATGCAGGCGCGGAGGTGAGAACGCTTTGCCGGGCTTTTGTTAGGATGCTGTGGATCTTGCAGGGTCGGCGTTTGTGACGGGTGCGAGAAAGTCGCCGAATTTTCCGGTGATGGGATGCACTCGACCTGTCATCGATGCTTCGAGTGTCTCCCGCGGGAGGGGCGGATGCTTTGCGGTATTCCATACGGAGATCCCGCCATCATCTCATTTTCAACTCAAGGCGAGCCCGGCCTGAGAGCGCATACGTATTTTTTTCCCAGCTGCGGCACCTTCCCGGAGTCCGTGTTCATAGCCAGCGTAAACCGATTCGAACACAGCGTCCCACGAGGCGGCCATGGCCTGGGTACGGGCGGCTGCGCGCATGTTCTCCCGTTGAGCGGGCCGCATCACCAGATCATGAATGCGGGCGCAAAATCCCTGGATATTTCGTTCCACAAAGCCCGTTTCGCCGGGACGAACGATGAACCGCGGACCTCCAGCGTCGGTAACAACCGCAGGCACACCTGAAGCTAAAGCCTCCAGCACTACATTTCCGTAGGTGTCGGTTCTGGATGGGAACGCAAAGACATCCATGTTTGCGTAGGCGCGCGCGAGCGCTTCTCCTCGCAAAACGCCCGTAAAATCGGCGTTCTGAAGATTGGAGCGCAACCAGGGCTCTTCCGCACCTTGCCCAACGATGAGGAAGCGAAAATTGGTCAGACCGGATTGAATGAGCCTTCGCTCTAATTCGGCGAAATCGTGAATATTTTTTTCTACGGTCAAGCGGCCAACAAAACCAATGACAAACCTGCCGTCAGCTCGATCTCTGCGCCGCGGATGAAAGAGTTCCGTGTCGACGCCGCGGTGCATGGGATAACACGGCTTGCCGGTCCCCGTCTCGATGACGTCAATCAACTCCTGATTGGGGGCAAACAGAACCTGGGCGATGTGGTAGAAGCGCAGTGTGGCGAGTAGGCTGGCGTGCCGGATCGCAGCGCCCATAGGATCACGAACGGCTTTAGGCAAAACAAACAGCATGGCCCGCGCTCGCTGTTCCGCATACTCATGCACATTGGTATGCCAGGAGGCCGCGAGTGGAATCCGCAAACGGTGGGCAATGGCGACGCCGAGTTGTCCCACATCACTTGGACCGGTGATGTGCAGAATATCCGGATCGAACTCACGAACCATCGATTCCACGTCGTGTAGGTGACGCCAGAAAGCCAGGTCGAAGTCGTGTTTCTTGTCGACCGCGAAACCAAATCGTCCCCGCCGGCGAGTGACACGCAGGGTCGAACCAAGTCTCTGGATCTGGTTCTCGGTTCCTCCATGCACGGTGAGAAACGGAAGTGCCCGCCGCAGCGCAAAGGATTCGAACTGGCGACTGGTATTTGCCACGCCGTCGATTTCGTCATAGGTGTCGGGAAAAAACGCCACGCGTAGCGCACGATCAGCGACTGTGGTCATTGCGCAACCTCCTGGCGACCGCCGAGCGTGATGGCGTTTGGTTCCCGACGCGCAAGGGCGGAACGCAGCGCGTTTCGTACGGAAGCCTTTTCCAAAAGACGGACGACCGAAAAAAAATGTCTTATGTAAAACGGCGGCCTGACCCAAAGAGATGAGAGGGGGCGAATCTCTCCAGCGCGATCGGGATGAAATACGCGCTCGTCCCAGTGACGGGATCCGTTCGAATAGTCGGGATACTCGCGGATCACTTCGAGCAAAGTCTGTAAGACGCGCAGTGTATACGGCTCGTCATACTGGGGCATGAAAACAATATGGCTGCGGCGTTCTCTGCGCACCTCGTGGACGAATTCGGTGAAGCTTTCGGCGTGCGTCAAATTGAGGGTTGCATTTGGTTCGCAGCCGTGCCGGTCGCCCCCAGAAATCACCAGCTGATTGCAGGCTTCCGACAGATGCAACACGGCCTGGTTTTCTTCCCAACTTCGGATTCCGCTCAGCTCCAGCGCGTGCAGGTGCTGGCCATGTTCGCAGAGCATCGCCCGCAAAGTTCGTTCATGGGCTTCGCGACCGATACCGTCGAGGTCCCAGAGGGGATGATTTAGCACAATCAACAGATCGGGATTCTCATGCAACATCGCCAACAATTCAGCAAGTTTGTGGTCCGCGGGTTGAAGCGTAAATTGGTGCAGGCGGCGCATGAGCGATTCCGCAACGCCGCTGGGAAGGTTGTGCACTCCCAAATGAAAAGTTGCATCTTTGTAAGGAACCGTCCACTCGACCGAAACAGGAACTCGGCGGGCTTCGGGAATGACGCGTAACAACATCGGAGCTTCGATATTGTCGTGATCTGTAATAGAAACCATGCCGGCAAGTCCGAGTTCGCTCTCAATCTGAGTTTTCTCAAGTTCGAAGGCTGCGAGCGGGGGAAGGGGTGGCGTCCAGTAGGCTTTGACGAAATCGATTCTCGCCGTCTTTCCCTCCCGTGTCGCCCGTCGATCCTCGGCTGCCAACGCCTTTCGTAGAAGTGGATGGCGAGCGGCGTATTCCGCGATAAAGTACACGCCCTCTTTGGAGTGGTTCGTATGGCTATGCAAGGAAACGCCCGTGCGATAGTTGGCGGGCGCTTGCGGTTCTCTCCAAAGGCAGGTTACTTTGCGTTGCAAATCGCCTCCTTGTGGACTGCCCGGTATTTACTAAATGGTGATCGCCTGAAACTTTCACAAATTCATTAAGGGGAAGTTACGTTTAAAACATTTCTGTGTGAATTTGTTTTTTTACAACGAATTAATCTTGCTGGAAGTGAAGTTGCTCCTATACTGCGACTAATCGAATGAAAAGGAATAGTGAGGCACTTCCGAGCGAACCTGCTACCCCAGCGCCGCGGCTCGCCGCTCTTTTGGGAGAAGTTCTGCGGCATCCGCAGCAACTTTTCCGGCTGTGGAATTGGAAATCAGCACTCCTCAGCATAATTCTGCGCGGGCCAATCTTCTTCTTGGCGGCGCTGCGGCAGGGATTTGAAGTCGCAATGGCTTCGTTGCTCGCGGAATCAATTTTTTGCGCCGCGAGTGCCGGCTTTTACGGTGCGATCGTGCAGACGCTGAAGGATGCCGAACCGCAGTGGATTACGGGCGTTTTCCTAAGCGTGATACTTCCCGTTTTTTTCCAAATAATCGAGTACTTAATTCATTGGTTCCGGGGTACACCCCATCTACGCGTGGCCGAAATTGTTTCGTTGTTTGTAGGTTCCATTTCCGCCCTCTTTAATTGGTACGCAATGCGTCGCGGCACATTGCTGGTTGGGCGAGGACAAGGGGGCTTCGGCGGAGACCTGCGGCGCTTGCCTCGCCTTTTTCTGGGATTTGTGGCCTTGTTACCACGAAAACTCGGAGCGAAATCATCGTCTAGTCCAAAGCTCAAAGTTGGCATCAGCAACGCACCTAATCTTCAAACAAAGGTGGCTCGGTGAAGACGTTGCACTTAACGAATTCGTGGCATGAGAATTCGGGCGGCATCGCAACTTTCTATAGGGCTTTGATCAGGGAGGCAAACCGTCGAGGGCAGCACATCCGGCTTGTAGTGCCGGCTGCCGCGGACCGGGTGGAGGAAGTTGGCGAGTTCGGCAGAATCTATCATATCCAGGCGCCCGCCTCTCCGCTGAATACGGATTACCGCACGATATATCCAAGCCAATTTCTTTCGTCACGAAGTAAGTTGCAAAAGATTTTGGCTGCGGAACGCCCCGACTTGGTGGAAGTCAGCGATAAATACACGTTGAATTATCTAGGTGCACTGCTGCGCATGCGACTACTGAACGGAGTAGACTTCCGGCCCGCCGTGATTGGCCTCAGTCAGGAGCGCATGGACGACAACGTCAGAAGTTATCTGCGAGGTCTTCCTTTTTCGCAAGAGTTCTGCTCTTTCTACATGAAATGGCTTTATTTTCCTTTCTTCGACCATCACATTGCGAACTCGGACTATACAGCCACTGAGTTACGGCGGGCTGCACAAGGCCAGTTAGTCCGAAGAGGAACGTGGATTCGTCCTATGGGGGTGGATTTAACGCAACTGTCGCCGAAGCGCAGGTCACCAGAAGTACGGCGTCGGCTACTTCAGAATTCGGGGTGCTCCGAGGAAGGAGTTCTGCTTCTTTATGCCGGGCGTCTCGCACCCGAGAAGAATCTGGTGTTGTTATTCAACGTGCTGATTCGGCTTTTAGGAAAGAGCCAAGGCGACTATAAGTTGCTGATCGCGGGAGATGGAATCGAGCGTCGGCGATGGCAAGATGTGTGCCAGAAGGAAACTCCGGGGCGCGCGTTCTTTCTCGGAAACATAAGAGACCGGCACATGTTGGCTGATCTCTACGCAAATTCAGATGTCTTCATTCATCCCAATCCGCGTGAGCCTTTTGGCATCGCACCTCTAGAGGCGATGGCCTCCGGTCTTCCGTTGGTCGCGCCAAACACTGGAGGTGTCTGCGCCTACGCAAATGAGGCGAATTCCTGGATGGTGGAACCCACAGTCGAGAGTTTCGTGAAAGCTGTCGAGGAAGCGGTCACGAATCGACCGCTCGCTGCCAAGAAAATCCAGACGGCGCTAATCACGGCACAGAGCTATGGTTGGGACACGATCGCGGCATCCTTTCTTGAGCTTTACTTGCAATTCACTAAGCAAGCGATAGCCAACGATCATGGCGGTGCCGTCGGGGCAGAGCCCGATTTCTATTCAACCGCCGCTGCGGGGGGTCGAGGGAACCTCATGCACGTCGTCTCTCAACTGGCTGCGAAGAGCTTTCGAATCGGGTCAGGGCGACGCCCCACAGATAAGCCTGGCAGCATCTTTCCGGGAGGGCGCGGCACCTCTCCGGTTTCAAGGTCTCCCTTAGACGAATGTAATTCGATCACACGCCGGTGACGTTGGAAGGCGACGTCACCTGTGACTTTATGTCAGCGTTCGCCGAATGTAGCGGCAACGGATGCGAGTTCCCGATCATTATGCCGCTAAGCGGGAAACACCAGCGAGTTCCTCGTATTCTTCGCTTGAAAGTCTCAGCGAAGCCGACCTGATGTTTTCTTCCAGATGCTCAACTGAGGAGGTGCCGGGAATCGGGAGCATAATCCGAGACCGCTGCAACAACCACGCTAGCGCAACCTGCATCGGTGTTCTCTTTTCTGAATGCGCGACGCGATGGAGAACGTCGCCCGCCATTTTGCCCGCCCCCAAGGGGAACCACGGGATGAAAACGATTCCGTTTTGCTCGCAGTAATCGACCACGTAATCCCATTCACGGTCCGCGAAACTGTAGCGGTTCTGCACGGAAACGATGGGGACAATCTTGCGCGCCCGCTCAATGTGTTCCCGCGTAACATTCGATAGCCCTACGAGGCGAATCTTTCCTTCGCGCTGTAACTGAGCCAAGGTTTCGACGGATGCTTCGAAAGGCACGACGGGATCGGGCGCATGCAACTGGTAAAGGTCGATGCGATCCAGGCGCAAGCGCTTGAGACTACCCTCCACCGCCCCGCGAAGGTGCGCGGGCGAGGCATCGTGAGTCCACTGGTTCGGTCCCGGACGATTCCACCCACCTTTGGTGGCTATGACGAGGTCTTTCGGGTAAGGAGAGAGCGCCTCTGCGATTAACTCTTCGTCAGCGTGTGGCCCATAAGAGTCGGCGGTGTCGATAAATTGGACACCGAGTTCCACGGCGCGCCGAAGAACCGTTAATGCAGCCGTGCGATCTTTAGGTGGACCCCAAATTCCGTCTCCAGTAAGGCGCATGGCACCGAAACCCAGACGATGGACGGAAAGGTCAGCGCCCAGAGAAACATTTCCACCTAGTCCAGCAGAGATTTCTTTGCCAGTCATCATTTGCCTCCTAATAATCATTACGAATTCTGTACTCCGTTACGAGTTCCTCACTGAAGTGCCGTCCTGGTCGAGTGGTCACCGACGCTCGATTCGCTCTTCTGGATGGTCGTACCAGAGTACTGAATTCGCCAGATTGAGTTCGAACCGTCATCGCTGACCAGGAGGGATCCGTCGTGTGCCACGGTGATGCCGACTGGCCTTCCCCAAACGTGTCCATTATCGACCACAAATCCCGTCAGGAAATCTTCATATTCGCCGGTCGCCCGGTCGGTGTTGTGTAAGGGGACGCGAATCACTTCGTATCCGGCGCGAACCGAACGGTTCCAGGAGCCGTGCTCGGACGCGAAAATATCTCCACGATACTCGGACGGAAACTGAGCGCCCTCGTAGAATGTTATTTCGAGCGAAGCGTTATGAGGCTGTAACAAGACGTCGGGAACCAGGACTTTATCTTTCAATTCCGGGTGCTTGCCCTGATGGCGCGGATCCTGGTGGCTCCCGGTATACCACCAGGGCCAACCGTAGAATCCGCCCTCCTGGACGTGCGTAATATAGTCGGGGACGAGGTTGTCGCCGAGACCGTCGCGTTCGTTAACGGAGCACCATAGCTCTCCGGACTTGGGATGGATTGCCAAGCCCGCGCCAGCATTGCGGATTCCGGAAGCATAGACCTGCAAGTCCGAGCCGTCAGGATTGAAGGCAAGAATGTCGGCACGATTTTTTTCCGCGGGAGTTGTGTCGGAATCGTCGACGTTTGAGGCCGAGCCCACGGCCACGAACATTTTCTTGCCATCAGGCGTGAACTCGACAGATCGAGTCCAGTGACCGCCGCCGTGAGGAAGATCGACAATGTGCTGGGGGTTTCCGCTCGCCTTCAAATCTCCATTTTGATAATGGAACCGAACGACTGCGTCGGTGTCGCCGATGTAAACCCATTGCGGATTGTCGCCGGGAGGATAGAAGGCGATGCCATAGGGCTGCTTGAGGCCGGTAGCAAAAACAGCGGTCTGCTCCGGTTTGCCGTCCGCGGTGATTCCGCGAAACACTTTAATATCTCCTGCTTCGCTTTCGGCGAGGAAAATATCACCATTGGGAGCGGTGCGGAGAAATCTGGGATTGTTAAGGCCCGTGGCGAATTGTTGCACGCTGAATCCGGTTGGAGCCTTGGGCCAGGCATTTGGCGGACGCCCGACGACTTGCGGTCCGTTGCTGGCAGATTCCGTGACGTAGGGGGCCGGCAAGTCGTGGGAGGTAATCTTACGCGTAGTTCCGGGCTCTTCAAAGCGAAAGTCAGTAAAGGGCGGTTGCGGAGGCGGAGCGTTGGTTGCGATGGGCGCGGTCGCCGCTGGCAAGGCGGCGTCCTTCGAAGATGTGCTAGTGGAGGTCCTGAGCGACTTCACGTAGGTGACGAGTTGCCAGCGTTGTTGCTCGGGCAATGTGACCCATGACGGCATTCCGTTGTTCACCGATCCGGTGGTGATGAACCAGAACACTTCTCCGTCGGGTGCCGTCTGGGTTGCGCCTTGCGAGAGGGCTGGGACGTTGCCGCTTCCGCGTCCTGCAGTTCCGTGGCAGGAAGCACAATGTGCGGCGTACAGATGCGACCCGGCATCCACGGCCGCTTTTTGTCCGGCATACGGATTGTTTTGTTGAGAGCTTGAGGCCGGCGCGTTGTGGAAGTGAGCGTCTTGCGCCAGTAGACTTGCGGCCGCCAGGGCGAAAAGACAGCTCAGAGAAATGGAACGGGCTGTCTCGACAAGAAAATCCGTGCGCCTTGAGCTGCGGCTGGAAATTGCGTACACAGCGTTCCTCCTTCAACATGCAAAGCTGATTACTCTTCTGACGCTTTTGGCGGGCTGTGAGTTGCGGAAAAATTGAGAAGATTTGCCAGGACAACTGACGGTTGAACTAATTGGGTCAGGCCACGGCATGTTTTGTGCGCTTCCCGTTCACGGGAGGGACGCCAGATTTTCAATTTGTTTGCGAACGTGTGGTGCTCGCTGCCAACGAAATCAAAGTTGGCAATATGTCGGACAATCCGTCAGGGCCAGCTGCACCCCGCTCTCCCAGGCTGAAATAGAGCTTGCTATAAAGAGGATATAGCTGTTCGTAAACTCGTTGCGCTTCGGGTTCGGGCGTGAAGGTTTTGTGACCGGGGCAAATCTTGTCTTGCGCTTCTTCGATAGTCTTGAAAGTGCCCGCGGCCAGAAAGGCGAAAATTGCCGATCCGAGACTGACGACACTCGAGTCTGGAACCAGGACTGGGCGCCCTAGTACGTTGGCATAAACCTGATTCAGCACGTCATTTTTTTGCGGGATACCGCCCGCGTTGATTACGCGCCGGATGCGGACGCCATGTCCGGCCATACGATCGAGAATCACGCGTGTATGAAAAGCAGTCCCTTCGATCGCGGCAAAGAGTTCGTCTTGGGCGGTGCTCTGCAGGTTCCAGCCCAGAGTGACTCCGCGCAAGTTAGGATTCACGAGGACAGTGCGGTCGCCGTTATCCCAAGTCATGCGGAGCAAGCCCGTTTGTCCGGCACGATAGTGCTCGAGGCCTGCACTTAACGTCTTCACATCCGTAGCTGCCCGGGATGCGATCGCGCTGAAGATGTCGCCCACGGCGGAAAGTCCGGCTTCGATTCCTGTGCGGTGGGGATGAACGCTGCCTTGCACTACGCCGCAAACGCCGGGAACGAGATTGGCCGACGGCGTGATTCCGATGATGCAGGTCGAGGTCCCCACGACGTTCACCATGTCATCGGTGCGACAGCCCGCGCCGATTGCGTCCCAGTGCGCGTCGAAGGCGCCAACGGGAATTGGGATTCCAGCTTTTAATCCCAGCTTCTCCGCCCAGAATGCAGAGAGCGTTCCTGCGATCTGATCGGAGGTGGCGTACTCGCCATCGAGTTGGTCGCGCACTCCCTGCAAGAGGGGGTCAACCTTCATCAAGAAACTTTCGGGCGGAAGACCTCCGAGTTGCGCATTCCACAACCACTTGTGTCCCATGGCGCAAATGCTGCGCTTGGCTTTCTTGGGATCGGTGACGCCAGAGAGAGTAGCCGCGACCATATCGCAATGCTCGAATGCCGAGGCGAACTGGGTCCGCATGTCTGGGTTATGGCGGAGCCAGTGCAAGAGCTTTGAGAAGCCCCACTCTGACGAGTAGACGCCGCCGCACCATTGGATCGCTTCGAGGTTTTCGCGGCGGGCGGCCTCCGTGATTTCAGCTGCCTCACCTTTCGCGCGATGATCGCACCAGAGGTAATACTCGCCCAGCGGCTGCATGTTTTGGTCAACGGGAATGACCGAGGAACCGGTGGTATCGAGCGCAATGGCCTCGACCTGCTCCCCTGAAATTCCGGCCTGTGTTAGCGCGCTGCGCGTAGCCAGAGCCAGGGCGAGCATGTGGTCTTCGTGAGACTGTGTAGCGTATTCGGGATCTTCGCGTTTGCGGTGAAGCGGATATTCCTGGAGCGCGGAGGCCAGCATTCCGCGCTCGCTGTCGACTAACGAGACGCGGACGCTGAGAGTTCCAAAATCGACGCCCGCCACGATGGCCATTAACAGGCTCCGTTCTCTCCTCCGTGCCAATACATATCCCAGCCCAAATAGCGAGTTGCGGCTTCGTGCACGGCAGCGGTGACGATCGAAGAAGATGCGGAGAGATTGGCGGCGACGTGATGTTCGAAACCGTTCTTGCAGATGTAGCGCAGCAGTTTTTGCATGTGCTCGATTTCGACGACGCCGGCGCCGCCGAAGGTGTTGAGCGGGTCATCGGTAAAGCGTCCTTGACCGACATAGCCGCGCATTTTTCCGGCGGTGTCGTCTGTCGAGAAGCGGGCAAAGCTCATTTTTTCGGGCTTGATCAGGCCGACGCAGGTGCCGAAGGTGTTCTCCTTGCCAACGGTGCCGGCGATAATTTCCTGAAAATCCATTTTCACAGAACGGAAGAAATGCTTGGGCAAATTCGAGCAGTGAAAACAGACAGCCTTGTTGGGGTCGGAGCCATAGTTATTATTCCAATCGAGGAGCGCAGACGGAACTTCCGAAGCAAGCTGCAGCGCGTGCATTCCGAGAACACCGCAGATATCGACTTCACAGGCGCTGGAGAGCAGTTCGTTGCTCATCATGCTCATGACGGTGCAGGGGACGACGCCGAGATTTTCTTCGATCGACGTCCAGCACTGGACTGCACTGATTTTGACTTCGGTGGCGGCCATCCACTGATCGACGACGGCTCCGAGTTTTGCCATCTTCAGTAATGCTGCACCCGGAACGTTACTCGCATCAACGTATTTGTTGATCGCCGACAGCTTGGCCTGGGCGTGGTCGTCGTTGTCTTTCATGCGTTCGATGCGGCCGAGGACTTCCGAAAGATCAAGGGTCTCGATCGAAATGCCGTGAGATTCTAGAATCTTCTCGCTGTAGCGGACGGTGTTGAACGCGGTGGGACGCGCGCCGATGGCGCCGACTCGGAGGTTGCGGAATCCTTTGACCACACGGCAGATGGCGGCGAACCACTGCAGGTCGGAGGCAAATTCGGAAGAGTCCGGACTCTCGGTGTGCAGGCTTGTAATGGAATAAGGGATACCGTACTGGCGCAGGTTGTTGCAGGCCGACATTTTTCCGCAAAAGCTATCGCGACGAAATGCAATCGTCATTTTTGACGGCTCGTCTGGAGTAGCCTGAATCAGCACCGGCACGCGGAGATCGGCGAGCCGCAGGGCGTCGGCGATGGCGCGCTCTTCTCCGAAATTGGGAAGGGTGACGATGATGCCATCGATCCGGTCGCGATGACGTTTGAACAAGTCGGCGCAGCGCCGCGATTCTTCCCGGGTCTCAACCGCGCCATATTTACTCTCTTCGGGAGTCAGCGAAACTACATCAATGCCCGCCGCGGCGAGCACACGCAACATTTCTTCGCGCCCGCTCTTGGCCAAATGATCGGGAAAAAAGCCCCGGTTGCCAACAATCACGCCCATCGTCATCGGTGTTGCCATTGGATGCCCTCTTGGAGAAACATTTGCGCAAAAAGTTAAAAAGACGAGTTTGCCTGTCGATTGGGTCCGACAGGTTACTCAGGCAGAGTCTACGAGTGTCGTCGAGGTGCAAATTTAAAGCAGTAAATTAAGCCGACCAGCAGCAGGGTCGCTCCCCACCAAACTCCGGCATGCAAGTTGAACAAGACGACGCCGGGATTTGCCGGCGGATAGACGAGCTGATAAATTCCCGCCGACAGGATGAGCGCGCCATTGAAGGCGAGAGAAATGCCGATGAAGAACCAGATTGAAATCATTTAAGTGCCTCCGCAAAAAGAGAGCAGCGATCAAAACAGAACTTCGTTTACCAGAAAATAATGTTAAGAATGAAAAAGACCACGGTTACGACGGCCGCCCAGAATAGCGGCTTCTGATAAAGCGGAACATCGCCAACCGAGGGAATTTCGGTCAGCCCGTATACCAGGCCGGTCAATTGGCCGTCCGGAATCGGTTTCGTTGCGAGACTGACGGTTACGGTTACGATTACACAAACGATAAAGGACCACAGAGCCTGGAACATATCCTGTGCCAGGCCTTTCGCATGAGGGGAAAGGGCGACGTAGCGAAGCGCGGTTGGATCTAACTTCACCCAAGTCCACATACCAATCGAAGTAATTGTTCCGCAAAGCAGACCCCAGAAACCGCCAGCACTGGTAGCTCGCTTCCAGAGCATGCCGAGGACGACTGTACCGAACAGAGGAGCGATGAAGAAACTGAACAACGCCTGCACATAATCCATGATGCTGGCGAACTGCATCACTAGATATGCGGTTCCAACGCTGATCAGCACCCCGATGATGGTGGTCCAGCGGCCCATGTTTACGTAGTGGTGGTCGGAGGCTTTGCTGTTGAAGAGCGGGCGATAGATGTCATAGGTCCAGACGGTGGTGAACGCGCTGACGTTTCCGGCCATGCCCGACATGAAGCCGGCGATTAGCGCCGTGACTCCCAGGCCGAGCAGACCGGGGCCGCAGTAACGGGCCAGCATCAGGGGCAAGACGTCGTTGTAACTGTGGGCCCCTGTTACGGCGGCGACGGATTCTGGAACCAGTTTCTCGGGCAAGACGGCGAGGCCGATAAGGCCGGGCAGAATCACAATGATGGGTACAAACATCTTGAAACCTGCGCCGATAATGGGCGCCATCTCAGCGCTGCGAATATCTTTGGCGGCGAGAATGCGCTGTACTACGAGAAAATCAGTGGTCCAGTAGCCCATCGAAATAATCGCGCCCAGTCCAAAGACGATGCCCACCCAGTTGATGCCCATGGGATTGTCTCCGAAGTTGCCCAGCGTCGACCAAAGGTGGGTATAGGAGCCCGGATTTGCCATGTGTTGTTCGGTGAGGTTTAGCAGGATGCGGGCTTTCAGGTTGGTCCAGCCGCCTGCCTCGTACAAGCCGAGTATGGGAATCAGGAGCGCGCCCGCCCAGATCAGAAAAAACTGCAGCACTTCGTTGAAGATCGCGGACCGCAGTCCGCCGAGAGTCACGTAAATGGCTACGGTGAGCGAGGAAACCCAGATACTGAAATTGATATCCCATCCCAGCACGATCTGCATGACCTTGGCCATGGCGAACATATTGACGCCACTCATCAGTACAGTCATGAAGGCAAAAGAGACGGCGGAAAGCGCGCGGCTCGGTTCTCCGAAGCGCAGTTTCAGATAACCTGGCACGGAGTGGGTTTTCGAAATGTAGTAGAAGGGCATCATGACCAGCGCAAGAAATAACATTGCGGGAATGGCGCCGATCCAGTACCAGTGGGTCGCAAGAATGCCGTATTGATATGCGGAGCCGGCCCAGCCCATCAACTCCAGCGCGCCGAGATTGGCCGAGAGAAAGCTGAGACCGGCGACCCACGCCGTCATCTCGCGTCCCGCCATGAAAAAGTCTTCGCCAGTATTCGATCGGCCTTTCAGGTACCAGCCGATAGAGAGCACAAGAACAAAATAGAAAACCACGATCACGATATCGACAGCAGAAAGGTGCACTAACTGCGTGGGCACGAGGGTTGCTAGCTGTGAGGTCATCGTTCGCGGGGTCCCTTTCTTTCTTCTTCTTCTTCTTCTTCTTCTTCTGCCTGTTCGCTATCCTTTATCGGTTGTCGTTGTTGGCGTGGATGTCGTTCGGCTGCCCGTAATAAGCTGTATCGCCGTGTTTTCTGGAGTGATGACGGTCGTGCAGGGCTTTTCCCGCGGACCGCGCTGCGGCGTCGATGCCGATCGTAAGGAATGCCATCTTTGCGATGGACTCGAGAATGGCGGCATTATGGGCTGCAGCGATCGCGTCTTTACCCCAGGCAAAGGGGCCATGGCTGGCGACCAAGATTCCAGGAGTTGAAAATGGATCCGCCGATTTCAAACTCCGCGCGATGACGTGGCCGGTGTTCTTTTCATACTCGCCAGCAATTTCGGAATCGGTCAGGTCCGCTGTGACGGGGACATCGCCGTGAAAATAGTCCGCATGAGTGGTGCCGAAACAGGGGATCGGTTTGCGCGCCTGTGCCCACGCGGTCGCATATTCGGAGTGCGTGTGGGCAACTCCACCAAGGGCAGGGAAATTGTTATAAAGGACAAGATGAGTCGGTAGATCGGAGGAGGGCCTTAGACGCCCTTCTACGAGATTTCCCGCCAAATCGGTGACGACCAGGTCGTTGGGCGTCATAGTCTCGTACGGAACTCCGCTCGGCTTAATGACAACGAGCCCGTGTTCGCGGGAGATGCCGCTGACGTTGCCGAATGTATAAAGGACGAGGCCACGTCGGACCAACTCGAGATTGGCGTCTAAAACGTGTCCCCGCAGGCGTTCCAACATAGCGGCTTCCTGGCGACCCTCCAAATTCGTTTAGAACGTTTACGTACACGGAGCAGACTGGCAATTGTACTTTCTTACGGAGCAGAGTGAGGATTTTTTTTAGGTTGCTGAAATGGTTCGTGCTTAAGACGCATTTCGACTCGATTTTATTCCAGTCTGGGTGCCGTGTTACGGCGTCGGGCTTAGAGGAGGAAGTGACCGCAGTTCCTGTTGAATCCATGCGAGATTCTTGCCATCGGCGAAGGCGGTTTTGAAGTCATCCTGAGTTTTGAAGTCAACTACGGAGGCATCCGAGGGCACGGCCGCGCGAAGTCTATCTTTGACGGTGGGTGGTGTATCGCGGCCGTAAAGTTCCTGCTCCAAGCGAAACTTCTTTGCTTTGATTTTGGGTAGGGATGCGAGAGGCTCAAGAGTTGCGACTTTTTTGAGGAATTCCGGCGTCACGTACTGTGCGCGTTCGTCCGCAGGCACGAAAGGAGAAGTGGAGAGCCAAGTTGGCCAATCGCCCCAGGGGTCGAGCGCTTCAAGAACCTTGATGCGGGGATCGACACTGGAGGCAAGGATAGCGATACTGGCTCCTGACCCGGTGGCGAACATGCCGACTCGATCTATGTCGAGATCATCGCGGGTGGCGAGGTAATTCAGGACCATCTGGACGTCATGCGCGGAAGCAGAGAGGGATTCCGGTAGCTCGCTGAGGAACCATTGTTTCAGCGGGCGGTCATGATAACGGTGTCCGGTGAGCGCGGAGACGAAGCCTACGGCGGCGAAACCGTTTTTCGTCACGAGATCTTCGTAGGCGTCATTTCTGAAAATGTCGGTGCTGGTGGGGTAGCCGTAGAGGTACAAGATTACAGGTGGCTTCTTGATTCCCTTCGGTTTCATTACATAGAGGTCGATCGGATCGCCCTTCCGCCACTGAACCTGGAGTAGTTGGACAGTGTAAGTAGGCTCGTCATCGATGGTTCCCAGGAGCGGTTGGACCGGCACAAGGTGCGAATCGGCGAGGGCGGGCGAGGTCCAATCCTCGAGGACGCCAGCAAAGCGCGCATCGGTGGAATTGGCGTCGGGAGGTGCGGCCACGAGCTGTGCCGCGACGATGTGCGGCAGGAGTAGGACAGCGCTCACCAGAAGGATGGTTCTTATGAAGCTGGAAATTGAGTTCGACACAAAGCTGTCAGTCAGAAGAGGATTAGAAATCATATTTTTCGGATCGTTGTGTGTGGTCTCGCGAAGAGACGACAGCAGAAACATCTATGAGTAAGGATAACGTACCAACATTAAAATTCGATGATTTTGGAGAGCTGTATAAGCGAAGGTGTAGACGCACCAACTCAAATTGGTGGCGAGAAGAAAAGGGCGGACCGAGACGACAGTCCGCCCTAACCATGGTGAATCCGGGCCCGTTACGGCCGAACCTGGAGGCCCTGGTCACCTTGAACGTGTTGTGTCGTGGTCACGGTCGAGGGCAAAATCTGTCCGCCCAAGTCGCCACCTGCTTCGGCCGTTCCGCTGTTTGCTGGAGCGGCGCCGATGAGGGTGCCGGCTCCGTCATATTGCTGGTAGTGCGATCGCAAGAAGAGCAGACCAGGATCAGTAACTCCTCCAGCGATGGTTTTTACGAAAGGAACATAGTCGGGAACGGAAGTGACGACGAGTTCCTGCGAAACCTTGACCAGAGCTTTGGCGTTGGTGAGCGCGCTTCCGCTGCTGACCAGGCGCAAAATCGACCATGCTGGGTAGGTTCCGTTGCGAAGGTTCGGGAAGGAAAGACCACCTTCCCAGATGCTCTTTTCAGGGCAAGGAAAGGTTCCGCTGCAAGAGGCCGGCAGGTTTGCCGCGCCCGGTAGCGTGCCTGCGGAAGCGGGTTGACCCGGATCGTAGCCGACTCCAGTCGAACGTTGCGGACCATAGCTCGCGAAAATCGGGTCCACATTGTTCAGTGTGATGTATCCATACGCGGGATTGTTGGCGATCGATGTCACGTTACCGTAGCTGAAGACGTTATAGCCGATGCCATCGAGGCCACCAAACTTGGAGCCGGAGTTCTGGACAGCTTTCACCTCTTCACTGGAACCAATCGCGCGATAGCGCGCGCCTGCTCCAGACAGACAGGTTCCTGACTGGCCTGCCAGCGGGTTATTAGCGCCCACATTCGCTTCCTGGCTCAAGCCAAGAACTGGACCTGTTCCAGAGCCTGTGTATACAGTGGGGCCACGCAGAACGGTGTCTTCCGCGATGTTCCCCTGGCCAGAGATGGCTTCATTCAGAAAGATGTTGATTCCGCCAGCGGGCAGCCCGAACGCGCTCGCATCGCAGTTCGTTCCGGAGAAGGCCTGCTGCAATTGGAGGGGGCTGGCATTGGTGAGATTGCTGAGTTCGCCCTTGTCGCGCTCAATCAGGAAAACCAAGGGAGCCGCTCCGACATTCAAGACTGAAAACGCCGGAATATTCGTGCCGCTGATGGGGTCCGTACCTTTGATATTGAAGGCCAGAACGTTAGCTTGCCCTGTGCTGCCAGGGTAGCCACTCTTGATGGGAGTGCCGACGTAGGCGCCGGACGATGCGCCGAGACCACTTGCGGGACAGGCGCCGGCGGCGTTGACGGCGTTGTATCCGAGCCCGTCTAATCCGTCGCTGGCCGCGCCTCCTTTAGCGCCGGCTCCAAGCTGAGAGTTCACTCGGCAGGTGATGAACGCGGCGTCCTCGGGCCGGACCAAGGTGGCGGCGACGTTAGTGGAAACCCCATTCGTGAACAAGGCCTGCACATTGGAGGGCAGCGCCGAATCTGCGCCCCAGAAGCTGGTAGAGATCTGATTTGAGCCAGTTCCTGAAAGACTGGCCAAAGTGGAATTCACGACGCACTGCGGTTCGGCGAAGTAGCAGCGGACTCCCACCACTGAGTCAACCTTGGTGAA
>Ga0302197_10001679_pt1 | contig 21027 bp, 14 predicted proteins | sample II_Bog_N2_1_FD_193526 | JGI IMG/M metagenome (GOLD analysis project Ga0302197, IMG submission 193526) | Peat permafrost microbial communities from Stordalen Mire near Abisko, Sweden - II_Bog_N2_1 | ecosystem: Environmental > Terrestrial > Soil > Wetlands > Peat | place: Sweden: Abisko...
TGGAATAATAATAGCATTAAATATTACGGCTGATAATATAGCTGACTGTGGGCTGTGCAGATCCATGATATTCAACGATCTTAATGCAGGTATTGATACCATGAACAATGCCGGTACAATAGCAAAGTATTTAGCCACATCATTAGCTATTGAGAAGGTGGTTAATGTACCGCGGGTCATTAATAATTGTTTACCAATTTCCACAATTTCAATCAGCTTGGTTGGGTCGTTATCCAAATCCACCATATTACCGGCTTCTTTGGCGGCTTGGGTACCGCTGTTCATGGCTACACCAACATCTGCCTGGGCAAGTGCAGGGGCATCATTTGTACCGTCGCCCATCATGGCTACCAGTTTACCTTGTTGTTGCTCAATTTTAATGTAGTTCATTTTATCCTCAGGTTTTGCTTCCGCGATAAAATCATCCACACCGGCTTTTTCAGCTATAAATTTGGCTGTTAAAGGGTTATCACCGGTAACCATTACTGTTTTAACACCCATGCGGCGCAAACGTTCAAAACGTTCAGCAATGCCGGGTTTAATAATGTCCTGTAACTCAATAACACCTAATATTTCTTCGTTTTGTGATACCACTAAAGGTGTACCACCATTAGAGGCAATGGTTTTTACATTTGCCTCAACCTCTGAAGGAAATGCGTGACCAGCATTAATAGCCATGGTACGGATAGAATCAAATGCGCCTTTACGTACACGTAAACCATCAGGGGTATCTAAACCACTTGAGCGTGTTTCGGCAGTGAACTTGATGAATACCGAATCGGCAGGAGCCTTGGTTACTACCATACTTTTGTTTTGCTCGGCCAGCTCAACAATTGATTTACCTTCAGGTGTTTCATCTGCCAATGAGCTCAATACACATGCTTTTATAAAATCATGTTCGTTTACACCATTTGCAGGGTAAAAATTGGTTGCTTTACGGTTACCAATAGTGATGGTGCCTGTTTTATCTAGCAAAAGCACATCCAAATCACCGGCGGTTTCAACAGCCTTACCTGATTTGGTTATCACGTTTGCACGCAATGCCCTGTCCATGCCCGCAATACCGATGGCCGATAAAAGGCCACCGATAGTTGTGGGTATCAAACAAACAAACAAGGATATAAATGCCGCTATGGTTATAGGCGTGTTCGCATAGTCGCCAAACGGTTTCAGCGTGATACAAACAATCACGAATATCAGCGTGAAACCGGCTAATAAAATTGTTAAAGCAATTTCGTTAGGGGTTTTTTGGCGTGATGCACCTTCAACCAACGCGATCATCTTATCCAAGAAACTTTCACCAGGTTGTGTGGTAACCTGCACTTTAATCTTGTCAGATAATACTTTGGTACCACCAGTTACAGATGATTTATCACCTCCTGATTCACGAATTACCGGGGCTGATTCGCCTGTGATAGCCGATTCATCAATTGTAGCTATACCTTCGATGATCTCACCATCAGTAGGGATGGTATCATTAGTTTCGCAAATGAACACATCGCCCTTTTTTAATAAAGACGACATGATGATTTGTTCTTTACCATCTACCAATAAACGGGCAGGAGTTTCTGAACGTGTTTTACGTAAGCTTTCGGCTTGCGCTTTGCCACGTGCTTCGGCAATTGCTTCGGCAAAGTTGGCAAACAGTACAGTTAAAAACAGTACTAAAAATATAGTGAAGTTGTAGCCCCAACTCCCCTGCCCTGTATTGGAGAAAGAGAAGATGGTTACGATAAGCATTACAACTGTGCCTATCTCCACCGTAAACATTACGGGGTTACGTACTAATATGCGTGGATCAAGCTTGATGAAGGATTGCAAAAAGGCATCTTTCATCTGATCAGCCTGGAATAATGTATTTTTATCAGATTTCATGGTTGATATCTATTATTTGATTGAGAAATGTTCGGCTATAGGGCCTAATGTTAAAGCAGGGAAGAAGGATAAAGCAGCAACAATAACAATAACTGCCAGTACCATTACTCCAAAAGTTCCGGTGTCGGTTTTTAAGGTTCCTGCAGATTCTGGTACAAATTTTTTGTTGGCCAAAATACCCGCGATAGCAACCGGACCAATAATTGGCAGGAAGCGTGATATGAAGATAACCAGGCCAGTACTTACGTTCCAGAATATGTTATTGGCGGTAAGCCCCGCATAACCCGATCCGTTATTGGCCGCGCTGGATGCGTATTGATACAACATTTCGGAGAAACCATGAAAACCAGGGTTATTTAACCATGCAGATGGTTTGGTTGCCCAGGCTGCATTAGCAAAGTGAACCAGCACATAGGTTGATATGGCAGTGCCTACTAATATTACAAATGGGTGCAGCAAAGCTATCAACGAGGCGATCTTCATTTCGCGGGCTTCTATCTTGCGGCCCATAAATTCAGGGGTTCGCCCAACCATCAAGCCTGAAATAAATACAGCGATGATGATGAATATGTAAAAGTTAAGGAAACCTACCCCTACACCACCATAAAAGGCGTTTATCATCATATCAAACATCTGTGCCATGCCTGATACCGGCATCATGCTATCATGCATGGAGTTTACCGAACCATTTGAGGTAACAGTTGTTGTAATGCCCCAGTAAGCCGAAGCGGCAGCGCCGAAGCGTACTTCCTTGCCTTCCATTGAACCGCCGGGCTGACTAATCCCCATGTGTGCAATGGCCGGGTTGCCACCAACTTCAGCATTTACTGATGGGTATAGCATAGCGAGGAATCCGATGGTCATCACCCCGAAAATAACCCAGGCCAGTTTCTTTTTATTTAGATAATAGCCTAACGCGAATACTAAAGCGATAGGGATTAGTATAATGCTGATATTTTCAACGATATTGGTTAAGTAGTTAGGATTTTCAAGCGGGTGAGCAGAGTTAACGCCATACCAGCCACCACCATTTGAGCCAACTTGTTTTATAGCAACCATGGCAGCGACCGGGCCACGTGATACGTGTACAGTATCGCCTTGTAAACCTATTACAGCAACCTTGCCTTTATAGCTGGTTGGCGTTCCATTAAAAGCTAATATAATGGCTACTACAAAACTTAGAGGCAATAATACACGAGTGATAGATTTCAGGAAGAAATCCCAGAAGTTACCAAGCTTGTCGGTAATCTTATCTTTCATTGCTTTAAACACCACCATCATGGCAGCTAAACCTGTAGCGGCACTAACAAAATGCAGGAACATAAACACAAAATGCTGTGTAAAGTAAGTTGCCAGTGATTCGCCTGAGTAATCCTGCAGGTTGGTATTAGTTAAAAAGCTTAACGCGGTGTTAAAAGCAAGGTCAGGGCTTTGGCTGGGGTTACCATCAGGATTTAATGGTAAATGCGATTGGAACAGCAAGCAAAAGAAAGCATAAAATAACCAGATAACGTTAATGGTTAGCATGGCTTTTAAATGCTGTTTCCAGTTCATCTCGCGATTAGGATCAATGCCTGCGATCTTAAAGATGAAACGTTCTACCGGGGCCATAAAATCAAGCCAGGTGTGTTCGCCCTTAAATACCTTGGCAATATATTTACCAAGTGGTATGGCCAGCGCTACGGTGGCCAGGTACATAAAAATAATACCTATGTATTCTGTGTTCATGGTTTTTATAGTTTAAAATCTTTCGGGTTTAAGCAGTACATATATCATGTAAATGAAAACTGCAATGGCTACAATGAATAATGCGATCATGGTGTTTAAATTTTTTCGAAGTAATTAACGGATTTGAAAAAGAGCCAGAAGACGACTACAAATACAAGCAGATAAACGATGGTGAGTGTGATATCCATAATATGTTTGTTTTTTATATGGGCATATACCAAGCTAATGCCACAAAAAACAATTTACACACAAAAGCCTTTATATCAAACCATTATACGGATAATTATCAAACCAAAACATCATAAACGAAAAAGACCCTACCAAAATGGAAGGGTCTTTTACCAAAATGGTAAGATTGTTATACTATTTTGTATTGGTCGAGTTTTCGGTAAAGGGTGGTTAAACCTATGGCCAATAACCTTGCTGCTTCGGTTTTATTACCATGGGTATGGTTAAGCACTTTATAAATATGTTGTTTTTCGATGGATTCCAGATCAAGCGCGTCTTTTTCAACGTGAGCGGTCTTGAATTCTACCGGCAACAGGTCTGAACTGATCACACCATTTTCAGCGAGGATCACTACCCGCTCAATTACGTTTTTCAGCTCACGCACATTACCTTTCCAGGTGTGTTGGGTAAGCATGTATATAAATTCATCGCTCATGCGCTCAATACGCATGTTTACTTTGGCACTAAATTGCTTCAGATAATGTTTAGCCAGTAATTCAATATCAGCTTTGCGATCATTTAATGATGGCAGATTGATGGTGAACACAGATAATCGATAAAACAGATCTAACCTAAAACGTCCTTCTTCAGCTTCGTGCTGCAAATCGCGGTTGGTTGCTGCCAATATGCGGATGTTTACTTTGGTAGTTTGCGTATCGCCAATCTTAATAAAACTACGGCTTTCCAGTACGCGTAGTAGTTTGGCTTGCAGTTCCAGGCTCATTTCGCCTACTTCATCTAAAAATATAGTACCGTTATTGGCCTCTTCAAATAAGCCTTTCTTATCTTTTACCGCACCCGTGAATGACCCTGCTTTATAGCCGAATAATTCGCTCTCTAACAAATCAGGCGGAAAGCTGCTGCAGTTAACCGCCACAAAAGGCTGTAAATGCCGCGGACTATCATAATGGATCGCCTCAGCAAAAACCTCCTTGCCTGTACCTGTTTCGCCCAGCAATAACACGGTTGTATCGGTAGGCGCTACTTTTTTGGCTATCTCTACCGCATCCAAAATAGCTTTTGAACGGCCAAGAATATTATCAAAACTATATTTACCACTTATGCGTGCCTCTAAATTAAAAACCCTTAATTGTAATTGCGCTTTTTCGGCAGCTTTGTAGGTAAGCGGGATTATTTTGTGGTTATCGTCGCCTTTGGTTATGTAATCAAAACCGCCATTTTTTATGGCCAAAACGCCATCGGCTATAGTGCCGTAAGCGGTAAGACTGATCACTTCCACATAGGGCTTTTTTTCTTTGATAAGCTTTACCAACTCAACCCCATTAATATCGGGCAACTTTACATCACTCAATACTACATGGATCTCTTCGAGCATTAAAACTTTTAGTCCCTCTTTAGCCGTATTTGTTTGAAAAACTTTAAATCCTTCCAGTTCCAGCGTGCGTGCAATCAGTGCAGCAAGTGTTTTTTCATCATCAATGACGAGCACATTCGCCAATATCTTCGTTTTGGTTTCCACAATTAATGAGGTTTTGTCAAACACGCAACAACTAAAAGGATGCCTGTTATTTTATAATGGGTTAAATTGAATTATCTAACTGTAAAACAGTGCTTTTCTATTTTATGGTTTTGATAGGCACTTTGCAAATGCTTTCATATTGATAGGCCATTTTATCAATATGGTAGGGTTGAACATATTTTCCATTTTTTATACTATTAATTTATTCTTAATAGCATTGTCACAAATACCACGATTATTAATAAATGATTTGCTTAGAACTTAAAATAGCTCAATAAATTCACAAAATTCCGTTTAATATACGTACTTTCATATAAGATCCCACTCAATCCGGATAGATTGAACCATTCATTAGCAAGAAACTTTGAACAAGAAAATTTATTCCATTATTATTGGAAGCGGGAGTTATATCCCAACACGAGTAGTACCGAATGCAGACTTTATAAATAATGAATTTTATGGGCCTGACGGTTTAAAATTAACAAAAAGCAACCAGGTTATCATCGATCAGTTTGAGCAAATTACGGGCATACAGGAACGGCGATATGTAACCGATGACCTGCTTACCTCTGACATTGCCTCATTAGCTGCGCGTGAAGCTTTGACCGCATCAAAAATAGACCCTGAAACGCTGGACTATATTATTGTAGCACACAACTTCGGCGACGTTAGAGCGGGTAACTCTTATACAGATATGGTACCAGCTTTGGCATCAAGGGTAAAGAATCAATTAGGAATTACTAACCCTGATACTATTGCTTACGATTTACCTTTTGGCTGCGCCGGATGGTTGCAGGGAATGATACAGGCAGATGGTTATATCCGTTCCGGAGATGCAAAAAGGGCTTTGATTATTGGCGCGGAAACGTTGTCACGTATTTGCGATCCGCACGACAGAGATAGTATGATTTATGCCGATGGTGCAGGCGCGGTTATTTTAGCCGCTACTGAAAGTGAAGAACCTATTGGTATGATATCGCATGTCACAAAATCATATGCTAATGAGCTGACTTATGTATTAAAAATGTGCAAATCTGCTTATCCGGGGTATACCGGCGACAGGGTATTTTTAAATATGCAGGGACGTAAGCTTTATGAACATGTATTGAAGATTGTTCCGGGTGTTATTAAGGAGTGTATCACTAAAGCAGGCTTATCAATAGAAGATATGGATAAATTGCTTATTCACCAGGCCAATAACAAAATGGACGAGGCTGTGCTTAAACAACTATATGAGTTATACGACCTTAAATCGCCCTCATTGGATATTATGCCGATGACCATTTCGTGGTTGGGCAATAGCTCTGTTGCTACTTTACCTACTTTATATGATCTTGTTGAACGCAATAAATTCGAGGGACAGGAATTTACTCCGGGTAAAATGATGGTTTTCGCGGCAGTTGGCGCAGGAGTGAATGTAAACGCGGTGGTGTATAAGATTCCGGTTAAATAAACAAACCTAAACCAATTTGTCAATTGCGAGGTACGAAGCAATCGCACGTAGAAAAGCGGTCTTGCATATTTTGCGATTGCTTCGTACCTCGCAATAGTTTTACATCTGCATAGTCGGGGATTGCCACGACATCGCTCGCAATGACGATAGTTTTTTAAGATCAACTATTATCCAAACAAGTTACTGCTCAAGTAGCGATCGCCCCTATCGCAGCAAATAAAAACTATAGTGCCTGATGTTAATTCCTGTGCTAATTTTATGGATGCTGATAACGCCCCACCACTGCTCATCCCGGCGAAGATCCCTTCTTCTTTAGCCATTCTTCGGGCCATTAAGGTTGCCTCTTCTTCTGATATATCCATCACCCTATCAACTCTTTTAGGATCGAATATTTTAGGCAGATAAGCTTCCGGCCACCTGCGTATTCCGGGTATTGATGAACCGTCAGTTGGCTGGCAACCTACTATCTGTATAGCCGGGTTAATTTCTTTTAAATATTTAGAGCAGCCCATTATTGTACCGGTGGTACCCATGGCGCTTACAAAGTGTGTTATCTGCTGGTTGGTATCACGCCAAATCTCAGGGCCAGTGGTTTTATAGTGGGCCATGTAATTATCATGGTTGGCAAACTGGTTCAGCATAAAATAATCATCACCGGCTGCTTTTTCTTCGGCATAATCACGGCAAATTTCAATATCCTTTAACAGGGTAACTTTCGCGCCAAATGCCTCCATGGTTAAGGTACGTTCGCGGGTAGAGTTTGCTGGTAATACAAGTTCGATCTCCAAACCAAATAGTGAGGCTATTAAAGCCAACGCTATACCGGTATTGCCGCTGGTAGCTTCAATAAGCTTGGTTCCAGGTTTAATATCCCCGCGATCCAAAGCGCTTTTTATCATGTTTAACGCGGCGCGATCTTTTACACTCCCACCCGGGTTATTTCCCTCCAGCTTGCCAAATATCTTAACGTTTGGATTAGGGTTTAACCGTTTAATTTCAACCAGTGGCGTATTGCCTATTAAATCTAATATTCCGGCCATGTTAATCTGCTTTAATTGAAACTTTAATAGTTGGGTCATGGAATACCCGTGAGTTTGGCGACACGCTGGCTGTTAACCATACGTTACCCCCGATTATACTGTCGTGCCCTATGATTGTATCGCCACCTAAAATGGTAGCGCCTGAATAGATAACCACATTATCTTCAACAGTTGGATGCCGCTTGGTGTTTGCCATGCTTTTAGCAACACTTAATGCCCCCAATGTTACGCCCTGGTATAATTTCACGTTTTTACCGATCTGAGTAGTTTCGCCGATTACTGTACCTGTACCATGATCGATATAAAAATACTCATCGATAACAGCAGCGGGATGAATATCAATACCTGTTTTTGAATGCGCGTGCTCGGTAAGTATCCTGGGTAGAACAGGGATCTCATATTTATAAAGCAAATGCGCCAGCCGATAAAAAGAGATGGCGAAGAAGCCCGGATAAGTACGCACAACCTCAAATTCGCTAATGGCGGCGGGATCGCCTTTAAAAATAGCCTCTATATCGGTATTTAATATCCGGTAAATCTCGGGCAACTCATTAAAAAAAGCTTCGGCAAGCTTTTCATTATCGCAATTGCAGCAAGCTTTGGTAGCATCCATTATTTTGCAAAGCTCTGTTTTAAGCTTTTCAAACTTTTCTTCTAACTGCTGTATCGATAAAAATACATGTTTCGACTGCTCTGGATATAACAATCGTATCACTTGCAACGCCCACCTGGTAATTGTTTTATTAGAAGGTACGGCAGCAGAGTTTTGCTGCTTATTCAACAATTGCCATAGGAAGTCCTCATCCATGAATAATCTATTTTTCTACAAGTTTAGATAAAATATCGCTGTTGATATAAAAAAGAGAATAAAGGTTGTTTTTTAATGACACAATTAAGAATGCATAAGGCTATATATACCCCCCAATTAATATACAGGCGGTTTAAACCCGGCAATTGCATCTGTATTACCTAAATATCCCCATCTAAGGCCTTTTATATAATAATTAATCACGTTATTAAGTTGCTCAACAGTTACCATGTTTACCAATTGGGGCAGGTCATCATCATATTGCCAGTTACCTAAAATTTCGGCACGACCCAGGCTATTTGTTATTTCGGCTGTGCTTTGCTCGTTAATATAATTAGTAGTAATGTAGCTGTTTTTTATATGTTGTAACCATTCATCATCATAACCACTTATCTGCACCCGTTTTAGTACAGTTAACATTGCTAACATCACCTGCTGCGGATTGGTGGTGCTTGCCGTCATTATACTAACAGGCATACGCAATTGCAATGTACTCGCGCCCGGATCATAGGAGAGCCCCTGTGTTGACCGTATATACGAATACAAGTTACCCGAAAGCCCGCTTAATGCTAACCTAAACGGCACAAAATCGGGGCTGGTAAATTCCGGGGCATTCATAACAGCACCAACATAATTTGTTTTAAGATCTTGTGATTTGCTAAGCAATTTATTATCCATTAATGGGGGCGTTGTTAAATTAGGCGTTGTATATGGCACTGATTTAATATTATCAAAGGCAGCTAAAATTTTCTCGTACAATTCATCCTTGGTTATATTGCCCACTGCTACTATAAACATCTGGTTTTTATTCAGTATCTTATTGTAATGGTCTTTTAAATCATCGGCGGTAATACCGGCAATAGTTTCTTCAGTGCCGATTGGATTAACGGCGTATGGTGTATTGGCGAAGGCACTTTCCATTAATAAATCGTACAGGTTATTATTGGCGTTTGAGTGATAACTTTTAATGTATGACTGTATCCTATTCTTTAACAAAACAGTTTGGGAAGGGTCAAACACAGGGTTATTTACAGCATCGGTAAACAAGTCCCAACCGGTATTAAAATATTTAGCTATGCAATTAAGTTGGATAAATCCACTATCATAACTAGAGCTACCGAATATGGCAATACCGTATTTATCGCAACTATCCCTAAAAGCGTCGGCACTGTACTTTTTAGTACCGCATTGGGTTGTTGCTTCAAGGGCAAGACTTTCAATACCAGCTTTTATTACCGGGTAATTGGTAACGCCCCCCCTAAAATAAACCCTTACATTAATCACCTTTTTTACAGACGGTTTATAAATTACCTTAATACCATCAACAGTAAATGATGTTGTGGTTGATTGTGCTAACAATGCGTTAAACCCGGCACTCAAAACAATCAGGGTTAGTAGTAATCTTTTCATAATCAGAATAATTTTATTTGAAAAAGCTGTCTGCATTTGATTGGGCCCTTAAATCAGGATTAATAAGAAGCCCCGCGCAGTATGGCCGGTTTTTAATGTATTTATCTACATATCGTTTAAGTTCATCCTTGGTTACTTTCTTTAAATTATCATTATAACCTAATGTGTAATTTATTGAAGCTGCCGTCCACCAATATGATAAAGTATGTACATAATTGGTAGTTATTTCCTCTTCTTGTATATTTTTTATTTCGAGCATTCTTCTGGAGGTTTCTATCTGCTCCGATGTAAAATAGTCATCGCTATCCATCAATTCAATTTGCCGTTTAACTTCCTCTACACATTCTTTTAGTTTATCCGGATTTGGGGTTATAACCAAACTTATTGGGCCGGAATATTTACAAGTAAGGTAATCAATATGTATGGTAGAAGCCAGGCCTGATTGTATGAGCGCCTTATTTAGTTTTGATGAGTTTTGGTTGATGATGTATGAAAAAACATCGGCAGTATAGGTGGCTGCTATATCATTACGCGTATCGGGCCCCTGCCAGTAAATCTCGATATAAGGCACAAGCGCTTGTTTAGATTCCACTATGATGTAATTTGATTTCTTCAATGGCTCTAAGTTAGGAATTGGCCACTTGGTAAAGGGATCAAAAGGGGCCGCAGCCCAATCGCCATATATTGTTTCAATCTCCTTAAAAACAACATCGTGTGCTACATCGCCCCCCACTATCATAATCGCGTTGTTGGGATAGAAATATCGTTTTTTAATAACATCAAGCGTAACAGGTGTCGCGGCGTTTACTACAGCAAGGTTGCCATTTGGGTTTTTTCTGCTATACATGGTACCCCACAAATGCTTTCTGATAGAATCGCCAAGTACGTAATAAGGATTTGATTCCGTTTCGCTTTGTTGGTTGCTAAAAACCTCCTTTGCCTTTTCCAGTTCATCTCCATCCATTTTGGGATACCTTATTGCCGAATTCATAAAATTTAACCCCTTAACAAAATTTGCGGCTGGAAGAGTAAAATAGGTAGTTGCATATTCATCGGATGTGATAGAATTTCTTAATTGTATGCCTAATCCGCCGGCGTGATAACTTAAATCCTGCTGGTTTACATAATCCTTGTTTCCCCTACCAAGCATTGACATATATAATGAAGTTATGCCATTCATATCATCTGGTTCAGTAAATGAACCGGCCTTAAAAGATAAAACAACTGTTGCCAAAGGCACGCTGTGGTCTTCAACTACCAGAATTTCGAGTCCGTTAGCGAGTTTTTTGCGGAATATGTTATCAGTTAGCTTTTCCTGGGCATTACATAATAATGCAAAGGCAGTTAATAAAATAATCAGGGAGTATTTTTTGGCCATAAGGTGTAGTTGAGACTGTTAAATTAGACAAAAAAATTAAATGAACAGAATTGATTCTCGGAAACAATAACATTTTCTGTGATTGAACAGGATCTCTGTCAAAATTCGCGCAAGTAAATACCAAAATACAGTAACTTTAAAACAGTATTACACACTGTAACAATAAACCAGTAGTCTTGTCTTATTTATACAATATGAAAAAAACAATATTCAGCCTTTTGCTCCTTTCGGTTATTGTAAACCAAAGTTTTGCACAACAATTTAAAGTTAGTTATGCCGATAGTATTTTTAACAAACCTTTTACCGGCCGGGTTTTGCTATATCTATCCAAAGACAATAAAATGCCTAAAAGCGGAGCGGCGGGTGAAGAGATCTTCCCCTGTTTTTCTGTGTATGTAAAAAATATTAAGCCGGGGCAAAGTATTGTTATTAATGACAAAGCAACGGCATACCCTGTAGCCCTGTCGGATATTGAACGAGGTGAATATTATGTACAAGCCGTATGGGACCGCGACCTTGGCGGCAGAGCCATATCAGAAAGCCCCGGAAACCTGTACAGTGTTAGCCAAAAGGTAAACATTACAAAAGATTACAGCAAGGTATTTAATTTAACGGCAACCAAAGTTGTGCCTGAACCAACATTTACAGACTCACAATATGCTAAAGAAATAAAAGCACCATCAGCATTATTAAGCAGTTTTTTGAACAAGCCGATGACTGTTAACGGCACTGTTCTGTTGCCTAAAGAATATTATACCGAACCTAATAGAAAATTTCCGGTGTTGTTTATAGTATTTGGCTATGGCGGCGATTATCATCGCTTCTCGGGTTTTGCTAACCCATCCGCGCCTATTGATACCACGGTTTGTATCACCGTTTATTTAGATGGCAATTGCTCGCTTGGACATTGTGTTTATGCCAACAGCGACAATAATGGCCCCTGGGGTGATGCATTGACAACAGAATTTATCCCTTACTTGGAAAAAAACTACCGCTGCAATGGCGCACACCTGTTAACAGGCCATAGTAGTGGTGGCTGGACGGTTTTATGGCTGCAAACACATTACCCTAAAGTATTTGACGGTTGCTGGTCAAGCTCGCCTGACCCGGTTGATTTCAGGAGTTTTCAAAGAATAGACTTGTATAAAGATCACAATATGTATTATGGTAAAGATAGTACACTAAACCTTACCGGTACCGTGGCAGGGCGCTTTCCGTGGTTTGATATGAAGGACTGCTACCGGATGGAACATGTGATTTATCGCGGGGAACAAATGCACTCTTTTGACGCTGTTTTTAGCAAAAAAGGAAAAGACGGAGAACCTGAGCGAATTTGCAGCAGCGAAACCGGCGAAATTGATAGCAATGTATTTCAGCATTGGAAAAACTACGACATATCCTTATACCTGCGCACTAACTGGGACAAAATAAAACCCGATTTGGAAGGTAAAGTACGTGTAACAGTAGGTAAACAGGATAATTTTTTACTAAACTACGCTGTAGTGATGCTTGAGGGTGAAATGAAGAAATTAAATTCAACGTTTGTATTTCAATACTATCCCGGTGACCACTTTACCGTATCTACACCTGAATTCAGAAAAGATGGAAATACCTTTTTAGAACAGAAGTATAACGAATGGTTAGTTAAAAATAAACAGCCTTAATCAGGCAATTCTGAGCTTGAATACTTCTTTCTTAATGCTATCTAAATGAAAAGAAATAAGCCGGGCAAATGAGTTAAAAAGTTCAATAGTCTCGGGGTTATTTACTTTGGCAGGCTTTGGGTCTATGGCGCAAAGCGTGCCAAAGAACGACCCATCCTGCCGAAAAACAGGCACTGAGATATAACTTTGAAAGCCATATAATGGCGGGGTTGGATGTTTCGCGTAAAATTCATCCTGGCTAACATCGTCAATTATTACGGCTTGGCTGCTTTGGCGTATTTGATTGCAAATAGTTGTTGCCAGGTTTAATTCGCCCCCTGCTTCAAGGCCGAAACCTATTTTATCGCATACGCTGCAAGCTATCCATTTATCTTCGGTAACCCTGGCAACCGCGGCAAAACCCATCCCGGTAACGTGGCAAATAATTTCCAGTATTTTGGGTACAATATCAATTTTACTAATCGCGGCAACATCGGGGTTTATTACAGGCGGTTCAATTAAATTATTGACTGGTACCTCTAAAACTTCGGATACAAGAAGCAGGGTTCCCAGTTTTACCCTAATATAACCCAGTTCAAGTTTGCTGTATGCGTTTTGAGATATACTAAGTTTACCTGCAACGTAATCCTGCGAATAATTTCTGTAGAGTCTTGCGTTCTTAATGTTTGCTCCTGTTACTTTATCACTATACATGGTGTATCGGCTTGAAATTTATTGTTTAAGTAGAACGTATGATCATAAGTAATTGTTTTTCAATATACTTACAATCTCAATGAATTAAATTTCGACAATTTACAATAATATTTAAACAATATTTATAGGCAAATTGGTATGATTTATGCATCTGTACACTGCAAAGGCCTAATTGAGTTAAAAAGTGCCTTTAAACCTATTTAAACGGGCAAAGTTACAAACAATCACGTATACAATTGTATACAAAGCGAATTTATTTCAATATTTTCTATCTAAAACACATTGTATCTATCTATGAAAATAGCATATATCTCAACTTATCCACCCCGCGAATGTGGAATCGCGACCTTTAATAATAACCTAATGAATGCCGTTAGTGCCAACTTTCCCAACAGAAAAAGTTTGCTTGAAGGTGGGTTTGTGGTGGCATTGAATGATTCTGAAAATTTGCATGAGTATGAATACCCGGAGGAGGTAAAATATATTATCCGGCAGGATCACCAAAAAGATTACATACGTGCAGCCAATTATATTAACACCAGCACGGCTGATGTTTGCATAATGGAGCACGAATTTGGTATTTATGGCGGCGAAAGTGGTATTTACATATTGCCGTTGATAAACAGGTTGGAGAAACCTTTAATATCCATACTGCATACTATTTTAAAGGAACCAAGTTACGTTCAGCGTATTATTATTCGTGAGATTGCCGAGCAATCATCCAAAATTATTGTGATGAGCAAAAGGGCGGTTGAATTTTTAACTACGATTTATGAGATCCCTATTGAAAAAATACAAATAATTGAGCACGGTGTACCTGATGTGGAGGCGCCTGAGGACAACCCCGTTAAAAATTTCCCTCAATTTAAAAACCATAGAGTACTGTTAACTTTTGGTTTGATAAGCCGCAACAAAGGCCTTGAAACTGTTGTTAAAGCTTTACCCAAGATAGTTGAAAAACACCCTGATGTTATGTACGTGATATTAGGAAACACGCATCCCGGTGTAATTAAAAATTCGGGCGAGGAGTATAGGGATCACTTGAAAACACTTGCCGCACAACTGGGTGTATCAAAAAACCTGGCCTTCATCAATAAATTCGTATCAGAAGAAGAACTGGTTAATTACCTTACCGCCTGCGAGGTGTATGTAACACCTTACCTTAATGAGGCGCAAATTACCAGCGGAACATTATCTTATGCTGTTGGTTCGGGCGCGGCGGTGGTATCAACCCCATATTGGCATGCTACTGAATTATTGGACCATAATCGTGGCCGCTTATTTGATTTTAAAGATGATGATGCCCTGGCTGATATTGTAAATGAATTGCTCGATCAGGAAAGGTTGTTAAAAGAATTAAAAGAAAATGCCTATGAATATGGCCTGCACCTGCGCTGGCCTGTTACCGGTGCCGAATATATTAAGGTTGCAAGGGAATCTTGCCTTACGCATGATTTTAGCGACAAGATTTTGCGCAATAGTATTGTTGACCCCGAGATATTGCCGAAATTCAGCCTTACCCATGTTAGGCGGTTAACAGATGATACAGGCATAGTTCAACATGCTAAATATGGCATCCCCAATTTAAAAGAGGGTTATTGCCTTGATGATAATGCACGCGCGTTAATAATGGCTTTAATGGCTTACCAGCGCAATAAAAGCCAGGAAGCATTGGAACTGCTACCAGTTTACCTGAGCTATATACACTACATGCAAACTGAGGATGGCAACTTCCGTAATTTCCTGAGCTTTAACCGCCAATATTTAGATGAGGTTGGCTCTGAAGATTCATTTGGCCGTACTATTTGGGCATTGGGCCATTTAATTAGCTGCGCGGCCAGTAACTCTTATCGTGAATTTGCTTTGGAGATATTCCAACGATCATTTCCGCACTTTAAAGCTTTGAAGCATTTAAGAGGCTTGGGAAACACCATAATAGGTGTGAGTTTGTACTTGCAGGTTTTTCCAACCGACGAGGGAATGGTAAACCAATTGGCCGAATTAACGCAACCACTAATTGATTCTTACGAGCATCATCGTGATACAGACTGGCATTGGTTTGAGGAAAAAATGACTTATGATAACGCGATATTGCCATTGGCTTTACTGCATTCTGCCGAGATAACAGGGAATGAAAGAGCTAAGGAAATAGCGTTGGAGTCGATGGCATTTTTGGATAAACTTACCTTGTCGAACGGCTACTTGAGCCCGGTTGGTAACGATGGATGGTATTACAAAGGTGGCCCCTTCCCTGTTTATGACCAGCAAGCTATTGAAACTATGGCTATGGTATTGATGCATTTCCAGGCTTATCAAATCTTTAGAAAACCGGAATATATCGAAAAAATGTTCCTGTGCTACAAATGGTTTTTAGGCGAAAATACGCTGCGCGCGCCATTATATGATCACGAAACCAAAGGCTGCTGCGATGGCTTGCTGCCAACAGGCATTAACCGTAACCAGGGCGCCGAAAGTACTTTAGCATACCTTATTTCGCACCTTACGGTATTAAAAGCCTTTGAGTTGGAATACGAATACAATAAGGTAAGCCAAAAACTGGAGATCTGCTAAGATGAAGGTGGCTGTATTATCGCCCGTTGCCTGGCGTACACCACCCAGGCACTACGGGCCGTGGGAGCAAATCGCGTCAAACATAGCCGAAGGCATGGTTAAAAAAGGCGTTGAAGTAACACTTTTCGCTACCGGGGATTCAATCACCGCAGGTAAACTGGATTCGGTTTGCGCACAGGGTTATGAAGAGGACCGTACACAAGATGCAAAGGTTTTGGAGTGCCTGCACATCAGCAATTTGATGGAGAAGGCGAATCAATTTGATATTATCCATAATAACTTCGATTTTTTGCCGCTTACTTATTCGCGTTTGATAATAACCCCGATAATTACTACTATACATGGTTTTTCATCCCGGAAGATCGTCCCGGTCTACAAAAAATATAATTCGATAGGCCACTATGTTTCTATTAGCGACTCCGATAGAAGCCCGGAATTGGATTATCTCGCTACGGTTTACAATGGCTTGAATGTGCAAGATTTTGATTTTGTGCAGCAACCGGATGATTACCTATTATACTTCGGCAGGATACATTATGATAAGGGCTGCGCCGAGGCTATTCAGATAGCCCAGAAAAGTAAGCGTAAATTATTGATAGCGGGGATTATTCAGGATGAAAACTATTACCGCGAAAAAGTTGAGCCTTATTTGAATGAGCAGATCCAATACATTGGCCATGCCGGGCCAGAAAAAAGAAATGAACTATTAGGTAAGGCCACCGCGCTTTTGCATCCTATAAACTTTAATGAACCCTTCGGGATGAGCGTTGCCGAGGCGATGCTTTGCGGAACGCCGGTTATTGCTTTTAACAAAGGATCGATGCCGGAACTGATTCAGCCTGAAAAAACGGGCTTTTTAGTAAATACTATTGATGAAGCTGTTGAAGCTATATCGAACTTAAAAAACATTAAACGTATGGATTGCCGTGACTGGGCAAGTGCTCAATTCTCGAGCGAGAAGATGGTGGATGATTATTTTAAATTGTATAAAGAGATATTAGGGGATTAAGCAGTCAGCTCAATTCCGCCAATATTTTTTAAATCGGTTTCAGCTGATTCAGTCTGATGTTCGTAATTGATTAGCGGCCTTAACTTAGTTTCGGATTCCTGATAATGTGGAACATCATCAATTTCGCGCGCATAACTGTAACCTAATCTTTTATTTTCTTCTTCAATAAAAGTAAACAGTTCACCAAGGCATGAGTAAACAGATTTTAAGAATTTATAATCTGTAGAGGTAAGGCATTTGCCATTATCTTCGGGGCCGGTACCGGGTTCGCAAAAGTTTAACTTTTTGATGATGCCGTTTACCAGTTCAACCTCAAATTTGCCTTCTTTATGCCAAACAAGGTTGTTTTTTATTTCTCTGAAATGATCCATCGTTTTAATAATTACTTTGCCATAAACATTAACATAACAGCCACATTATTAACTAAATACATATACTTACGTTAATAAACGCAATGCTTATGCCAAACTGTTTTACAAGGCATACGTAAAACTAAACAGTTGTTTTACAGGGCTTTTGTTAACTATTGGCTAAAAAAATATCCCCGAATTGTCGTATCGGTATCATTTCGTATTTACAACTAAAATAACTGACCTAAAAATTATACCTTACCTGCCTAAAAAACTTCAAAAAGTACAATGGCTGAAACAACGTCAACCCTTGAGCGCGGACTATCATTAACACAGGCCAGCGCTATCAATATGATTGATATGGTGGGCATTGGCCCATTTGTAACCATACCATTTATTGTGGGCGCCATGAAAGGGCCGCAATGTGTGTTAGCATGGCTGCTTGGCGCTTTCCTGGCTTTTTTGGATGGATCGGTATGGGCAGAGCTGGGTGCTAAATGGCCAATGGCTGGTGGGAGCTATGTATTTTTACAGAAAATATATGGCAATAAATTCGGCAAAATGATGTCGTTTTTACTGGTATGGCAAACTATTATACAGGCGCCCTTAGTGGTTGCAAGTGCAGCCATAGGGTTTTCGCAATATTTAACTTACCTGGTTACATTAACGCCTATACAGCAAAAAATAGTGAGCGGGGCATTGGTTATTCTAGTCACCATATTACTTTATCGCAACATTAAAAGCATTGGCAAGATTTCTGTTTTGTTGTGGATTATAACCGGAGGAACTTTTTTATGGCTGATTGGTTCCGGATTCAGGCATTTTAACCCGCATTGGGCGTTTTCTTTTAGTAAAGATGCTTTTGATCTAACCCCAATATTCTTTGTAGGATTAGGGCAGGCATCGCTTAAAACAGTTTACTCTTACCTTGGCTATTACAATGTTTGCCATTTGGGTGGCGAGATTAAAAAGCCCGAGATCAATATCCCACGGAGTATTTTTCTATCTGTAGCGGGCATAGCGGTGTTGTATTTAGGCATGCAGATTATGATATTGGGCGCTATGCCCTGGCAACAAATAGCAAGCTCTGATTTTGTTATCAGCACTTATTTTCAGCAATTATATAATCCATTAGTGGCTAAAATAGCCACCGGGCTCATATTAATTATAGCCAGTTCATCATTATTTGCCGTAATGCTTGGGTACTCACGTATACCTTACGCGGCAGCCGCTGATGGTAACTTTTTTAAGATTTTTGCCAAGGTTCATCCTACAAAGAATTTCCCATACGTATCGCTGCTGTTTTTAGGTGGCGCGGGCTTTATATTCAGCTTACTTTTTAAAATGAAGGAGGTTATTACCGCTATTATCACCATGCGCATCATTGTGCAGTTCGTGGGGCAATCGGCAGGTGTGCTTTATTGGCATTGGAAAAAACCGGCAGATGAAAGGCCTTATAAAATGTGGCTTTTCCCATTGCCCGCTATTATCGGTATAATTATCTGGCTATTTATCCTGTTTACCAGCCCGTGGATTTATATAGCTGCCGCGGCAGGGATTATCCTTGCCGGAATAGTGATTTACTTAACCATTATTGAACCACAAAAAGCTAAAATGCTTGCCAAGGCTGAAACAAGCGTTTAGTTTACCAATTCTTTCTTTTCTGTATTTTCCTGGCGAGAGATGGATGAACCATCCTGAATTAGCTTGTTTAACAGTTCGTTCAGATCTATTTCGGCAAAACCTGTTGATGAATCAGAGATACCGTAAGGGATAATCAGCTTGCCATTATGAACTATCGATCCGCAAGAATATAGTACGTTTGGTACATAACCTTCGCGTTCATCGCTATTTGGTATTAACAAAGGCTCCTTTAAACGCCCTATTTCAATAGCCGGATCATCCAATTTCAATAAACTCGCACCTAAAACATAGCGGCGCATAGGCCCCACGCCATGGGTTATCATCAACCAGCCAAATTCGGTTTCAATTGGCGAGCCGCAATTACCAATCTGGATAAACTCCCAGGTAAATTTAGGTTGCTGCAATAAAATAGGTTTCTCCCAAATGTTGATCTTATCAGAATACATGATATAATTATTACAACCATCGATCCTGGAGATCATCACATATCTACCGTTTACCTTACGAGGGAATAGTGCCAGGTTTTTATTCTGCGCGCCATCGCCATACAAAGGCATTATTTTAAAACTATAAAAATCGTTGGTTTGCAGCAATTTAGGCATTATCAACGCGCCATCATAGGCGGTATAAGTGGCATAATAAACACATGAACCATCGTCATGATAAAACTCTACAAAACGGGCATCCTCAATACCTTTACGCTCATATTCAGATATTGGGAATATCACCCGATCAGATATATCAGTATCTAACGAAAACACGATCTCGTAGTAAGAATCCGCAAGCCACAAAACTTTGTCGTATTCCAGTTTCTTCATATCATCTTCCTGTAGTTTTTGCGAATCGAGGATGATGCTGCGCAGGTTTGAATATTCAAAATGATGGTCGAGTTTACCCTCCACCTCTTTTAAAACATCGATATTTATTTGGGTAGATACCGCTTTATCAAAAAACAGCTTTTTATTATAAACCGCGTTGCGTACAATCTCGGCCTCATCAATATAGCTGCCGGCCGGCATTACGGTGATGTCGTTATTTTTGTCGATCGACGCGCGGCGGAAGGTGATGGAGGATATATGACCCTCGCCTACTGCCCTAAAACTGATTAGAACACGCTTTTGACCTTCTTCTAATTCACTCTGATCAGGATCGTTAATGATGGATGGATTAAAAAACGCAGCAGACTCAATAGAATACTCATGTGTAAAATAAGAGCCGATCAATAATTTACGATATACCGTAAGTGTATCGTAATCAATCTTCAATTCGGCTATAAGCGGCTTTAATTTGCTGCAATGGCGGTTTAAAACCCTGGTTATATTACGATGACGTTTGGAGTATTCTTGCAAAAATGGTGATATGATGCCAAATGCTTCATCCTCGCTTATGGTCATTACCCGTTGGATAACTTCCTTGGCACGTTCGTTACCATTAAAAAAGAACCTTGCAATGACACGTTTCGGATCTGGATATATTCTGATTGGTTTTCGCTCAACGGATAATCTCATAGAAAACTTCTTTATTCTTTAACACTAATACTGCTAAATTGATTTCAGCAATTTAAAATTCTACTGCGTACACTTAACATTAAATAAACCTACGTATTTATTTGTTATACGTTTGGCAGGGATTCTTTTGTTTACCTTTTAATTATAATCAGACTTATATCATCTTATTACGTTTAACCAGGTATTGC
>Ga0302197_10001682_pt1 | contig 21015 bp, 18 predicted proteins | sample II_Bog_N2_1_FD_193526 | JGI IMG/M metagenome (GOLD analysis project Ga0302197, IMG submission 193526) | Peat permafrost microbial communities from Stordalen Mire near Abisko, Sweden - II_Bog_N2_1 | ecosystem: Environmental > Terrestrial > Soil > Wetlands > Peat | place: Sweden: Abisko...
TTTTTCAAGGTTGAAATTCTCATTCCGCCTCGTTCTGAGCAGGAAGAGATAGTCAGTTTCATCTCCGCTCACACAGCGAACTTGAACGTTGCCATTGAGAGGGTCTCGGGTGAGGTCGATCTTCTTCGCGAATACCGCACCCGCCTGATCGCCGATGTGGTGACGGGCAAGCTGGATGTGCGAGAAGCCGCGGCCAAACTTCCTGACGCCGCCGTGGAGCTCGAAACGGCGCTAGAGCAAGAGCCCGAAGAACTGGAACTAGAAGAGGAGCTTGTCGAGGGAGAATGACCCCGCCGCCCGCCAACCCGAAGCTCTACCACATCGTCCATGTGGATAAGTTGGCCTCAATAGTTGCCGACGGGAGACTCCTTTGCGACGCCGTTATGGCTCCCCGCGCCAATGCGGGCACCGTGATCGGAATGACTGATATCAAGACCCGGCGGCTGACACTTCCAGTGAAGTGCCACCAGGGCCTGCATGTTGGGGATTGCGTCCCGTTCTACTTCTGTCCGCGGTCAGTGATGCTGTACCTGATCTACCAGGCAAATCACCTTGAACTGACATATAGAGGTGGCCAAGGGCCGATCGTTCATCTAGAGTTTGATCTGAATCAAGTTGTGGAATGGGCAGGAGCGCAGGGGCTTCGCTGGGCATTCACGCTTTCAAATGCCGGCTCGTATTATTTCGAAGACCGATGCGACCTCGCTGACTTGGGCGATGTTGAATGGGATGCCGTGAATGCCCGGATGCCCGCGAGGCCCAATGCGCCACCGGCGAGTGAAATCAAAATCGCCTCAGTAAATACCCCGCGCAGGATGCGCCTACGGCTCGATCCAAGTGCCAATCGCAATGCGATCTCGCGCGAGCGGTCAGCGGCACGAGCGGCAAATAGGCTGCCCAGGTTGGCGCATGCGGCCAGTAGGATGAGCCCGGCCAGAAGCATCATGCCAGAAATGAATCCCTTTACCACAGGCCCGAGCATGTCCCCGGCAAGACTCGGACGCGCGAGTGAGAAGGTCATGTCGGCATCGGTTTTGGGATAGGTCTTTTCGAGAAACGAGCCAAGAGAGTTGAGATCGGCAATTGCTTGAGCTGGAGTGACACCGGCCTTCAAATGCCCCAGCACCATATACATGTCATGTTCATTGCGTTCATTCAGAACCGCGAACCCCTGCAGTTGTTCTTGATCAACCATCGGCACCCAGACATCCGCGGAGAAGAAGAGGAGTGTTCCGCGGAACGCGGGCGGCGCAACGCCGAGGATGGTATAGGGGTGCTTGTTCACTTGCACCACACGACCAACTACACTGCGATCGTCCTGGAAGTTGCTGTGCCAATAGGCGTAACTGAGGACGAGATAGGGCGAACTGTTTGGACCGTGTTCATCTGCGACGTGAAAGAAGCGGCCAAGGAATGGCTGAACGCCTAATGCGTCGAAGTAATTTCCGGTGACCTCATAGCTCCAGACTTGAGAGGGGTTGCTTCCGGTACCAGTTGAAGACGATCAACTGATAGCGGGTTTCTGCATATTCGCTTCTTTATCGTTGCGAGTTCATGGGATCATCGGCAGATCCATAGTGGGGTTTTTGGGAAGGAACTGATACGGAAGCAGAGTGAACGTGTGCCACATGATGGGCATCTGCGGCCAGTCTTCAGGGCGCGGAACATGGTGGAAGCCCATCGTGTACCAGGCCACGATATCGGTGTTCATGATGTTGCGGTTCTGTTTTGTCCACTCCGGCAGGCTGTCCATGCCCTTGCTGCCCATCACGTACACGCCTGAAGCATAACGCTCGTTTGGGTCGTATGGGGTGACCCACAGGTTGTGTTCAGAGAAGCCGGCGCGTTTCTGCGGCCACTCCGTTGAAGGAAGCAGGCTGAGCCCGGTTTCGCCAGGCATGATGGCGAAACTGGTTGGCTGTCCAAGAGAGTTTTTTACGCCCTCATTCACGAATCGCCACATGGCCGGATGCTCGACGGACACGTTGAACTTGGCATCGCCTTCGGCTTTCGCCATCTCGGGTTTCATGGCCCATATCCAATGCCTGCCTAATGCGGTGTCGGGAAGTTTGTATGGAACCAACTTATCAGCCATCATAGTGTTGTTCACGCCGTCCACATCGAGGTCGAGACGGAAGCTGAAGAAGTGATCGTGGTCGACGGCCGAAATGCCCGGTGCGATGAGCTGGCCAAACTCAACTTGATGACCCTCCGGGTCCTTGGCGGCCATGGCTTCTGTCAGCGGGCCGTCCGCACGCTGATCCTTGACGGCCTTCACTTCCAAAATGCCTGTGGCTCCAACGCCGACAGTGATAGAAGCGTCCTGCTCAAAGCGCCAGTCAAAGACGTAGTCGTAGTTGCCGACGGTGGCCACGGTGCGGAAGACCAGTTCGCGAGTGGGCCGGCCTGAAACCGCGCCGGTTGAGTTGTCGTAGTGACGCCAGACCGGGTCGCCGGTGACGCGCTCAAAAAGGCAGGCGAGATGCGGACGAATGTAAGGCGTGCCGTTGTCGTGAAAGAAGGTTGCGCCGAAGAACGTGGAATACGCGGGACAATCGATGCCAGCCTCAAGGGGCTTGATGATGCCTCCGGATCCGGTGGCAAGGAAGTACTCACCCGCGTCGAGAAAGACGTGCGAGTTCCAGCTCTCATCCGGATCCTGATAAGGGACGTACATCTCCGAGAGCGATCCTTCATATAAAACCGAACGGCGCTTGCCGGCATCTTCGTAGCTCACCATGTTGATGATTGGGCCGACACGCGCGTCGAGGCGGAAGCGGAAATGCCAATTCTGCCAACTCACTTCACCGTCCTTGATGGAGAAGCTGGGCCCCTCGGGTTCGCCGGTGACGATGGGCTTGGTTCCTGGGAGAGCAGGACCGCCTTCGGTGTCGTAGTAGCTGGTGGTGGGAGGCATGGGGACCGCGCCGAAATCAGAGAAGCGCGTGATCTTCTTTTCTTTCATATCGACGACGAAGAAGATACCGGCAATCTCGCGATCCCAATCGTAGATGGCGTCCGCGCTATATTCGCATCCGCCCCAGCCAATACGGCGACCTTCGGTTTGCTCGGGGAGATCCACGAATCCCGCAGGTGTGACGTAGCAGTCAACCAAGCGCATATCGCTGATGCCGCGCGATTTCAGCGCCGCCTGGACTCGAGGGTCCTTTTTCAGATCGTCACTAAAACTGTGCATCTCCGACGGCGATACCGGGGCCTGGTCTTTGGTGAGTTCGGTGTAGGACTCGATCTTGCCAGCGTTCACATTGACTACCGCGGCATAGGATTTCCCCTCGCTGTAGAGGACCACGTCGACCTTGCGCACAATAGGATCGCCGGGTCGCCAGGCCAGCACCAGCGCTTTCGGGGGTTCCTGGAGCAGAATGCTGCTGAAGGTCGTCTTCTCACCCAGTTTTCCGGCTGCGTTTAACGTGTTATAAACCTTCCAATATTCGTCTGGAGTCAGCGAGTCCAAGGGATGGTGGACGACGGGCTGAACGGCGAAACAGGCTTGGAATGCGAAAAGAACAAAAACGAAAACGACGGCTCTCAAGCGAGACGGCATGCACAACCTCCGCGAAACAAGGTAACTGTTTGGTTGGGGATAAGGATAATGCGTGGTGACTAAAGAGAAATATACCGGATGCGGGCTCCAACCGACGGATCAAAAAACTGTTGGTCCTGCGAGGGCCTGGCTTGTAAGCGATTTTCTCCGACTTGCGCCCGTGCGGACCATCACAGCGCGCGGTTTCTCCGTGCGATTATGCTGACCAATGGTTTCTGGCTGAGGACGAGCCAGACTGGCGTTCCTTTCTTCCCTGTCCAGGAGTGAATTCCGTGAGCCGTACTCCCGCAACGCTCAAGCCCGTGACTCGAACAACCCTCAGCGAGCAAGTCGCAGTTCAGCTTGCGAAGGAGTTGGAATCAAAACGCTGGAAGCCCGGCGAAAGGCTTCCCTCTGAAGCAGAGCTCTGCGAGGTCTTCAACGTGGGCCGATCCACACTGCGTGAAGCATTGAAGTCGCTTTCTTTTATCGGCATGATTCAAATGCGCGCCGGTGGAGGAAGCTTTGTGGCTGACCACCGCTCGAAATATATGGAGGGCACACTGCTGCTGGCCAAGGGGGTGCTCAACACCGAAGAAGATGTGAATGATCTGTGCGAGGTGCGCATGCTGATTGAAACAGAGGTTGCGGGACTTTGCGCGCAGAGAGCCACGGAGCAGGACTTCAAGGCGCTGGAGAGAATTGTGCGGGAGATGAAGATCTCAATCAGCGAAGGCGGCGAGAACTTTGGCGATCTCGATTTGAGCTTTCATATAGCTATTTCCGCGGCGTGCAAGAACAAAGTTCTTGCGGAGCTTCTCAAGCACATCCAGGAGGGGCTGCAAGAGCTGATTGACAAGAGCCTTCATCTTTCCGCCGGCATGGAGCTTGCTTATCGGCAACATCGAGCGCTGCTGGATGGGTTGAAGCAGCGCAACCCTGCCCTGGCGCGGAGGGCAATGCGCACACATTTGCGCGCATTCCAGCGCGGCTACAGAGTTCTTCTTCAGAAGCCTCAGTGAGCTCATGGCGGGCTTGAAACACGGGCCGTGAAAAGGCGCATTTAAATCACACAAGAATGAAGCCCCATCCTGATTGCGAGGTCAATTTTCGCAGCTGGAATGGGGCTTCAATTTTATGCAGTCAAAGGCCACACCGAAGGGCAGCCCTGAACTTTCTAGCGCACTACGAGCTTGCTGATGGGATAAACATAGGCAAGCATGTAGACGACTGCTCCGGCCATGCAGGCCAGCCCGAGGCTGTGCCAGAAGACAAAGCGCAGGATCGAGCCTTCCTGTCCGTATTGCTGGGTTGCGGTTGAGGCTACGACGATGCTCTGCGCATCGATCATTTTTCCCATGACACCGCCGGCCGAGTTGGCGGAGGCCATCAGGACAGGGGATACGCCGATCTGCTGCGCGGTCAGCTTCTGCAGGCTTCCAAACAACACATTCGAAGAGGTGTCCGAGCCGGTTGTTGCCGTTCCAAGCCAGCCGATGAGCGTGCCGAAGAATGGATAAAGCGCCCCGGTGCGGGCAAACGCGAGACCCATGGTGGCATCAAGCCCGCAGTATCGGGTAATGAAACCTAACGCAAGCATTGCCGCGATCGTGATGACCGTAAATCGAATGTTGAAGATGGTCCTTACGAATGTCTGCACCAGGGAAACCGGGCCAAGGCCCATGAGGAAACCGGACAGCACCGCTGCTATCAAGATGCCCGTACCTGTTGCAGCAGCCCAGTTGAGCTTGTAAACAGCAGCTTCAGCCGTCGGCTTTGCCACCACAGGTGGAACCCGCTGCACAGCCTTGTCCAAGCCGGTGACAGGAATGGAAACGGTGGTTGCCTTGTCCAATGGCTTTGAGAACTGCGGAAGTCCCCATGCAAACACCACCGCGCTGAGAACCAGCCAGGGCAGCCACGCTTTGAATGTGTGCGCGCCGCTGTGATTGAACCGCTTCCGCGCCTGGCTGGTGATGTCCTCGCCCTGCGCGTTGAGAATCTGCTTTGGCTTCCAGAACCGCAGAAACGCGATCAGGACGACGATGGTGGCTGCGGCTGCCACGATCGCTACGAGGGACGGCCCAAAGTTAGCGGCCATGAAGTATTGCGTTCCAGAAAAGGTAACGGCCGCCACCAGAATTGCCGGCCAGATCTCGATCATCCGCCTGAAGCCTGCATAGACCCAGATAAGCCAGAACGGCACAAGGAGGCAGAACGGCACGAGGATGATCGCAGTCATCTTGGTCAGCTGGATGACATCGATACCCGTCACTGCGGAGAGGGTAATGATTGGAATGCCTAGTGCGCCAAAGGCCACCGGGGCGGTGTTGGCAATCAGCGAAAGGCCAGCCGCCTGGATTGGCTTGAAACCGAGACTGATCAAGATCGCACCGCAAACCGCAACCGGGGTGCCGAATCCTGACGTGCCTTCAAAGAATGCGCCGAGCGCGAAAGCGATAAGGAGGAGTTGCAGGCGGCCGTCCTCAGTAATGTTGGTCAGGCTTTCCTGTAAAGCGGTGAAGCGGCCGGTCTTGACGGTGAGCTGATAGAGGAAAATAACGGGCAAGATGATCCAGCAAATTGGAAACAGCCCGTATCCCGCGCCGTAAACGGTGGTGGTGAGCGCCAATCGTACCGGCATGTGATAAACAAGGATCGCAATCGTGAGGGCGGTTCCCAAGCCGATTACGGCGGCGACGTGTGCCTTGAGACGGAAGATGGCCATCGCACCGAGAAGCGCCACAACCGGGAGCGATGCAAACAGAGTGGAGAGCCACCACATGCCGGTTGGATCGTAGCCCTGCTGCCATAGTGCGGAGTGGGGATTTGTCTTGATCAGGTAAGTCGCACACGCGACAAGGGCTAGAGCTCCCGCAATCATCAGCGAAAGGCCCAGGGTGGCGGAAGAGTTCTTGCCCGCTGAAGGGGCAGAACTTTCCTTTGGTGGTGGAGCGGAAACAACTGTCATTGAAACCTCGCGAAGAAATTGACGCCCCGCCTTGACGGCTCTGTTTTTGAAAAGGGCGGCTTGTCGAATGTGATCGAGAGTTTGGCCTTGGGCAGATACGAGTGTCTGTGATCTTCCGCACAATTCGCAACGACTCAATGGTGATGACAATCACTGCCAAGTGTTCCTTCGCAATCAGAATGTCTGATTACCAACTTGTCTGACAACTTTCATTGTCTGCTCATAAAGGTTGTCCGGGCTGGGTGGTGGATTGGTTCTCTGAAACCGATGGAAGCGATGACACATTCAAGCCGCGCGAACCAGCTTTCCTCAGGTTGCAGCACCCAATTCTATCTCCGAGCCGGCTCAAGCACGAATCGCACTCCCGCACTTGAGGGAATGCCGGACAGGAAAGGGCTCGCTCGCACAGCCGGCAACGCAGGAATCAAACCCGGTCCGAACTCCGAAGTAATCGGGGATTGCCTGCGAGCAGCCAGTTTTATCAATCCGCGCCACCGCAAAGGCGCCCATGACGCGAACAGGATCGGAAAAAGCTCTGATGCCGATTCCGGCCCGATCGCAACCGAGACGACGAATCGCTGATGCGGATGCGATTCATGCCGCTATTAAAGGAAATGAGAGGCCCGATGAAACGCAAGTGCAACACATTCGCAATCGCAATCCTGACTGGAAGTCTGATTGCCTCATCCGCTTACGCCAGCGATGCAACGCCGCCGGTGAAGAAGCACTCCGTAACCAAGAAGGCGAAGGCGCCCGCGAAGCCCACGGTCGAAGACCAGATTCAATCGCTGCGGCAGGCCCTCGATACGCAGGGAGCGCAGATCACGGGTCTCAAGAGCGATCTTGCCGAGAAGGACGCACGGCTGAAGAAGGCTGAACAGGCCGCAGCCGATGCGGAGGCGTCCGCTGCGAAGGCACAGGCTGCCGCGGCAACTCAGAACCAGGCAGTTGCGGACAATGCCGCCGCAGTTTCCACGCTCCAAAGCTCGGTTACCGGCCTGAAGGCCAACCAGACATCTCTCGCTGTCACCGTGTCCGATGAGACATCCAAGATCAAGAAGCAGATTGAGAATCCCACGGTTCTTCACTTCAAGGGAATCACGCTTGTTCCTTACGGCTTCTTCAACGGTGAGTCGGTTTATCGCACGCATGCAACCGGGGGCGAAGAAGCGACGCCATGGAGCTCGATTCCATACGAGCACGCGGATTCCTACTCGATGAGCGAGATGATGCTCACTGGCCGGCAGTCGCGCATCGGCCTGAACATGGAGGGCAAGGTCAGCTGGGGAACGATTCGCGCAACGCTTGAAGGCGACTTTCTCGGTGTCGGAACCACATCCAACGACAACCAGTCTACGAGCTATTTGTTCCGCCAGCGTGTTGTTTCGGCAGAAGCGGAAACGAACAGCCATTGGACATTCTCCGGTGGACAGGGATGGAGCCTGGTCACGGAAGATAAAGCGGGCGTGACGACCGCGGCTGCCAACAAGGCACTGCCGATGATGATTGATCCGAATTACGTTGCCGGCCTGGTTTGGGCGCGCTCGGGTTTCTTCCGCCTGACCAAAAGCTTCGGCAAAGCGGCCTTTGCAATCTCGGCTGAAAATCCGCAGCTTCTTTACACAGCAACGCTTGCAGGCAACACACCCTACGCAGTTGTAGGCGGCGCCGGACTGAGCGCCAGCCTGCTGAACCAGACCATCAGCGCCTGCTCGCCGTCAACCTCTGTGGTGAATTACACAAACCAGAAGCAGACTGACTCAGCCGGCAACACGGTGAATATCGCGGTTCCTGTGTATAAGACGGTGAACTCCTGCGCCAACCTCGCGAATATCTCCTTCAACGAAGCGCCCGACATGGTTGTGAAGGCCGCATTCGATCCCGGGTTTGGCCACTATGAAGTCTTTGGCGTCTCGCGCTTCTTCCATGAGACCGTCTATCCCGGCGAAACCACGAACAGCAATCTCTACGGCGGATTGAAGGACATCGTCAGCGGCCTGGCGGTTGCGCCCGCGCTCACAACAGAGGGGGCTTACTCAAACAGCATCACGCTCGGCGGCGTGGGCGGCAGCATGCGCCTTCCGATCATCGCCAACAAGTTTACGTTTGGAGCCAAGGCGCTGTTCGGACCCGGCGTGGGCCACTTCGGCACCTCCACACTGTCCGACGCAACTTCAAATGCCAGTGGCGAGCTTGTTCCGATCCACAACCTCTCCGGTCTGCTGACTGCGGAGATCGCGCCGAGTCCGCGCCTGCAACTGTACTTCTACTACGGCGGGGACTACGCGGGACGAGAAGACGAAGCAAATGCGGGCGCTACCACGCTTGGCGCTCCCTCTGCCGCGCAGAGCACAGCCGGAGCATGGGGTGGAACTTGGAAAGCCCCTTCGCTCGCGGCAGTCGGCTATGGATCGCGCCTGCTGGGCAACTCCGGGTGCAACACGAACACCGCTCCGGGCTACAACGGCAGCTCGACTGGTTACTACACGGGAGCATCCTGCGGTGCGCAAACACGCGATGTACAGGAAGCTACGGGCGGTTACTGGTATGACCTTTACAAGGGCGACCACGGCCGCCTTCGTCAAGGCATCCAGTACAGCTACGCAGTTCGCGAAGGCTGGTCGGGCGCAGACGGGATTGGCGCAAAGGGCGTTGAGAGCATGATCTTCACGAGCTTGCGTTATTTCCTTCCGTAAACAGCGGATCGCTTCGGTAAAGCAGCACAAAGGGCAGCCGGAATTCCGGACTGCCCTTCGCTGCGAGAGGAAATGCTGGATTCATTCTGAACGAAAGGCCAACCGCTTTCGGTGCGACTACTATGCGAGCTTCACTTTTCATTGCTTGTTATAACGACTCGCTCTTCCCCGAGACGGGACGAGCCGTAACGCGGCTGCTGGAACGCCTGGGGGTGGAGCTTGATTTCCATCCGGGGCAGACTTGTTGCGGGCAGATGCACGCCAACTCCGGCTTTCGCGCCGAGGCATTTTCGCAGGCCAAGCGGCTTGTGCGGCTCTACGAAAAGGATGAGATTGTCGTGATTCCAGGCTCTTCTTGCGTCGCGATGATGCGTGAACAGTATCCAGGCATCTTCCAGGAACTTGGCAACGAATCGCAGCGACAGGAACTGGCCGCGTTCCTTCCCAAGGTCTATGAACTGAGCGAATTCCTCATCGATAAATTGCAGGTTGAGGACGTTGGAGCTTACTTTCCGCATCGCGTGACCTACCACGCGAGCTGCCATGGGCTGCGCGGTTTGCATTTAGGGGACCGGCCATTCCGTTTGTTGTCAAAAGTTCGCGGCATCGACTTTGTTCCGCTTGAGAACATGGACCGATGCTGCGGATTCGGCGGAACATTTTCGGTGAAGAACCCCGAGATCTCGCAGGCGATGCTGACGGTCAAGCTACATGACATTCTTTCAACCAAGGCGGAATTCTGTACTGCTCTCGATAACAGTTGCCTGATGCATCTGGGTGGAGCAATGCACAGACAGTATGCGGCCATGCGCACAATCCACATGGCAGAGATTTTGGCCAGCACGGAAGATTGCCCGACCGAGGTGTTGACATGAGCGCTGCAATCCTTGACCCTAAACTGGCTCCGCCCTTTCGCGATGCCGTGTTGCCGGTACTGCGCAATCCCATGCTGCGCAAAAATGTGGCTCACGCGACGCAGGTCATTCAGAACAAGCGAGCCAAGCTGGTTGCGGAAAAGACCGACTGGCAGGAGCTTCGTGCTTCGGCTTCGGCGATTCGCACGCACGTATTGGAGAACCTGGGCGCTTATCTTGAGCAATTTGAAGAACGGTGCACCGCGGCGGGCGGAGTGGTTCATTGGGCTTCCGATGCCAATGAAGCAAGGGCAATCATTCTCGACCTGCTGCGGCAGGAGAACGCGACCGAAGCCATCAAAATCAAGACGATGACCTCGGCAGAGATCCAATTGAATCCTTATCTGGAGACCGCGGGAATCACGGTTCATGAGACGGACCTCGCAGAGATCATCCTGCAACTGGGCAAGGAAGAGCCATCGCACATTGTTGTTCCCGCTTTGCATATCAACCGAAGCCAGGTGCGCGAGATTTTCTCCCGCACGATGCATCTGGAGAATCTATCCGATGATCCGAAGGCTCTCACCGCGGCTGCACGCCACTACCTGCGCGAGAAATTTCTCCGCGTTCCGACGGCGATCAGCGGCGCAAACTTTCTGATTGCAGAGACCGGCGCCGTTGCAGTGGTGGAGTCGGAAGGCAACGGCCGGATGTGCCTCACGCTGCCGGAAACGATGATTACAGTTGTCGGCGTGGAAAAAGTGCTGCCTCGCTTCCAGGACCTTGAGGTGATGCTGCAAATCCTGGCGCGTTCCGCTACCGGCGAGCGGATGAATCCGTATACGTCCTTGTGGACCGGTGTGACGCCAGGGGACGGACCGCAGAGATTTCATGTTGTGTTGCTTGATAACGAGCGCACTTCAATCCTCGCGCGACCGAAGGAGCGCCAGACGCTCAAATGCATCCGGTGTGCGGCATGCATGAATCATTGTCCGGTCTATCGACAGACCGGTGGGCACGCCTACGGCTCCTGTTATCCGGGTCCCATCGGCGCAATCCTCACACCGCAGCTCATGCGAATGGAGTACGCACAAACACTGCCATTTGCCTCGTCTCTTTGCGGTGCGTGTTTTGAAGTGTGCCCCGTCAAGATCGACATTCCAGCCGTGCTTCTGGATCTACGCGCCGATGCGGTCAACATTGAACGCAAGGAAGCGAAGCGCGCATTCGACCTGATGTATCTTGGGCTGCGCGTGGCCAACACGATCTTTTCTCGGCCGTGGATTTTCCACACCGCCCAGTGGTTCGGACGGGTGGGGCTGCGCGCGTTTACCGGGAAAGATGGTTGGATCAAGTGGTTACCGAGCATTGGTGGCAGGTGGACGCATAATCGCGACTTGCGCGGACTTCCCAGCCAGTCATTCCACGAGTGGTGGGCAGCACGCGCCAAGGAGACGAAATGACCGCTCCCGTACAATCCCGCGAACGCATTCTCAGCCGCATCCGCACCGCGACAGCCTCCGTATCCGCACCCGCAAATCAGCTTGCCGACGTTTATGGACGAGTTGCGCGCACCTACGTTCGTCAAGGGAAACTCAGCAACGAGAAGCGCCTCGAGTTAATGACGGAGCGCCTGCGCGAATATGACGCGGGAGTGGTTGAGGCAACGCCCGCCGAACTTGCTGCCGTCATTGCCGGTCAACTGGAATCAAGTGGGAAGCGCATTTTCGTCGCTCCCGCCGGCTTGCCGAAGGAGTGGCTGGCACCTGGATTCGATTGGAAGATCGACGAGCAGCTTACTTCCGCTGAAATTGAACTGACGGAGGGAGTCGTCACTGCCTCATCTTGCGCAATTGCCGAATCGGGAACGATCGTGCTGCATCACGGACCGGCTGAGGGCCGCCGGGTGATCTCGCTACTCCCTGACTGGCACCTTTGCGTGCTGCGGGCCAGCCAGGTGGTGGAGACGCTGCCGGAATATTTCGATCGATTTCCAAAGGCACCACCGCTGGTGACCTGGATCTCCGGTCCGAGCGCGACCGCGGATATTGAGATGACCCGTATCAAGGGCGTGCACGGCCCGCGCTTCCTGCACGTAATTGTTGTGCGGGATGACGTTTAGTCTCTGTTGTGTTGAAATGCTCGGTTTGCATTTTCTGTGGCAACCGAGGGAGCTGTATCGACTGCACTTGAAGTCATTCCTCGCGCAGCAGGGCCAGAGGATTGACAGAGAGAGCGCGTTGCGCGGGAATCCACGTGGAGAAAAGCCCGAGCAAAAGCATCACAAGCACAACGCCACCTAGGACCAGCGGATCGCGTGGATTTGCCTGGTAAACAATGTAGGCAAGCACTCGTTCTGCAAGCAAATTCACAACGGGTGGCGGCGATTCTCCAACCAAGGAACTCCAGCTTGTTCCTGGAGCCGTTGAAGATGCCCAGCGAAAACTGGAACAGGAAACGCCGACCCGTGAGCGAATCCGCCGCGTCGCCGATCTTGTAGATGGATTCGAATCGCCGTTTGGGCTTGAACTCCTGTCAACCGTATATTGGGTGGCCACGCACGGTTCTGGCAGCGCCGTTGACGAGATCATTCGCAGCACCTATGGCTGGGGTGAGCGCAAGCGACAGTTCTCGGAGCGGCAGATTCGACTTGCCGTCAGAGTCCTGAGCGACAAGCATTGGCTTCCTGCGGTTGCGATCCCATAGCACCCTACTTGATGGCTTCGCCAGAGTCGCGGCTCACACTCGTTTAATCCTTGCCTAAGTTTCTGATTCCAAATACGATCAAGCGAGACCAGTTTACTTGACGGGTACTTGATCGGGGGGAAGGCATGCCCACTGATATTTCTGAAACCGGGCTGGAAACTCTGATGGTTGCCGACATGACCGCGGCGGGATGGCGGACAGGCGATCCCAGGGACTTCGATCGCGCGTGGGCATTGGATTTAACCAAATTACGCGCCTTCTTGGAGGCGACCCAGCCTAAGACGGCAACAGCCCTGGACTTGGGAAACGACAGTCCAACGCGGCGTCAGTTTCTGGCTCGGTTGAGTGGCGAATTGGCTAAGCGTGGCGTTGTGGATGTATTGCGCAAAGGCATAGACCATGGTCCGCTTCATCTGACGTTGTTTTACGGCACGCCGTCTGAGGGAAACGCTAACGCTCAGCGATTATTCGCCGAAAACCGCTTCTCGGTAACGCGGCAACTCCGCTACAGCCTGGATGAGACGCGGCGTGCACTGGACTTAGGCCTGTTCTTGAACGGGTTGCCAATCGCTACCTTCGAATTGAAAAACAACCTGACCAAGCAGACCGTTGACGATGCCGTAGAGCAATACCGGCGTGATCGGGACCCACGGGAACAGCTTTTCGGGTTGGGTCGGTGCGTCGTCCACTTCGCGGTGGACGAGAGCGAAGTGAAAATGTGCACCGAGCTGAAGGGCAAGGCCTCATGGTTTCTGCCTTTCAACATTGGATGGAACGACGGCGCGGGCAATCCGCCGAATCCGGGAGGATTGAAGACCGATTACTTGTGGAAGCGCATTCTGACGCCGGCGGGCCTCACGGACATTCTGGAAAATTACGCACAGATCGTAGAAGAAAAGAACCGCAAGACCGGGAAGAAGAAAAGGAAGCAGGTTTTTCCGCGTTATCACCAGTTGGATGTGGTCCGGCGCTTGCTTGCTGAAGTGAAACATGACGGCGCAGGCAAACGCTACCTGATTGAGCATTCTGCGGGCAGCGGCAAGTCGAAATCAATCGCCTGGTTAACGCACCAGTTGATCAGCGCTCGTAAAGATGGCCGTGAGATCTTCGACTCGATTATTGTGATCACCGATCGGCGGATCCTCGATCAGCAGATCGAGGACGAGATCAAGAGCTTCGCGCAGGTGAGTGCGACGGTGGGCCACGCCGAGCACTCGGGAGATCTCCGCCGTTTTATTGAAGCGGGTAAGAAGATCATCATCAGTACGGTGCAGAAATTCCCGTTCATCCTAGACGAAATCGGGGACGCTCACCGCGATCGTTCGTTCGCGATCGTTATCGACGAGGCCCATTCTAGCCAGGGCGGTCGGACGAGCGCAGCACTGAGTTCGGCGTTGTCCCAAACGGACTCGGAAGATGAACCGGATCCGGAAGACGTGGTGAACCAGGCGCTCGCAGAACGGATGGCTGCCCGTAAGCTGTTGGCGAATGCAAGCTATTTCGCCTTCACCGCTACCCCCAAGAACAAGACGCTTGAGATGTTCGGGCTCGCAGAGCCTCAACCAGACGGCAAGGTCAAACACCGTCCTTTCCATTGCTACACGATGAAACAGGCAATCCAGGAGCGGTTCATTCTGGATGTGCTGAAGAGCTACACGCCCGTCGACAGCTACTACAAGTTGATCAAGACAGTGGAAGGCGACCCTGAATTCGACACACGAAGGGCCAAGAAAAAGCTCCGCAAATATGTTGAGAGTCACGACCACGCAATCGAAATGAAAGCGGAGATCATGGTCGACCACTTCCTTGAACAGGTGCTTGCGGCGAATAAGATCGGAGGCGAAGCCCGTGGGATGGTGATCTGCTCCGGGATTGAGCGGGCCATACAGTACTACCACGCAATTGAGGCGTACCTGAGAGAACGGAAGAGCCCGTATCGATCTATTGTGGCGTTCTCCGGGGAGCACGAATTCGATGGCGAGAAGGTTACGGAGGCCTTGTTGAACGGCTTCCCGAGCAACGACATTGCCGATCGAATTCAGGAAGACCCATACCGGTTGCTGATCTGCGCAGACAAATTCCAGACCGGCTATGATGAGCCGTTACTTCATACGATGTACGTGGACAAGCCCCTCTCAGGCATCAAGGCCGTGCAGACGCTATCACGCCTGAATCGCGCCCATCCGCAGAAGCACGATGTCTTCGTGCTCGATTTCATGAATGATGCGGACACGATCATTGAGGCGTTCACGGCGTACTATCGGACGACGGTTCTAAGCGAAGAAACCGACGCTAACAAGCTGCACGATCTAAAGCTCGCGCTCGATCGGTATCAGGTCTACAGTGGCGAGCAAGTCGACAGAGTCGTTGAATCGTACCTTTCGGGCGCAGGTAGGGATCAATTGGAACCCTGGCTCAACGAGTGTGTGGCTTCTTACTGCCTGCATCTTGATGAGGATGGGCAGGTCGATTTCAAAGGCAAGGCGAAGGCGTTTACGCGGACCTACGATTTCCTGGGCTCGATTCTGCCCTACACGAACGCAGCATGGGAGAAGCTTTCCATTCTCCTGAATCTGCTAATCCCAAAGCTTCCGGCCCCTCTGGAGGAGGATTTATCAGCGGGCATTCTCGAATCAATTGATATGGACAGCTACCGGAATGAGAAGCTGGCAGCGATGCGGTTGCTTCTTCCTGATGCGGACGCGGAGATCGGGCCCGTACCGACAGAGGGTGGTGGTAGAAAGCCTGAACCCGAACTGGATCGGCTTAGCAATATCTTGAAGACATTCAACGAACAGTTCGGGACGTTGTTTACGGATGCGGATCGGGTCGTGCGGCGCATCCACGAGGACATCGCCCCTAAGGTCGCGGCTGATCCAGCCTACCGCAATGCCAGAGATAACACTCCGAATGCAGCGCGGATCGAACTTGATGCGGCCTTGAAGCGCGTCGTTGGCCCGCTCTTGAAGGATGATACCGAATTCTACAAGCAGTTCGTGCAGAATGACTCTTTCCGGCGGTATGTGACGGACCTGGTCCATGACCTGACAGCCGAGTGAATTGCTGAACAGTTCAATCTCGAGCGAAAAGTCGGGACTGGCTCATGGATTGTTCGTGAAGACAGATCGTCACGGTCGGTCGGAACTCCACTTGTAAATTCGCTCTCCGTGCGTCCATGGCGGAACAATACGCGAATCATGATTGGCCTACTCATCTTCGCTTAGATCGAGCAGCTGCTTTTCGTTTTTCCACCACAGCATCGTCAAGATACCGTTGCGCGAAACCCGCACTGAATGCTCCACCACTTCGTACCACTGTGAGCGGAGATGATTGATCCATCCATCGGCCTGAATCGCGGCGGGGAAACTTATCTGATGCTCTCTGTTGATCAGATCCGCGGCATACGTGGCTGCCAGCGGGAAATCGTGAGGCCAAAGGCATTCCGGCACATCTTCTCCTCTAATGAACCACTTGCGCTTTCCATTCTCAATGTAGATGAGCATTCCAGGGAAGGAGCCATAACGAAGCAGATGGATTGCCGTGGCCGTGAGGCTGGTCCTGAATATGCCGCCCAATTCAGCTGCGGAGGCCAATGTTAGAGGCTTGTTCTTTGCGGCGGGAATGAACATGGATTTCGGGAGCAGAAGATCGGCCGCGTATTGATTCGCTCCATGCTCGGCATTGAAGGGGCCCCACTCGCTCTGCATCGCCTGCTCTGTACAGGAGAACCTGATCTTGTCCCGGTCTCTCATCCAATGTCCGAGTTCGTGTGCGGCTGAAAATCTGCGGCGCTCTAATGGAGACCGGTCGTCGACTGTGATGATCGCTTCATTGCCGTTCCCCAGGATCCTGGCGGCGCATCCCTCGAGATGTTCATAAAGCACCAGCGCTCCGCAGTACTGCGCGATCGCTTCAATCTGGATTTCGCAAGGTTCGGTGATTCCCAGCTCATCAAGGATCTTCGACGGCGATTTGTAAACGGTCATAAGGCGTGTTTCTTCCGGAATTCGCTAAGCGCCCCAAGCGCATCAAGCTGCCTGAGAGTGCTTTCCACATCGGCGTCCGACACCGATTTGAGGTCGCGAAACTGGGCGGTCAGGCCGGTCATTCCGGACGCCTGATACGAAGCCAAAAAAGCATCTAGGAGGCTGCGGCGTTCGGCCGCTGTGGCCGGAATGGCGAAGTCGCGTTCCTTCACGGATTTGCTGGCCTGCTCATATTGCGTCTGAGCGGCACGCAGCTTTGTTTGCGAATGCTGCTTGGCGGCCGCCCGAAAAATGTCTTTCGTTCGAGGAGCCGGGTCGGCACGGAACTCCGATTCGACGTCGCTGTCGGTCATCTCGAGTACGGATTCCGCCAACGCGTCCATTACGAGCCGGAGCTGCTCTTTATGAGATTTCGAATTTGCCACGTTATCTCGCCTTCACTCGGTATCGGATGCGCTTCACACCGGCATCATACTGCGGTTGTGGCATTCCCAGTTCTTTGACAATCTCAGGCCCCGTCATGCCTTCCGCCCATCCCTCAATGATGAGAACAGCGTCGTCGTCGTCGGAGAACAGCTTCAAGGTGGCTCCCAATTCTTCTTTCGCGCTAGCCCCGCGTTCCTGGTTAGGAGCTCCGGAAGGCGCCGCATCGAGTGGGCTGATGAGGTCTCCATCCTCCGATTCGATCAGCAGATCGGCCTCGGTATATTCGTCGTCTTCATGTGCTTCAAACCAATGAGAAGCAATACTGCGCATTGTCCCTGCCACAAATGCGACGAAGGGAACTTCGTCTTTTCTCCAATGCCTGCCGCAATCCGCAGATTCGGCACCCTCATATATAGAGACCATGGCCTCGTGCAGCAGGTCTTCATACGTCTGCCCCCGAGCCCTCCTGCCCAAGCCCCGGACTTTGTACTGGGCGTATTTCTCAAGCCGCCTCTCATCCGCAGGCGACAGAGCCGCTATCGCCTTGTCCAGATCTTCCCGGGAGGCGATCAGCGAAGTCACGGTTTTGGCCTTTTTCGATCTTTCCAAAGCGGCCCCTACATGTCTGAATGCCGGCACCACGGGCGTTTCGGAGATTTTTTCGAGCTTTTTCTCCGATTGTTTCCGCGGCTCGGCATTTGTCTATAGGAGCAGACCAGCCAGCCCGCTGTATGCCCCAATTCAATTGACAGGATGATCTTCATGAACAACGGCTCTCTTACCTTGAACGGCATCACCGACGCGCAGCTCGACACGATCATTCGTGTCAAGGAGCAGCACGAGGGTGTCATCGATTTCAACCCCCAGCAACTGCAACCGATCGGACGTACCCCGGCGTTTCCGCCCGGCCGTCCCGGCTTTCCGGGACAGCCATTCCCTGGCCAGCCCATGCCACCGCAGCCTCAGCAGGATGGACAAAGCATGTACAACAACGCCGTCGTCTGCTGGCATGTCGACGACGGGCTCGCAGTCATTCTGGAACTGATTCATAGGCTATACCCAAATGGACCGGTTCCGCCGTTCCCGGCATTCGCCTGATCACTACCTACTCGGCGCCTCACAAGAGGAGCCGGGTAGCGGCACACTTGGAACGTCGTCCAACATTCAGGACAACTAACAAAAGCAGCCGTATTGCTGCATGAGGAGATTCGACATGGTAAAAAACACGGGCCTCGACGGGAGGTCACGCGATGAAAATGGGCAGACGCGGGCGAAGAATGGCAATACCCGCATTGACACTCTTCGCGAAACGTACGGCGAAGGATTCGCTCCAGGTGTGAGAGGAGATGCGCATCTGAGCACTATCCTGGAGCGAACAGGCAGCACCTCCCTTTCCGAGTACCTCCGCAACCACAAGGAGTAGCATCCAGGCGCCGTTGTAAGGGGCCGCGAGTGAGGGGAGTTCGCGGCCATGGTTCGGATATCTAAACACATGCCGATGAGGGGGAATCATGGCGGTTCGGTTGTTTACGAAGGATTCGGAAGGGCTGTTGCAGGAGATTAAGCGGCAGATCAGGGCTGGTGAGATTCAAACCTGGTCGGTGGATTCAGAGGGTGACTTTACCCACGTAACGCACGACGGTCAATGGAAGAACAAGGCTTGGATGCGGCCAAAGACGTTCGACGACCGGCTGCTGCTAAACATCATCCGGCCGAAAGGCGGAAGCATCGCAAGACCTGTATACGCTGTCTACCACGGGCGGTTCATAGAAATGGCCATCGAGCACGTGCCTGATCTCTTTACTGCTGCTCGAGCGACTCCTGATGCGGATGATGGCGATCTGGTGTAGATCAGGCTCTAAGGATAGAGGTTTACCGGGCAGGTTCTTACTGGTCGGTACTCGTCTGCAGTTGACGTAACGTAAAGGACGTTAAGTTGTAGTAAATCAACTTTTCGGGCACACTAGGAGCAGAGAGTCGGTTGTACTCGGGGCCAACCCGATATGTCCCGGCGCAGTCGGAACGGCACATGGAAGCGCAGTACCGAGTGTGGCTGTAGCAGCCCCTAATCAAGCTTCAAAGGGGGATTCTATGGTTAATCGGGTATGTGGCAGGGTCAATCGAACAGTAACGGCAGTTGGTGATTGGTTGCAGCGGCAAAGTTTTGCGATAGTGATTGTGCTGTCGCTATTCCATGTCGGGCTTGCCTACATTCACACTCGGGCTTCGTGTACAGCCGACTTTTTAACCATGTTCAGCGCATGAACCCTGCACCGAAGCTGTCTTTGAGACGGTCTGCCGGGGCACATTGCCCGTAATAGCCGGTGCGGAGAACGGGCCGTCTGGCGTCTGCTCGAATTCGTCACAGTCAATATGCGCAACAAGAACACCCGCGCGGCCTTCGGTCGAGCGGGGTAGGTATTCCTTTTTGCCGCCGCCTCAAATCAATATCCGCTCGACCTCGTCGAGCGACATCTCGTCGCGCCGGCGATCATAGAGCTGCGTGGTGCGCGTGCTGGCGTGATTGGCCATGGCCGCGGCCTTCTCGAGCGTGCCGCCGTTCTTTAAGTAGGCCGTAATTCCTGTCGCTCTGAAGGAGTGGTTGCCGATCAGAGTCTTGATGCCAGCCGCCGCGGCGCGGCGGCGGATCATGGCGTGCGCGTTTTGCTGGGGCAGGGAAGTGCCGGTGAGCTGGCCGGTGCCGCGGCCGATGGTGCGGAAGAGCGGGCCCTTCGGATTGCCCGCGAGACCGGCGCCGGCGATGTAGGCCTCCATGATCTCCTCGAGCGAGTGATGGCAGGGCATTGCGTGGTGCTTGCCGCCCTTCTCATGGAGCCGCACCCACAGCCGGCGATTCTGCGTGTACACATCCTCGACCCGCATGGCCAGGGCTGCGCCGACCCGGGCGAAGGAATAGACCATCAGGCCGATGAGAGCCTTGTCGCGCAGTCCCGCCGGCGTCGACGCGTCGATCGAATCGAGAAGCCGCCGCGCCTCGGCCGGCTCGAGCACCGGCGTCTTGCCCGTGCGCACCACGTGGCGCGGCCCGTGCACCGAGGCCGCGGGATTGACGTCGATGGTATGTCCGGTTACGAGCCAATCGAACAGGTTGCGGATGGCCGCCAGGCGCTGCTTCACGCTGGGCGCCGATACTTCGCGCCCTTGCAGTTCGATCCAGGCGGCCACGTGCATCGGCTGTACCTGGGGCAGGGAAATGACGCCGGCGCCCTGGCACCACGCCAGAAACTCCGCGGCCGCGCGGGCGTAAGCCCGCCGCGTGTTCGGATTGCGGATCTGTGCTGCGAAGAACTCGAGGAAGCGCACACCCGCACGATCGCCGGTGGCCGTGACCAGGCCCGGAAGAACAGGCGCAGTGCTGATGGGAATAAGCTTGTTCATTTCTGTTTCCCAAACAGGTTCTCCATGATCTGGTCGAACGTGCAACGCTTGCCGAAGTCTCTAATAGGGATGATCTTTTGGCTGGGCCGCTTGGACTTGTAGCCCTTGGCGTTCCCTTTGGTGTGTCTGGCGGAATTCTTATCCAGGATGCTGGGCAGCTTCTCTCCTGGAGTGCCGCCAAGCCAAAGAAAAGAGTCCATCTTCATCTCCAACTGGTTAGTGACAAAGATCCAGATGATGCAGCCTCCGGGCTTCTCCATCAGCCTGAGGCTGGCATTGATACGGGCTGTTTTGCTGCCAACCGCCGCTGTCTTGAATTGGATATATCTCTCCACTTCTTTGCATCTCAGGACCAGGTCATAGCCGCCGGCATCGAACTCCGGACGCAGCACATCGACATCTCTCTCGCCATTTACCCACAGCCAGCGCAGGG
>Ga0302197_10001702_pt1 | contig 20854 bp, 16 predicted proteins | sample II_Bog_N2_1_FD_193526 | JGI IMG/M metagenome (GOLD analysis project Ga0302197, IMG submission 193526) | Peat permafrost microbial communities from Stordalen Mire near Abisko, Sweden - II_Bog_N2_1 | ecosystem: Environmental > Terrestrial > Soil > Wetlands > Peat | place: Sweden: Abisko...
TCCATTGTTCCAAATCCTCCGGGAAAGAGAACGAAGGCCGATGTTTCCTTCACAAAGCTAAGTTTTCGGGCAAAAAAGTAATTGAAATCGATCAGCTTGGGATCGCCTTCAATTGTAGGATTCGGTCGCTGCTCAAACGGCAACCGGATATTGAGTCCGAAACTTTTCTCCGCGCCGGCCCCCTGCTGGGCAGCACCCATGATCCCATCACCTCCACCGGTGATGATCATAAAATTCTCAGCTACGATCCGTCTCGCGAATTCCCGGGCAAGTTTGAAATCCGGATCGTCAGCCAGTGTTCTGGCAGAGCCAAAGACAGCGACTTTGCGGATGCCGGAGTATTTTTGAAAGACTGAGGCAGCATTCCTGATCTCATGCATGGAGCGGCTGATGAGCTTCAGATCAACCAGCGACGCATGGTCCCGTCCAAGTTGAAGAGCTGTCTGGATCATCGCCGTTAGATAGTCAGCAGGACGTCCCGATGCCACCTCAGAGACGAGTTCCTTGATCCTATTATCCAAGGCTTTTCGCTCGGAGGAGAGTTCAGGGAGGGGCATGATGAAATTGCGAAGGGATTAAATCAGTGCTTCCCTACCGCTTGGCAAGTCGACTGAAAAGCCAGAGTCCCAATCCTGTGAAAAACAAGTTTGGCATCCAGATCAGCACGACGGGAAAGGCATGCGGATTGTTCCTGAATGTGTCTGCGATGATGATGAAGAAGAAATAGCCGAACGCAATGATCAGGCTGAGGGCAAATCCGACGGAGGTCTCCTTTCGGTGAGCGGTGATCCCGAGTGGAACGGCGATCAGCGCGAACGAAAGCGCCGCAAGAGAGAGTGAAAAGCGTTTACTGACCTCCACTTGAAAGGCGAGGCGTCTCGGATTGTCGGGCTTGGCAAGTTCGGCAAAAAGCTCGCTGAGAGTGTGGGAACTCAATGGTTTATCCTTCTTTTTCTCATCAAAAAGCTTTTGTAGGGAGAGTGGGAAAATCCCCTCCCTCATCGTGATCCCCTGGCGGATGAGTTCGACATTGTCGGGGTGACGATCATCGCGTTGTTCGAAATGGGCATCCTCGACCTTGAGTAGAAGGCGGCTGTTATCCAGATCAGATGTCAACATTCCGCTCTTGGCAAAAACCACTTGGGTCGGAATCCATCCTCCCTTGCCCTTGTCATCCAGTTTGAAGACAATGAGATTATTCATCTGATCCCCATCGCGGCCACCGACATAGATCCGATAGTCGGGGAACTGATCGACCACCTCGTCGGCTTGGAACATCGCCGTCGGGTTACTTGTGGCGATGCGAAAGAGCGAGGTAAGCATGGCGTACTGCGCACGGGGGGCAACTTCGGTATTGATCCAGAAGCAGAGTGCGACCATCAGCAACGCCACTCCGAGCACGGGATGGAAGATTCTCGTGAAGCTTACGCCGTTGGACCGCAGCGCGATGATTTCGTTATCGGCGGAAAGGCGCCCGAAAACAAGCAACACTGCGGTCAGGAATCCCCACGGTATCGTGAAGGTCATCGAAAACGGGAGCACAAAAGCGACGAAGGAAAAAACCGTCTCAAGCGGAACATTGTGATTGATCAGGAGATCGAGCATCTCCTTGAAAACATTCCCGAGTACCAGCACAAGGCTCAGCAAGGCGACCCCCATGGCTGTGGCAACACCAAGGGCAGTCAGGAGATAACGGTCGAGAATCTTCAATGTAGGAAAAGAATATCTGAATGGACGACGGGGAAAAGTCAGTAAGAGTGACCGCGCCACGCACCGATTGCAAGTGCGCTGCGGGTATTGCGGTTGAACCCTCGGCCTTGTGACGCTAGTCTTGTCTTGATATGGCCCTCCCATCTTCCTCTCCGCGCTTCCCTCTTCTGAATGTACTCCTCTGGGGCAACACCGTGGCCCTTTCCTGGGTCTGGGGTCTGGGCCTTTTCTTTTCGGTACAATTCACCGTTGAATTCGGTCTCACAGGCCTGCTCACTTTTCTCATCCCCAACTGCCTTGGCCTCTTCCTTTTTGGCGCTGTCACCGATGTGATCGCGAAGCGCTATCCAGGATCAGAATCGCTGGCCACCTTTTTTACCAATTGGTCGCGCCCTTTTCGCTTGGTCTTCTTTCTCTATCAGATCATCGCGATCTCCCTCACCTTCTTCGCCCTGATCCGCTACGGATGGCAACCTCTCGGACTGCACCCGGACTCTCTCTACCTCCCGCTGACAGCCCTCATTATTTTGGCTGGAGGCATCCTGTTCGGTGAAGAGTTCTCCATTCGCCGCATCAAGTACAGTCACGCCGCTTTTCTCGTACTGATTCTCCTCTGTGTCGTCATCATCATTGCCGAACTTGGATCACCTTACCTCAGGGGGATTGCCCGTCCAAGCCTCCGCCCCACTCATGACATGAACTTCTGGGGTTATGTCATTCCCATTTGTATCGGCTTCCTCGTCGGCCCCTGGCTTGATCTGCAGCAGTGGCAACGCGCCATCCAGATGCGCCGTGAAAACACCTCCATCACCGCATCCTATGCAGTTGGAGCTCTGATCTTCGGTGCGATCCTCCTCTTTCACGGTATTCTTGCCCTCTGGGCCATGGAGGGAGGTGCCTCCAAGTACATCCAGATGGGACTTGCCGATTACCCCTATGCCGAGTCGCTGCTTACCCGTGTCTTCAGTGCCCCTCCGGCAAATCCGTGGCTGCTTGGAGCCTATCTGACCTTCCTGAGTGGCTGCATCCTGACGACTCTGGATAGCGGCTACATCGCCCTGCGTTGGTTTCTTCAGAGCAATGCCAGCAAGAGTCAGCATCCGATCTTCTCCCTGATACCGGAACGCCTTATTTCCTCCCCTATCCCCCCCATGGTTCTTTGTGCCCTCATCGCGGTAACTGGTGCGGCCATTGGGATCGAGTTGGAATACTTCATGATCTTCTTCGCCACCTTTTTTGTCGGTTATTCCGTTCTGGCGATCGGACGGGCCTTCATGAACGGACCCGTGAATGTGATCCCTCAGGTGAAGATGTTCTGTATCGGGTCAACGGCTGTCGTGATTTTCGCTTACGGTTACTTCCTTCATCAGCCGATCTTCCAGATCCTCGCCTCGCTGTTGCCTCTCGGCTATGTCGTCTGGCTCCTTTTCAAGCCATTTGTCGGGGAGGATTTCACAACGGGCGGGGAGGAGTTGGAACAACCTTCCGTAGCCTCGGTCGTACCGCTTACTCCGGTTAATACCGTCCTGACGCCCGCCCCCACGGGCACCCACGATATTTCCGGACATTTTGAAGACAAGTGGTTTGTCCATACGTTCATCGCCACCTACGCCGACACCAATTCTGTCGGGAATGTCTACTTCGGCATGTATGCCATGTGGGTCGGAAAGACACGCGAACTTCTCTTCAACCGTTTGATGCCAAAGTTCAACCTGAAGGAAACCCCTTTTTATATTCTGACCCGTTCCTTTGAGCATAAATTTGTCAGGGAAACCCGTGAATTTGAAACCGTCAGCGTCAAGATCAGGGTCGCGGGTCATAACCGCAAATTTGCCACCCTGGAGCACGAGGTTTACGACTCGACGGGAAGCCTGCTGGGCAAGGGGAGCCAGAGCCTGCTCTTCGTCTCCTCCACGGACTACAAAATGATCGATATCCCCAATGATGTGATGACCGCGTTCCTTGCCTACTCCTAGGAAAGAAATTGGAAAGATGGGTACATTCCTCAGAGTCATCACCATCATCGGAGCTGGGGCGGCAATCTTTCTGTTCCTTAAGACTCCGGGATGTTTCAAAAAAAAGCCCGCACACACCGTATCACCCTCTCCGACGCCAACCCCGATTCCCATCCTTCCAAGGAAGGCGTATGAAACAGCCCGTCTCTTCAACGGAATCACGCTGAAATCCTCCGTTGAAGCTACCTCTTCTCTGGAATCCTCGCTTCATCTCGAAAAACATCCAGAGTCCTACACCCTCAGTTTGGAACTGCACCTGAGCGTTCCATCAGCCGCCACCACATCAACCAATCTGCTCGCGGCCACACCGGAACTTGCAGAGTTGCTCCCCGATCTTGAGGCTCTCCTTACCAACGCTACGGTTTCACCTGATTTCGCAACGCTCTTTGCCAATAAGGAAAAGAATCTCCGCTCAAACCTGAACACCCTGCAACGTCTGCTTCCACTCGATACGCTCTACGATTGCCAGACCATCCTGAACCTCCAAAATACGAAGACCGAGCGCCGGGCTCTCCTAGTTCAGGCACTCATGAATGTGAATTCTGATGGGGCCGATGGGGATCGAAACCTGGATCCGGATGCCCATTCGGCATTCTTTCAGCCGCAGACGAATTACCGTTGGCCAAAACTCAGCGCCCGTCCCAATCCCTACCTGCCTGAGACAGAACACCGGCTTGCCGTCATCCAGGAAAAACTCGCCGACATCAAGACCTCCACAAACGCATCCACCTTATCCCTCGAAGAGGAAAATTCACGCCTCCTGAGCGCACTGGCAGATACCAAGGCCACTCTTGAAGAACTAAAACATTGGAGTTTTTTGGTTGGAAATGCCGACCCGTTTATCGTCCTTCCCTCCTTCATGATCACCGGGGCGGAAGGCCATCCAACGATCGGCGACTACGCAATCGTGATCGCTAATGGAACACTCTATCCGGCGATCCTTGGGGACAAGGGGCCAAATTATAAGATTGGCGAGGCATCCCTCCGGATCTGCAAAGAAATTAACGACGCCTCCACTGCCGACATCCGTCCGATCGATCATCCCACGGTCACTTATCTCATCTTTCCTGGGAGCGCAGAAAAACCATTCTCCTCACCGGATTACGCGCGCTGGTCGAAACGGTGTCACACTCTTTGGAAAGAATTTGGTGGGAGCGATACTGCCACCTGGCAGGAATGGGAATCTCTCGAAAAACCATGGCCCACTCCAACACCATCGCCAACACCTTCACCGGTTCCCACGCCTTCTGTTGATCCTCAGTTCTCTACCTCAGCCAGTAATTCGGTCTCCCCTGATGGAACCAACTCCCCTTCCCCAATTCCCTCTTTAACACCGGATGCCTCCTCTGGCACGAATCCTGCTTCATTTCCTTCACCCACAAACTCCGCAGCATTGACCCCAACCCCCACCAACGCGCCGCAATAATTCCTACACAAGGATTTCTGCCTTTCTCCCCAAAGTGCTTCCCGTCTATTTTCACCATCTCAACCCAATAAAAATCATCCCAAAAACGTTCACCTCATGATCACCATCGGCACCCCTGCTCCAGACTTCACTCTCTCCACCATCACCGCCGAGGGGCCCAAACAGATCTCCCTCTCATCAGAAATTGGAAAAAGAAATATCCTACTCCTTTTTGTGCCTCTTGCGTTCACAGGTGTTTGCACCGCTGAATTTTGTGAGATCAGCAAGGGAATCGGAGCCTATGATTCACTTGATTGCAGCGTCTTTGGCATCAGCGGAGACAATCCTTTTGCCCAACAGGCATGGGCGACAAAGGAAGGAATCACCATTCCACTCCTGAGCGATTACGAGCATGCAGTCGCCAAGGCCTATGGGATTGCCTATGAGAGCTTTCTTCCCCAGATAGGCCTTGGTTTTGGCGGTGTCCCAAAGCGCTCTGCGTTCCTGATTGACCGCGCCGGCATCATCCAATACGCGGAGGCCAGCGATGATCCGAAACAGCTCCCCGATTTTGCCGCCATCCAGGCCAAACTGGCGGAACTCAAGTAACCCGGAAAAACTTCGGCCAGATCATTCCTTCACTAAAACCCATCAACCATGAGTACAACCGACCCGTTCAAGACACTCCGCAGCTTCGAGCCTTCCGCCGGAGCCACCGCCTACTTCCACTCGCTCCCGGCACTCGAGGAACAGGGTGTCGGTGCCATCTCGCGTCTTCCCTTCTCGATCAGGATTGTTCTGGAATCGGTTCTCCGCAATTGTGATGGACGCAAAGTGCATGAAAAGGATGTCCGCGCCCTTGCCTCCTGGAATGCCAAGACTCCCGCTCCCGAGGAGATTCCGTTCGTTGTGGCCCGCATCGTCCTCCAGGATTTCACCGGGGTTCCCCTCCTTGTTGACCTGGCCGCCATGCGCAGTGCCGTCGCCCGTCTCGGCGGCAAGCCAGGCATTATTGAACCTCTGGTTCCGGTAGATCTGGTCGTCGATCATTCAGTTCAGGTCGATTACTACGGCTGGGCTGATGCCATGAAGTTGAATCTCGACATGGAGTTCAAGCGCAACCGTGAACGCTATGAGTTTTTAAAATGGGGCCAGCAGGCGTTTGAGACCTTCGGCGTCGTTCCTCCTGGCATCGGCATTGTCCATCAGGTGAACCTGGAATACCTCGCCCGCGGCGTTCTGCATGCAAAGAACGGAAGTGGTGATCTTTATTATCCGGACAGTCTTGTCGGCACCGATTCCCACACCACCATGATCAATGGTCTCGGTGTCGTCGGATGGGGTGTCGGCGGCATCGAAGCCGAGGCAGGCATGCTTGGTCAGCCCGTCTATTTCCTGACACCGGAGGTTGTCGGAGTTCACCTGACTGGCAAACTTAACGAGGGGGTCACTGCCACCGACCTCGCCCTGCGTGTCACCCAGATGCTACGAGCAGCAAAAGTTGTCGGAAAATTTGTGGAATTTTACGGCGAAGGAGCGGCATCCCTACCACTTCCCGACCGCGCCACCATCGCCAACATGGCCCCTGAATACGGAGCCACCATGGGCATCTTCCCGGTTGATGGCGAATCAGTTGCCTTCCTGCGAGCCACGGGACGTACCGAAGCCGAGTGCAACGCCTTTGAAAATTACTTCAAAGCACAGGGAATGTTCGGAATGCCGCAGAAGGGCCAGGTCGACTACAGCGTCGATCTCGAACTTGATCTCGCCACGGTTCTACCAAGCGTTGCCGGGCCGAAACGGCCACAGGACCGCATCGACCTTCCAAAGCTCAAGTCAACATTCCTCGATCTGCTGGTGAAGCCTGTGTCCGAGGGAGGCTATGGCAAGGAAACAGCAGCACTCACGGTTTCCTCCAAGGTCTCCCGTCGCAATCCGACCATTCCTTCCGACGAGGAAGAAATGATCAGCGATCGTCCGACTCCAGACGCTCCCGGGAGCATGACAGTTTCCCCATATCATGCGACCAACGGGCAGAGCACGATCCGTAACGGCAGTGTCATCATCGCAGCCATCACCAGTTGCACCAATACCAGCAACCCCAGCGTCATGCTGGCCGCAGGATTGCTCGCGAAGAAGGCCGTCGAGGCAGGTTTGGAAATGGACCCAACCGTGAAAACTTCATTGGCTCCCGGGTCGCGCGTCGTTACCGCATATCTGGAAAAAACAGGCCTTCAGACTTACTTCGACAAGCTTGGCTTCCAAACAGTCGGCTACGGTTGCACCACCTGTATCGGCAACTCGGGACCGCTCAATCCTGAAGTTGAAAAGGCCATCACCGATAATGATCTTGTCGCCGCCGCCGTCCTCTCGGGAAACCGTAATTTTGAGGCCCGTATCCATCAGAACATCAAGGCCAACTTTCTGATGTCTCCCCCCTTGGTCGTTGCGTTTGCCCTCGCGGGCCGCATTGACATCGACTTCGCTCTGGAGCCGATCGGTCTTGGAAAAGATGGAAAGGAAATCTTCTTGAAAGACATCTGGCCAAGCCTCAGTGAAATCCGTGACACCCTGCGAAGTGCTCTCACCCCGGAGATGTTTTCCACGCTTTACGGAAACTTCGCCGGACAAAATCCCAAGTGGAACGAGATTAGCGCCCCGACTGGCGGCATCTACCAGTGGGATACCAAGAGCACCTATATCCAGGAACCGCCATTTTTCGAGAACTTCGGCATGGAAGCCGGAACCATCACCCCGATCACTGGTGCCCGTGCACTCGGCATCTTTGGAGATTCCGTCACAACCGATCACATCTCACCCGCAGGTGCGATCAAGGAAAAATCCCCGGCGGGACGCTTCCTCAGTGAACATGATGTCACGCGCGAAGACTTTAACAGCTATGGAAGCCGTCGCGGCAATGACCGCATCATGACCCGCGGTACGTTTGCCAATGTCCGCATCAAGAACCTGATGCTTCCGGGTGTCGAAGGTGGCGAAACCCTTCATCAGCCGGACGGTGAACGTCTCAGCATCTTTGATGCAGCCCAGAAGTATGCTGAGGAAAAGACTCCACTCGTCATTCTCGCGGGTCAGGAATATGGCACGGGAAGCAGTCGCGACTGGGCAGCCAAGGGAACCCGACTTCTCGGGGTCAAGGCTGTGATTGCAGCCAGCTTCGAGCGTATCCACCGTTCCAATCTCGTTGGCATGGGCATTCTCCCCATGCAGTTCAAGGAGGGTACGAATGCCCAGACCCTTGGACTCGATGGCACGGAAACCTACGACATCGTTGGTCTCGGAGAAGATCTGCAACCACGTCAAGACATGACTCTCCGCATCACACGCAAGGATGGAAGTGTTCAGGATATCCAGGTAAAGGTGCGCATCGATACGCCGATTGAGGTGGATTACTACCGCCATGGCGGCATCCTGCCCTTTATTTTGCGGCAGCTTGTCGCCGAATCAGTGTAGTATTGGTTCGTGCAGACAGAACAACTTGAACGGAAGGCGGAGATGGATCGTGTGGATCTCGCCAGTGAAATCGTGCGCTTAAAACAGGAACGGAATGCCGTCATCCTGGCCCACAACTATCAGATCAAGGAAATCCAGGAAGTTGCTGACTTTGTCGGCGACTCCCTGGGTTTGAGCGTCAAAGCAGCCGAAACTGAGGCCGACGTCATTGTCTTCTGCGGTGTCCACTTCATGGGCGAGACGGCGAAGATTCTCAATCCGTCGAAGACGGTAGTCATTCCTGATCTGAATGCCGGATGCTCTCTTTCCGATTCCTGTCCTGCGGAGAAGTTGGACGACTTCCTCACGGAGCATGTGTTAAAAAACTACTTCGTCATTGCCTACATCAATTGCAGTGCCGGAGTGAAGGCACTTGCCGATGTCATCTGCACCAGCGGGAATGCCGTCAGGATCGTGCAGGCGGCTCCGGTTGATCGTCCCATCCTGTTTGTACCTGACCAGAACCTTGGGGCCTGGGTCATGGAACAGACAGGCCGTCCGATGGATCTCTGGCAGGGAAGCTGCTACGTCCACATGGAATACACGAGGGACAGTATCGAGCGGGCTCGCCGGGAATATCCCGATGCGGAAATTGTTGCCCATCCAGAGTGTCCGCAAGCGGTTCGACTTCTTGCCGATGAAGTCTGTTCTACCGAGAAGATGGTTACTTATTGCAAAAACTCCTCTGCCACGGCTTTCGTCATTGTCACCGAAGAGGGCATGCTCCACCGCCTGCGACGCGAGATTCCAAACAAGGTCTTCATCCCAGGACCAACAGATCATTGCGCCTGTGCCGAGTGCCGTTATATGAAACTCAATACGCTAGAAAAACTTTACCTTTGCCTCCGCGATCTCACTCCCGAGATCACTCTGGATGAACCGCTCCGGAAGCTTGCGGAAGGCTCCGTGCGTCGCATGCTGGAATTGAGCAAGTGAGCACTCACGTACAGGGTTCCATCTCACAAGACCTTTGGGAACGCGCCCTCCTGCGCATTCCAGGAGGGGTGAATTCACCCGTGCGCGCCTTCCGTGGAGTCGGCGGCGAACCTTTTTTTGTCAATAAGGCCTCCGGGTGTACTATTACGGATGTTAACGGGCGGGAATACATCGACTTCGTCGGCACTTGGGGACCGGCCATCCTGGGTCATGCACCCCAAGTGGTCATTGATTCGATTCGGGAAACAGCAATTCACGGCACGAGCTTTGGCATTCCCAATCCTCTGGAAGTCGAGATGGCTGAAACCATCTGCCGATTGGTTCCCTCTGTTGAAAAAGTCCGCATGACGAACAGCGGTACTGAAGCTGTCATGTCGGCCATCCGTCTGGCTAGGGGATCTACAGGACGAGAACGGATCGTCAAATTCGAGGGCTGTTATCATGGTCATGTCGACTCCCTGCTGGTCAAGGCTGGCAGCGGTGCCCTCACGCTGGGACAACCGGATAGTGCCGGAGTTCCGTCTTCTCTCGCCTCCCTGACCTCGACAGTTCCCTTCAACGATCTTGAAGCACTGGCCTCGGTCTTTAAGGAATATCCGTCAGATATCGCTGCCGTTATTCTGGAGCCGGTTCCGGCCAATGCCGGACTCTATCTCCCTGAACCGGGATTTCTCGAAGGGGTTCAAAAACTGTGTCGATCCCACGGATCGCTGCTTATTTTTGACGAGGTCATGACTGGTTTCCGTCTAGCTCCGGGTGGCGCACAGGAAATCTACGGCATCACTCCGGATCTCACAACCCTAGGCAAGGTCATCGGCGGCGGACTCCCCGTTGGAGCTTTTGGCGGCAGGGCTGACATCATGGACAACCTCGCCCCCCTGGGTACCGTTTACCAAGCTGGGACACTTTCCGGCAATCCCCTGGCCCTTGCCGCGGGACTGGCTCAACTTCGTGAAATGGAACGAATCGGTGGATGGAAGTTTCTGGAGAGTCTTGGTGCCCAGTTGGAGGAGTCCATTCGTCCTTTAATTGCAGGAAAACCGTTCACCTTTCAGCGGATTGGTTCCATGTTTTGCCTCTACTTCACACCCGGACCAGTGCGGAATCTTGCCGATGCGAAACGGAGCGATACAGCCGCCTTCGCCCGTTATTTTCATGCAGCCTTGAACCGGGGCGTTTACTTCGCACCGTCACAATTCGAGGCAGGTTTTCTCTCGACTGCCCATACACCGGAAGCTCTTACAAAAGCGGCTGGAATTTTGGCGAAGATCCTGTGATTTCCCATGGGAACTTAACTCCGCTGCTTCCAGAGAAAAGCGCCGAGCAGAACCAGGACAAGCAGAGTTGTTGGAGTTTTTAGACGGCTCCACCACGTTTTTTGGGGATGGATCAACACCTGAATCTGGGATTGCGCTACAAGCACGCCCTCTTTGGAAATTCTAGAAAGCCTGAGGAGGTGAAATCCTGGCACTATATTCTCAATTTCCCCAATTTTCTCAGATCCCCGCTCCCGTATTGAGGAAAATTCTAACGGAATTGATTCAACCACAAAAGGTGACTCCTCAGAAAGACCCGCCTCATTGGAGGTTCTCCCTTTGGGATGCATTACGCTCTTTTCGATCTTCATCCGGGAGACAGTCCCCCCATTTTCCTGCCAGTGAATCTCAAGACCGTTTTTTCCATTCCAGTATGTTTTTTCATTCCAGGAGAGATCGTCAATGGGGGAGACGGGGGGTGTTCTAAAAGAAACAGCGGGTACTGACTGATCGCCTGTATCTTCGGTTTCGGTAGCGTCGGGAGGAGGGGAGGAATTTGGATCGGATTCGCTACGAATGGCTTTAACGCTCGCCTGCCAAAGCAGATCATGGGTGGTTTTTGTTCCTTCCTTGACGGATATTTTAAGCGTTGCCTCCCCGGGAAGAGCCGGCTTCCAATCATAATGCATGTTTTTGATTTCACCTCCCTTGACCAGAAGTGGAGTTTCGAACAGCATTCCGCCGCCGGATGATGAGATAGCCGTCCAACGGATGCTTTTAGTCATTTCAGAGCGGTTCTGAATTGAAAAATTGATGGGCAGGGAGTCTCCCAATGGGATGATTCCAAAATTGGTTGGCTGTGTTGCTGTGACACTTAATGGGATGAATCCCTGCACGGGCGGCAGTTCAATGTCCTCGGTGGAGATTCCGTCTGAAATATGAATCTGCGAGAAAAAGCTTGCGGCTGGGGTCTCATCGTCATGCTCTGCCTGCTGAAAGAAAACTTCCTTTCCATTATGTGGAGGCAGTTCCGTTCGTGGTGGCATGACCCAGGCGGAATCGCCTGTAAAGGAGAGGGTAATCACCTGGTCGGAATTATTCGTCAGCAAACAGGTCAGAGGATCGGTTTGTGTAACGCCAAATCGTGCCTTTCCCTCGCCTCTTAACTGCAGGGATGCACCCGCATAAGCCGGGAGTGAAGCAGCCTGGGCAACGTAACTCTTTACCTCCTGGGATGAGAATTCCACAGTCATGCTCTTCCGCTCCCCCTCATTCACAGAAAATTCATTCCCCTCAGGGGCGGAATATCCGACAGGAAACACTATTCGGCCGGTTGCCAACATCCCTCCGACATTATGAATCGTGATATTGGTTCGGGATTTTTCCCCTAGAAACAATGTTCCAAAATTGATTTCTCCGGGCTCGATTTCAAGTCGTGCCGGTGGAGGAATGACCGTGATACTGACACGCGTGGCAGGCGATTTGGCCCTGCCTGGAGATTGCGCCCGAAATTGAAATTCATCATACAGAACGCCTTTTGATCCATCATGCTGATAGATGACAACGGCCGTATGATCGGAACTTTCCGATAGTTCGGAAAGTCGCCCATGGGTTGGTTTTGATTGAATTTCAAAGGTGATCGGATTGCCATAATCAGGTATGGCCTCCAGGACGATCTGAACTTCCCCACCACGGGAAACATGAGCGCTTCCTTCCTTGGCAAAAGTTGGCATCACTTCCCTCTCAGCAGCAAAAGTAGCGATCTGGAAAGAAATCAGCGCGATAACAGGAAGCCAAGTACGCTGGAGTTTACCCGTCACAAGTTTGCCAAGCGTTTCCTACGGATCCTGAACCGGACACACCGATCCATCCGCCCTCACACTCAGGATACCCGAACCATGCCCCCCCTGAATCTCCGTAAACCATGGCATTCTGGGCCAGTTTTTAGGACTCAATGGCTTCGAATCAAAGAGCGTCGGGAGATAGGAAATCAACGATATTTGCTGGGTATTGGTCTGAGATCTCTGATTCCGGACAACCGTGGGACATTGCCAGTCATTGGATGTTAGATTTAAATTGTTGGAGGAATAGTCAAGCCACCATTGTTGTTCCGACTGGGTGCCAACGGTGATGTTTGTGGGCAGTTGTGGCCAGGGATTGCCATCATTAAGAGTCGTTGAAAATGCCGTCCAAAGTCCCCTCAGGCGCCCCATGCAGACAACTCCCTCAGCTTTGTTCCGAAGAGCCGTGATGTTTGGGAAGGTGAGGACGATGAGAATTCCAACGATCACCATCACGACCAGCAGTTCTACCAGCGTAAAAGCACCCCTTGGCTGACTTTTCATTGAAGAACCGATCACCTGTAAATTAGGGATTGGCCTTTTGGAATTGGCCCTTGGAAAAGGGGGTTACTGGGTCAAACGCGTTCCAGTCACTTGATTGGTCTGAGTGACTTCTTCTCCTGAAATTGTGTAATTCGTTTGATTAACGACCGTGAAAATCGTCGTTGCTTGTCCAGTTCCAGAAAAACTTTGGGTGGGATAGGAATTATACAGCGTGCAATCAATCTGACCGTTCACCGTATCGTTCACCGCTTGGGCAGTGTAGGAGGTATTGGTTGTTGTGTTACCATTGGTTTGCAGGGTAACGGTGCTGTTAGGCAGCAGGAGATTGTAGCTATAGTTTGCAAGGTAGGTGGCCGCTAGGGTGGAACCTGAGACTGCCCCGTAGGCAGTGCCTGTAAATTGCTCACCATAGGAATAAACAGTGGCAACGCCAGTAGTATTAGTGGTGGTAGTATTTGTGCCACTCGCGATCACGCTGGAAGAGTTCGTCGGGGAGGTAGAAAACTGAATGACTCCAAGGAATCCATCTTGTCCACGTACAATCGCACTGAATGTTCCGGTATCGGGAAAGAAGGAGCCGTTACCAAAAGGGTTGCCACTTTTGTTTGAAGCACCAGCTTGCAATTGTGCTGAACTAAGCAGCGATGCAGCGACTAAAACGGAAATTGTGATCGCCGGGGAGAAGCGTTTTAAATTCATGCTGAACATCTGATAAAATGAATCGCATTCTGTCAATCTGAATAACTCTCTTACCGCTCCTTCCTTGCCAAGCGAAGAAATTTCAGCAGATGCTGCAACGATGTCCCCAGCAAAAACCATGCTCTCCTGTTGGGGCATCGACCTGGGAGGAACGAAAATTGAAGGTGCCATTCTGGATCCCTCGGAGCCGACCAAGGCTCTTTATCGGCTCCGCCTGCCGACCGAGGCCACCAAGGGGTATGATCACATTCTCAGACAGATAGAACGGATGATTGAACAACTTGAACAGGTTTCAGGACTTCCTCGTCCTGCGCGGATTGGGATGGGCACTCCTGGAGTCACCGTACCCCGGACTGGTTTACTCAAAAATTCAAACACGCTCTGCCTGAATGGCAACGCTCTCTCCCAAGACGTTTCATCGCGCCTTGGCTGTGAGGCTCTTCTTGCCAACGATGCCAACTGTTGCGCCCTTGCTGAAGCAATACTTGGTGCCGGGCGGGGTTATGAGACTCTCTTCGGCATTATCCTTGGAACTGGTGTCGGAGGGGGAGTCGTGGTTAAAGGTCAAGTGCTCTCCGGCCCCCATGGCATCACTGGCGAATGGGGACATAATCCCCTGCGGGGTGAAAATACGCCCTGCTATTGCGGACACTCCGGCTGCATCGAGACAGTCTGCTCAGGGCCTTCCTTGGAAAAGTTTTACGCGACCCGCAGCGGCATTATCAGGTCTCTTCCGGAGATCGTCTCTCGCGCATCCGAAGGGGATGCTGCCGCCCTCAGCACGCTTGAACGCCTTAGGTCAAAATTCTCCGAAGCGGTGGGTGCCGTGATCAATATCCTGGATCCAGATGCCATCGTAATAGGAGGGGGTGTTGGCAATCTCGACCTGCTCTACACTCAGGAAACACGACAGACCATCCTGCAATACCTTTTCAACGATCGCTTTGAAACACCTCTCTTGCGTCCCGAACTGGGTGATAGCGCGGGAGTCTTTGGAGCCGCCATGCTAACCCTCCAGTGAGCCAGTTTCTTTCCGATTATCTCTACGAACTGCCGCCGCATCTCGTGGCAAGCCGTCCTGCCACCAGACGTGAACTTGCCAGAATGTTGGTATTGCACCGCGCGAGTGGGAGGATCGAACATCGCAACTTCACCGATCTCCCCGAATATCTAAAACCACTTGATCTGCTTGTGCTCAATGACAGCAAAGTCATTCCCGCACGGCTCCATGACAGTACGGGAAAAATCGAGATTCTCCTAATTGAGAAGCAGGATGAATTTCATTGGACGGCAATGGTGAATCCGGGGAAAAAAATGCGGGTCGATCACGTTGTTGAGACGGCGGGCACAACGGCTCGAGTGTTGGAAATTCTTGAGGATGGAACACGCCTTCTGGAATTTGCCGCGCCACCTGACATCGAACACCACGGAGCGATGCCAATCCCCCCTTATTTTCAGCGGGCTGCCGATGAACAGGATAGGGAGCGCTACCAGACTGTGTATGCCCGCGAGGAGGGTTCGGTTGCAGCACCCACGGCGGGGCTTCATTTCACGGAAGAAATCCTCGCCCGGCATCCCCATGCCTTTGTGACCCTTCATGTGGGAACCGGTACATTCCGCCCGGTAAAAACGGAGCATCTTGCGCAACACACGATGCATCATGAGTATTACACACTCTCGGCATCAACCAGCGACCGTATTAACGAGACCAAAAATTCAGGAGGACGAATCATCGCTGTCGGCACGACAACGACACGGGTTCTTGAATCCCAACCGCCCGGCGAACTCCGGGAAACCAACGGTTCCACGGACATTTTCATCTATCCCCCTCACTCCTTTCAACGGATCGATGCACTCCTCACTAATTTTCATCTGCCGGGTTCGACACTCCTGATGCTGATCAGTGCCTTCGCAGGGCGGGAACTTGTTCTTTCCGCCTACGAGGAAGCTGTCAGGAAAGAGTATCGCTTTTTCAGCTACGGGGACTGCATGCTCATTCTTTGAGACACAGGTCGTCTCCTTATTTATTTTACCATTCAATCACCCATCCGACCATCATGACTCAGCTTCTCTCAATCGGTGAATTAAAGAAATCAGCCCGCCAGAACTCCCAGATGGCGGCCGTCGTTCATACCCAGATCGAAAAGATCACCCTCAAAGAGGCATCCAATGGAAAGCCATTTTACGAAGTCTTACTTCGTGATGAATCCGACAGCATGACCTTGCGGGCCTGGACTGACAGCAATGCCTTCGAATCCTCCGCCCAAAGGAAAAAGGGTGATTTTGTGGCCGTTGAGGGGCTTTTCGGACACAACGGTTCCTTCGGGCTCGATGCGCGGGGATGGGAACTCTATCCCCTGCCAGAGGAGGCCGTTGAGCTGCTTCTCGCCGGATCTCCCGATCGACGGCTCTTGTTGGAAAATGCGTGGGAAGCAATTTCCGAAGCTGTGGAGAGCATTCAGGACCCGCGACTTGGAGAACTCTGCGAACGATTCATCGACCAATACGGAGCCCGTTTTCGCCGCTCGGCGGCTGCCAGGGGAAATCATCATGCACGCCGAGGCGGACTCCTGGAGCACACCTCGCGGATGATGGAGTCCTCCCTGGCGCTGGCAGATGTTTATCCCGAACTCAATCGCGACCTTCTCATTGCCGGCGTCCTGTTTCATGACACTGGAAAACTTTGGGAAACATGCCCCCCCGAGCGCGGATTCGGAATTGAAACGGAACTTCGCGGAGAACTCCTCGGTCATCTCTCGATTGGGATCGAACTCATCAACGCGCTCTGGCGCGAACTTCCGAAGGAAGGCTGGGAACTCCTCACTCCTCCTTCCGAAGATGTTCGCCTGCATCTCCTGCACCTTGTCGCCGCGCATCACGGGCAGCTTGAATTCGGCTCTCCGATCCTCCCGAAGACCCCCGAGGCGGCATTGCTTCACTTCATTGACAATATTGATGCCCGTCTTGAAATGTTCTCTGCGGCCTACGAATCCTCATCACCAGGAGAGATAAATTCCAAACCCACCATGGAATGGATACGACCGCTTGGGGTGGCACCAGTGGCAGCCCTCCCTAAGCATCTGCAGGAGACGATTATCCAAAAAAAAACTGACTTTCTTCTTTAGACTTGCCAATATGATCACAAATTTACAATTCTGCACCTCCGTGAAAAAGTTCCCCCTGATTATCACCATTTTTACCCTCGCACTGGCAGCCTTTGTAGGAATAAGTCCCCTGTTCGCCGACATTCAGGCTCCTCCTCAATCGGATCAAGGCCCCACACGCAAGCTGGGACGCGGACTCGCCAATATGCTCTACGGTTCTTCCGAGATCATTGATTCCATGTCCGATGTGAACGCCTCAGAGGGTAACTCCGCCGCCTTCAGCTATGGCTTGGTTCGTGGACTTGGGCGTACCTTTGCCCGTCTGGGATACGGAGTTTTCGAAACGCTCACTTTCCCCTTCCCAACCAATCACGGTACCTACAAGCCCCCTTACAACAACAATATCCAGTGGTTGAATTCAGGCTACTCTGAGTTCCCCCCCGAAGTCGGGTTTGAAACCAAATACGATTATTCCCGTCAATACAGCGTTCAGTCTTGGTAATACGGGGATAACCATCCCTTTATCGCAAGCCGTGGCTAACCGCCACGGCTTTTTTATTCCTCTGCTTTCCATACCCTGTAGCCAGAGACGAATTTTTCCCTGAATTCCTGAAAAGAGCCGTCCAGAATACTCGCCCTGATACGTCGCATGTGGGTGAGATAAAAGTGTAAATTGTGAAGGGTGATCAGGCGAAGACCAAGGATCTCCTCAGCCTTCACGAGATGGCGGAGATAGGCCCTTGAAAAAGTAGCGCACGCGGGGCAGGTGCATCCTTCCTCAATCGGTCGGGGATCACGGGTAAAGGGGGCATTCTTTAAATTGATGGTGCCTTCGGCAGTAAATGCCGTCCCGTTTCTGGCGATACGCGTCGGAAGAACACAGTCAAACATATCGATTCCACGAGCCACCATTTCCACCAGTTGAGGGGGAGTTCCCAGTCCCATCGCATAGCGCGGAGCAGTTTCGGGCAGGAAGGGAACACTCCTTTCAACGGCCTTCATCATCTCGGGCTCGGGTTCTCCGACACTCACTCCGCCGACAGCATAGCCGTCAAAACCGATCTCCACCAACGAACGGGCCGATTGTTCCCGCAGGTCGGCAAAGGAACTTCCCTGAACAATACCGAAGAGAAGAGGGCGTCCCTCTTCCGGTTGAGTGTGCCACCAGCCACGGGAACGCCCTTCCCAGTGAGTCGTTAATTCCAGACTCTTGGCCGCATCCTCATAGCTGCATGGAAAAGGAGGACATTCGTCGAAAGCCATCACCACGTCGCTGCCCAGATCCCGTTGAATCTGCATGGATGTCTCGGGGCCAATGAACGTGGGCGTTCCGTCGAGATGATTTTGAAAATGCACCCCCTCGCGGGTAATCCGTCGCAGTTTGGAGAGGGAGAAAACCTGAAATCCCCCGCTGTCAGTCAGAATGGAACGATCCCAACCCATGAAGGAATGAAGACCTCCAAGTTCACGAATCACTTCTTCACCAGGACGGACATGCAGATGATAGGTGTTTCCGAGAATGATCTTGGCACCGAGAGAGCGCAATTCATCCGGGGTAACAGCCTTGACCGTCGCCTGGGTGCCGACCGGCATGAAAACAGGTGTCTCGATATCGCCACGGCGCGTGTGCAGAATACCGGCACGGGCACTGCATGAAGCGTCTGTCTTAAGAAGAGTGAAGGGAGGCATGGAGAGGAAGGGGCTTGGGCTGTAGACTTTTAGCTCAGATTGGGGAATACGGAAGTCTCACGCGTCTCCGCGTGAAAATATTTGGTTCATTTTGGTTCGTTTCGACCTAATAGCCTTCAGTCTAAACTGCTAACAGCCTGCGACCCGTGGCCGCATCAGCCCTGTTCGCTAAACCCGTTTTCCAGATTCCAGACGGTCTTTCCATCGACGATAGTCTGCACAGCGCGACCACGCAGAGAAAAGCCGTGAAACGGTGTGTTTCGGGAGAGGGATGGCGAGTCATTTTTATCGTACTTCCACGCAAGGTCGGGATCCAGAATCGTAATGTCGGCAATGGCTCCCAGGGAAAGAGTGCCACAATCGAGTCCCAGCAATCGGGCTGGATTTACGGTCAGCATCGCGATGATTTGAGGAAGAGTACAAGCCTTCCGCTGGTGCAGGAGGATCTCCAGAAAAACAGCGATCTCCGTCTCCAGACCAAGCATACCGAACGGCGCCTTATCAAGTTCCACCTCTTTTTCATAAGGAGCATGGGGTGCATGATCGCTGGCCAGAATCGTGATGGTTCCGTCGGCGATTCCTTTGATGATCTCATCAATGTCGGCCTGTGTCCGCAACGGAGGGTTCACTTTGAAGTTGGTGTCGAAGTTCTTCAACCCCTCATCGGTCAGGGAGATATGATGGGGGCAGGCTTCCGCCGTGATCGGCACACCACGCCTCCGGGCTTCACGCAACAGACGCACACTCCGAGCAGAGCTGATGTGCTGGCAATGAATCGGATGTCCGGTCTCTTCAGCCAGCAGGATATTGCGGGCAACGATCAGATCCTCGGCAAGAGAGGGCCAGCCAGGCAGTCCGAGACGTGTGCTCCACTCACCTTCATTCATCACGCCGTCAGCGCTGAGGGTCGCCTCCTGACAATGATCCATGATCGGCAGACCAAACTGCTTCGCATATTCCACGGCACGTCGCATTACACCATGGTTCTGGACACAGTGTCCGTCATCGGTCAAAGCCACCACACCTGCGGCGGCCAACGCCCCGATGGGAGCCATTTCCTCCCCTGCGATGCCCCGGGTGATCGCCCCGGTACAGAAGACATTCACACAGGCCGTTTTTTCCGCTTTCTCTTGAATCCAGGCTATCGTCGCGGGGCTGTCTGCCACTGGATTGGTGTTGGGCATACAGACCACAGTCGTGAACCCTCCCATGGCGGCGGCCCGGGAACCTGTCTCTATCGTCTCCTTGTGGGACTGACCCGGTTCCCGAAAATGAACATGAATGTCGATCAAACCGGGAGTGACAACTTTGCCACTCGCATCAATAAGCGTGGCCCCGGGAGATTTTTTTTCGACCAGTCGGCCATCCTGGACAAAGAGATCCCGTATTTCGTCAATGCCGTTTACAGGATCAATGACCCTTCCGCCTTGGATATGTAGGGATTCAGACATGAAAATATTTTAAGAAGCGGTTATGGTAGCAAACGGCGCCCCGCCAGAGCAGAGATAGAGAACAGCCATTCTGACCGCGAGACCGTTGGTGACTTGATCGAGAATCACACTGCGGCGACCATCAGCAACCTGACTGTCGATCTCGACACCACGGTTCATCGGTCCGGGATGCATGATGAGACATTCTGGCTTGAGTCGTTCGGCGCGTTTGCGGGTGAGCCCAAATCTGGCCGTGTATTCCCCAAGACCGGGAAAGTACTCCGTCTTTTGTCTCTCGTGCTGAATGCGCAGCAGATTGATCACATCGGATTCTCCGATCACCTCGTCGATATTGTGGGCGACCCGCACACCCAGGGATTCGAAGGTCTTTGGCACAAGGGTCGGCGGACCGACCAACGTCACCTTTGCTCCCAACTTGGTCAGGATCTCGATGTTGGAACGGGCGACGCGGCTGAAGAGAATGTCACCGACAATCGAAACCCTTACTCCTTCGAGAGTGCCCAGTTTCTCCCGGATGGTGAATGCATCCAGTAATCCCTGAGTCGGATGTTCGTGGGCACCGTCACCGGCGTTAATCACGGAAGCCTTGAGTCTGTCTGCAAGAAAACGTGCACTTCCCGCGGATTTGTGACGGATGACGATAAGGTCCACACGAAGAGCCTCCAGATTGCGGGCGGTGTCGAGCAGAGTCTCCCCCTTTTCAAGACTTGATGCGGAGGCGTTGATATTCACCA
>Ga0302197_10001704_pt1 | contig 20836 bp, 12 predicted proteins | sample II_Bog_N2_1_FD_193526 | JGI IMG/M metagenome (GOLD analysis project Ga0302197, IMG submission 193526) | Peat permafrost microbial communities from Stordalen Mire near Abisko, Sweden - II_Bog_N2_1 | ecosystem: Environmental > Terrestrial > Soil > Wetlands > Peat | place: Sweden: Abisko...
CGTTTATCATATCAACGCCGTCGATCAGGTCACGCAGTGGGAGGCGGTGGGCTCAACGCCGCGCATCTCGGAGGCCTATCTGGAGCCGGTTTTAGAGCACATGCTGCGTCAGTTTCCCTTTCGCATCCTGGGCTTCCACACCGACAACGGCTCGGAGTTCATCAACAAGACGGTTGCCCAACTGCTTGAAAAGCTGCTCATCGAACAGACCAAAAGCCGGCCCCGGCAAAGCGGCGACAACGGCCTGGTGGAGACCAAGAACGGCGCCATCATCCGCAAGCATATCGGCTATGGATACATCGATCCCAGGCACGCCGATGCGCTCAATGACTTCTATCATGAGTACTTGAATCCGTATCTGAACTATCATCGCCCCTGCGCCCAGGCCGACGTGAAGATCGACGAGAAAGGCCGGAGGCGCATCCGCTACAAGCGCTACCAAACACCGCTGGAGACGCTGTCGCTGTTGCACAAACCGGCGCAATACCTGCGCGACGGGTTGAGCATGAACGCGCTGAAAAGGGTCGCCGCGGCCATCAGCGACACCGATGCCGCGCGACGAATGCAGCAAGCAAAAAGCAAGCTGTTCGAGAAGCTGCGGCTCACCGCGTAGGCCCGCAGGCCGATGCACAAGGGCCGAGGAAATGGCGGTTTATGGAAAGCTCGGAAAACGATAGTGCGTTGTTTTCCGACCTTCCCACAAACCTTGGAAATCGCTCGGAAAGTGCATCGGGGAAATGGAAATCATGCCGGAGCGATTTCCACATTCCCTCCGCCCTCGGCTGCTAGCGTATGTTGATTTCAAAACCCGAAAGGACAAAAACCAGCTTCGCCTACCCTTCGCTTCCTTCAGGCTCATCTTTGGATTGGAAAAGACTACTTATGTGTGGTCCAGAGTGGACGCTGGCAGGTCGTTTGGGCGCTATGCCGGATTGGGGGGGGAGCCCTTCTCTTCTCTTACGATTTCACCGTCGCGCATGTACAGGATCCGGCTGGCTATGGAGGCGGCTTCGGGGTTGTGGGTGATCATGAGGGTGGTCTGGCCCAACTCGCGATTTGACCTTAGGAGCATGGCCAGGACGGCTTCGGAGTTTTTGGTGTCGAGGTTGCCGGTGGGCTCGTCTGCCAGGACAATGGCCGGGCGGGTAATGAGCGCGCGGGCAATGGCCACCCGCTGCTGCTCGCCGCCGCTGAGTTCCGACGGACGGTGTTTGAGGCGGCCCTGGATCGACAACAGATCGCTGAGATGATCGAGGTACTTCAGGTCGAGAGGCTCTTTGCGGCCGCTCACGGCCCACGCGATCTCGATGTTGCCCATGGCGGAGAGGGTGGGCAGGAGGTTGAACTTCTGGAAAACAAAGCCGATACGGCGCTTGCGCAGCTTGGTGCGCTCAGCGTCGCTGAGGGAGGCGAAATCGACGCCATCGATAACGACGCGGCCGGAAGTGGCCCTGGTTAGCCCTCCGAGCAGATAAAACAGAGTGGACTTGCCTGAGCCGGAGGGGCCGACGATGGCAACAAACTCGCCTGGCTGTATGGCCAGCGAGACGGAGCGCACGGCGGTTACCTGGATTCGGCCGGCCGCATAAACCTTGGTCAGGTTCTCGGCGAGGATGATGGGCGAAGATGCTTCGGACGGCACGTGTTCCATTGTAAATGCGGGGGGTTAGGGATCATGTTCCGGGGCCGGTGCGCGCCGGGCAGAGTGCGGTGAAATGCGTACGCTGCGCTGTTGAGAAGGGCAGCGCAGTATGTGCAGATCGCCACAGGCAAACGCGTGACATTTAGTGCAAAACGACATGTAATAAGGCCGTTTTAAGCGTGTTTAAGGGCGTTATTGACGTGTTTTTGGTACGCTTTTGCGCACCAAAATGCCTGTTTGGGGTGGGAAAGTGCATGCAGTGATATCACTTTCCAGATGATAGCTCTCAGCTTTCAGCTCTCAGCTAGGGCGCGGGGCCGCCGGCCCAGGCCTTGACGGTGGCCCGGTATGGCGGTTCGATTGCAAAGCCTGGTTCCTCGACAAAATGGCATTTTTGAGGAGTGATCCGTGACTGAAACGCTCATGCGACCCCAAGTGCCTGGGTCGAGACCCGGGCCGCTCGCCTTCAGTTTGCTGGGAACATCCAGTATCATTTCCCCTTATTCCTTATTCCTAGAGCATCGATAAGTTACGGGAGCTTATAATTCAGCCTCATCCAGTTTGGGACTTGGATTCGCGATCTCCCATCGAACCAGAAAAGGGGCGCCATGCGCAACCAGATCATCGGCTTGGCATTCTTAACGACGGCTTTCGCACTCAACGCTGGTGGGCAAACGGCCACTACAACAACACTTGCAGTGTCATCGGAAGCCCTTCCGCTTTTTACCACCGTGAATCCGGGCACGGTAGTTACGCTTACCGCGACCGTCAACGCTGGCTCGACGCCGGTGACGACCGGGCAGGTGAACTTCTGCGATGCCACAGCGAGTTACTGCACCGACATCCATTTGCTTGGGACTGCACAGTTGACGAGCGCTGGGACGGCAACGCTAGAGTTCCGCCCAGGCGTCGGGAACCACAGCTACAAGGCAGTCTTTCTGGGAACACCCAAGGGCACCCTGAATGGGACCGCCAGCACATCTGGAGCGGTGGCACTGCAAGTGTCTTTACCGGGAGGCTATTCGACGGAAACCACGATTGCTCAAAGTGGAAGCCCCGGCAGCTACACGTTGACTGCCACGGTTAGTGGAACGGGCACCACCACTCCCACCGGGACGATCACGTTCATAGATATCAGCAACAACGCTATAGCGCACGAGGGCTCCAATGAGCCGCTGACCACCGTAACCCTGGCACCTGTCGCGGGAGGCCTTAGCTCTATTACCTCTTCGAGTCTGACAACGGTCAGCTTCCCATCGGCAGTTGCGGTGGCCGATTTCAACGGCGACGGCATTCTGGACCTGGCCGTGACAAACGCAGGCAGTAACAACGTGAACGTAATGCTGGGCAAAGGGGACGGCACGTTTACAACTATGGCAACAAGCCCGGCAACAGGCCCTGATCCTTCCTTCATTGTTTCGGGCGATTTCAACGGAGACGGCATCCCTGATTTGGCTATATCGAACTGGGACACCATAAGCAACAGCAACACAGTCACGATACTGTTGGGTAGCGGAGACGGCACTTTTACAACCGCGGCAACAATCCCGGCGCCAGGCACTGGGACCCCGTTCATTGTTTCAGGCGATTTCAACAGAGACGGTATCCTCGATCTGGCCGTATTGAACCAAAGCGGTACCGCGATAACGATTCTGCTGGGCAACGGGAATGGAACTTTTACTGCTACGGCAACGAGCCCCCAGACAGGCGCGACCCCTGTTTCCATTGGAGTTGGTGACTTTAACGGCGACGGCATTCTCGATCTGGCCGTAGTGAACCAAGGCAGCAACACGGTAACAATTCTGTCAGGCAATGGGGATGGAACCTTTACACCCACGGCTACACCCACGCCGGGAAGCCAGGCGACCGGCGTTTACCCAGTTTCCGTTACGACGGGTGACTTCAATCAAGACGGCAAATTGGACCTGTGTCTGGGTAACGATGACGGCTCGGTGACCGTGCTGCTGGGAAACGGGGACGGCACTTTTACACCTCCGGCGAACAGCCCGTTGGTAGCCGAGGACGCTTTTTCAATTCAAGTGGGTGACTTCAATGGGGACGGCATCCCAGACCTGGCCGTGGCGAGTGGTTACCCTGGAGGCGATAGCGCTTCTTACGCGGTCACGATCCTGCTGGGCGATGGGAAGGGCAACTTTCCAACAACTGTAACCCTTGGGCAACCGAGCACACCCGAATACAATATCAGCCCCATCGCGGTAGGGGACTTCAATGGGGACGGCATCCCAGACGTGGCTGGGGCTACCTATTTGGACGTCTCTGGCGTTTCCGCCGCTGACGCGACTGGCCCCTTGGTAGCTTTCTTGATGAAAGAGGGCCAAAGCTCGACAGCATCTTCAAGTCGCATAGTGCTGCCGGAGGCCACGGGTGCAAATCAGGTAATTGCATCCTACTACCCCGGTCTGAGTTCAAGCTATAACTCCAGCATCTCGGACGCAATTACCCTTTACGCTGTGCAAGGTACTCCGACTGTGACCGTCACAGCTTCGCCAAGCCCGGCAATCTACGGCACATCGGTTACCTTGACGGCATCGGTTACCGCATTGCTCTATTACGGACCCGGACTCACCGCCACCGGCACTGTGCAGTTCTCAGATGGCGGTAACATGGTTGGAACGGCTACGCTGAATAGCAACGGTATTGCTACCTATACCACCAGTACGCTCCCGGCAGGCCAGAATAGCATTTCGGCAAATTACGGTGGCAATGCGGACTATGATACAGCGACCTCTCCGGCAGTCATTGTTTCGGTAAATGGCGCACTTACGCCTACGGTGATAGTGACTCCGTCCGCAACGAGCGTCACGACGCTGCAGTCGCTGCCAGTGACGGTGACAGTGAACGGTATCGCGGGCAACCCGACGCCCACCGGCTCAGTAACACTTACGAGCGGGAGCTATGCCTCTGGGGCAACAGGTCTGAGCAGCGGTACCGCCTCCATCAGCATTCCCGCAGGATCGCTGGCCTTGGGCACGAACAACATTACGGCTTCTTACGCGGGCGATATGAACTACGCTCCAGCGGCCTCGTCGGCGGTCAGTGTTTCAGTAGCCAAGACCACGCCCACCATCACCTGGAGCACCCCGGCGGCGATCCCATATGGCACAGCGGTTAGCGCAACCCAACTGGACGCCACCGCAAGTGTCGCCGGATCTTTCTCCTATTCGCCGCTGCTGGGCACGGTTCTGACAGCCGGTTCACAAACGCTCACTGCAAACTTTACTCCGACAGACGTGGCTGATTACACAACCGCTACGGCATCCGTTACGCTGATGGTGAATCAGGCAACGCCGATGGTTACGTGGGCAACTCCCGCAGCCATAGTTTCCGGTACGGCGCTTAGCGCGGCGCAACTGGACGCGACAGCCTCGGTGCCTGGAACCTTTGTCTATACTCCCGCGCTGGGGGCGACGCCGCCGGTTGGAAATGACACCCTGTCAGTAACTTTCACGCCAACGGATAACATCGATTACTCGGCAGTTACGGCGAGCGTAACTCTGACCGTTAACGTTCCGCCCAATCCTTTGCCGTTCCTGGGCAACATAACACCCGCGATTGCCAATGCTGGGGGCGCGGATTTTACCATCACCGCCAATGGATCCGGGTTCCTGTCTAACTCCACCGTGTACTGGGGCACGTCGGCACTTACCACGGTGTTTGTGAGTTCAACTCAGCTGACCGCCACGGTTACCGCTGCCGACATTGCCACTCCGGGAGCAACCGCAATCAACGTGCAGACCCCTGCCCCCGGCGGCGGAACTTCCGATATATTGCAGTTCGAAGTGGATTCGCCCGCAGCCGCGGCAACCGCGCCAGCTGTTCCCACCGCGGTGGTTTCAGTTACTGCCGGATCAACCGCAACCTACTCGATAAGCTTCCCTGCTTCGGTAACTAACGCTACTGCATCGTGCCTTAATCTGCCCACCGGCGCATTATGCAGTTTTTCATTCGCGTCCGGCATATTGACGATTTCGACTTCTTCGTCAACTCCCGCAGGAACTTATCAGGTTACAGTTGTGTTCGATGAAACCGTTTCCGGCTCTTCTTCCGGATTTATTTTGTTGCCCTTGCTCCTGCTTCCGCTCTACTTCCTCCGCAGGAAGATGACTGCGCGGGGCATGTGGTCTGCTGTTGGGCTGAGCTTGATACTGGTGGGCGCAATGGTTTTCAGCGTTGGCTGCGGCGGGTCGAGTTCTTCGACAACCACCACGCAAACTACTCAATCTGTAACCAGTTCTGGAGTGGTGGGGATGAAGGTTCAGTAGGAGACTACGGAAAAGGGCCCGGTTTTATAGGGAGACCGTGAAAAGCCTCCCGCAGGGGCTAAACAGGTTGCGGAAAAAGGCGGGATTCCGGGTGAATTTGACGGAAAACATCCCGCAGGGGCTGAAGCCCACGTTGATTCTATTGGCTTTGTGGCACGACTGAAGTCGTGCCCTTTCAAAGCAGTGAGTTTTTCCGCAACATGTAAAGCCCGACTCATTCTATTGGCTTTATCGGCACGACTGAAGTCGTGCCCTGATACAGAGCCCCTGCGAATTGGATCGGAGGCGAGTTTTTCCGCAGCCTGTGAAGTCGTGCCCTGATACGGAGCATGGAGCGACCAAGATGAAGGCAACCGCAGGTCCTTCTGCTCGCTGCGCTCGCTCAGGATGAACGGGGCGGTTGAGATTTGTGGTCTCCCACTCATTCGCCAAAAGCACGCGAATGAATGGGGCACGGTGCATTTGTGGATCGGACGGTGAGTTCATTGAAGACGTAACTCGCCGACGCGAGACATGATGCTCAGGATGACAGTCGATATTTGGCGCTCGCACAGGATGACTGCTTGAAGATGTGGTTCAGATTTCCAGTCCGCCGAATGCACTAGAATGGTTAGGCACCGATCTTGGACCCAGGATTCCCATTGAATGACCGCTAATTTGAGATCCAGTCTTGTAAGTTCTGTTGAAACGGCAGCCGCGCAGGCCGGGCTGCTTCTCGTCTCCACCACGGTAGGCAGCGACTTCCACGGCCGGCCCACGGCGGTGTTCCAGCTTGGGTTGCCGGGCGACGAGCTTGCCGGCCGCACCGTGCAATTGGAGCTGAGCGAGGCTTTCGACTTCGACAAGCCGGACCTGCTGCCTGCCATGACGGCCCACCTGGCAGGCGAAGCCAAGCGGCTGCGCAATCCGCGGCCCGAGTGCTACGTAACGCTGGGCGGGCTGCCGGTGGCGTTTGGCAAGTTTCAGTGGCCGTTCCATACATCGGTCTCGGGCGCGGACACTCACATTGTTCATGGGGAAATGCACCTGGCGGACGGCGGGGCGCATAATCTTCATGCCAAGATTGCCGCCTCGGTGACGCTGACGTTTGCGGAGATTGTGCCCTCGATGGAGCAGCCATATGCGGAGACGTTTGTGTACAACGCGGTGCGCAAGACGGTGGACCTGGGGCAGCTTGAGTTTATCAAGAGCGGCAATCGCCAGCCGGTACCGGTGACGACGCGCTACTACAGCCGCTGGCAGAAGAAGTTTCTGTTTACCGAGACCAACGATGCGGAGCGGCTGGAGTATTTGCTGCGCAAGGTGTACTGGCTGAGCGGCGTGCTGGGAGAAGGCAAGCCGGTGTGGATTGCCGACCCGCGGGACGCGCAGTACCTGAATACCACGGAAGAAGACTTGCTGCGCATGGCCGGGAACGAGGCCGGGGAGGGCCTGCTGGTGCTGGAAGGGGAATTTGCCGCGGCTACCCCGCAACTGCTGGCGCGCGCGCCGGAGTATCAGGCCGCTTTGGAGGCCGCGCTGAACTTTACCAAGCCGCAGTTCAACGAGTCGATGCGCTCCGGACACGCCAATATGTAGAAGCGGGCGAGAAACCGTTGGGAAGGTTGTATGGGGAGGGAGGGATTCGAACTGCCGATAGCCTTGCGACTACGCCTGATTTCGAGTCTGCTCGAGTTTCTGCAAGTCATCAATGTTCATGCACCTTTCGCGAGTATTACTTCAGCCGGCGTCACTTTGGTGTCAATTTTGGTTTTGGTGTAAGCGCGGGTTGTAATCCGCTAGCTGGCCCCGGAGAACTTCCGATGTGCGGGCTCCGGTGCGGAGGGCGAAAATCAAGACGTTCAGATAATTCGGATACCGTTCACGAAGCTCCTTTGAGATTGCGGCCTCCTCCTCCGAAAATCTCAGGAATCAACAAACGCTCTGTTGCGGTAGAGTCGGTCAAGCGAAAGCCTCACAATGTGCCTTAAACACTGTCTTGTCAACATGTTTGTAGCACTAAGAGGCTTTCCCTAACTCAGGCTTCACGAATAAGGCAGGCGAGTAAGCCCCTCCCGAGCAGTTTTATGTGCAAAATACGCTTCAAGAACTCGTAATTGCACATAAACCGGGGGGGCTTTGCACTGTTCATGTCACTTTTGAATGTCACTATATGCGCGTGCTCCGCATACTGCACGAACGTCGCTGCCTGCGGATTTAACGACACATCCGCGGGGAGGGGTTTTCGCCTGATCTGGGGGGGGCGGGAACGTGCTTATGCGGCCATAGACGCGGAGTCCCAGGGCTCGAATCCGAGACCTGGGACTGCGGCAACACTGTGCTGAAAGACGCTAGCGGGTGATGATCACATAGTGGCGCTGGGCATAGAGCCGGAAGCCGCCGGTTGGATCCACGACCACCTGCAACGGCAGAGGCCGATTGAGACCCGCATCCGCACCGGCGTCCACGGTCAGCACGTCGTGACCACCCACGTCGGTCAGCACAAACTTGTCATTGGCAATAAATCCGGCACCATAGACGCCCGCAGCCAGGGTCTGTCCGCCCACCTTGATGGGAACCTCGGTGACGAAATACGCCTGGTACTTGGCCGCCAGATCGGTCGCGTAGCCGCTGTTATCCACCAATGTTGCAAGCACATAGGACCCGTCGGCAAGCTTGACGCCGCCGGAGTTCCGCAACTGCGTAGGCGCGGACTGCCCCTTGTAATACACGCTGGCGGGCAGCAGTTTCTGCACATCGGCCGGCTTCAACACCACATCGCTGCCCTGCGCCTTGATCGATCCCGGCACAGCAATCATCGCGACAGCCATTAACCCCGCCGCGGCCATCTTCATCATTCCCTGTGAACGCATGTCTTTCCTCCGTATTTCGATTGCGTATGGAGTATACCGCAACCTCCGCCGCGCAGGCTGAGCGAAGAAGTGAAGGAGTGAAGGAGTGAAGAAGAATTGTCATCGTGGCCCGGCAAGTGAAGCAGCTTTTGGCGAGCCCGCTTCGCCGCGGGTGCGGTTGAATGCGTAAGGTACGATGGTGAAAAGGCTGTGTAACGTACGCATATAAGCGCACGCCGGACGGTAAAAAGAGACAGCTTAGCGTACGCAAATATGTTCACGCAAACGCGTGGCAAATAGTGCAAAATGACACAAATTAAGGCCGTTTTAGCGCGTTTTAGTGCGTTCTTGACGCATTATTGACACGTTTTTGCGCACCAAAATGCCTGTTTGGGGTGAGAAAACGATATCACTGATATCAGTGCCAGCGACGTAGCATTATCACAGTACGATGTGACGATCACGATTCGGAATCTCGACGCCCAGGGGGATGTCTTGACGTGTTTTGACGCACCAATTCTCGGCTTTCAGCCAGGGCAAAGCCTGGTGACTGGGGAGCGGTGGCCGCAAATCGTGGATGGTGAATATCCATTCCGCCGCGGGCAAATGGGGCTATGCGGGGCGAATTGGTTGGAATGCATTGGGGAGTGATCTGCGGAACTCCGACGGCTCGGGCGGAACCCCGGATTGCACCTCCCCTGTTCTCTGTGAGCGCATTGGTGATCTCGCATGAGGCGAGACTCGACTTTTAACGGTGCAGGAGCGTCCAGGTCTGTGCCATCCCACCCTTCCCGCGATGAGACGGCGGGAAGGATGGGGCACCCGGCACTCGACACCCGGCTAGTTGCCTAGTTGCCTAGTTGCCTAGTTGCCAGGCAACACACTCCCCGTGAAAAATTACAAATAAATGACAAGTTGCGGGGCCTTCAGGCTTGTGTCCAAGCCAAGCAAGAAGCTATGCTCAGTGTGCGTTCAAAATCAAACGTGTGGCAGCCCCACCAACTTCCTCAGCCTGGGCCGGTGAGCCCACTAGTTTCAGGTATTTTTGGGAAACCGGTAAACACGCCGCCATCCGGGCTTCCCACAACATATCTCTTGATTCGACCCGCTGTTTTTCAGGGAGCGGGCAGTGGAATCGATTTTCCCCGCATCCTCTTTGTTGCCTTGGACTTGGTTTCCCCCAACCTATAAACGTCCATCGACTTCAAGGAGTCCGTATGCCAAAGAGGAAACGCTTTTTCCGCATCGCCACCCTGCTGCCTGCACTGGCAGCCGCCGCAATCGGCACTCATTCTTCCGCCTTTTCCCAGACATTCACAGTAACTCCCCCTTCGCCGGGATGCCAGCTCTTGAGCGCGCCCGCGGGTACAACCCCCGCGTTCTGCGATACCTTCGATAAACCCGAAGGCACCGGTGATCGCTCAGGAGCTCTCAATGGCACGGTATGGGGCGTTTCCCGCTTTCTGGGCGGAATTAACACGGGGCAGAACCAGTACTACGACGTATCGCCCACCGCCATTGAGATGTGCGGAACCACCTATTCGGTGATCGATCCGAACGATGTCCAAATCTGCGATGGCCAACTCGTCGAAGCGCAATTCGATCAGACGGGCGTGACCTCGCTGGCCATGTATCCCAAGCAGCCCTTTGACATCTCGGGTGGGCGCACCGGAACCATCGCGTTTGACGTCAGCAACGACAGCCACGGCGGCCACAGTGTGTGGCCTGAGTTGTGGTATGTCGACAAGCCGGTGCCCACGCCGTTCGTCCACGATACTTCCTTGATCTCGGTGCCGGCGAATGGATTTGGCGTTCAATTGGCGGGAACCTGTCCGGCAAATTCGGGCGGCGGCTGCGGCGCACGATTCGTTTGTCCGGAATATCCGGAAAGCGTTCCCGTGGTTACGATCGGTGCGGCCTGGGTGATCAACAATTATGTGTCGACCGAAGTCGATGCATTTTCGAGCAATCCATCCAGCACATTCACGGTTACGCCGGTCGAATGCGTGCAGGCTTCCTCCGGACCGGGGAACATGAATCACTTTGAGCTGCGCGTCTCTCAGAATGAAATCGACGTTTATGGCATCGATGCAGGCGCGACCGGGCCGCTTAAAAAGATTGCGGTGATTGCCAACGCGGGACTTACGATCACGACCGGGCTTGTCTTTATGGAAGACAACCACTACAACGCCAACAAGACCAGCAACGGCCAGGGCGTTCACACCTTTACCTGGGACAACTTTGCGTTTGACGGCCCGGTGCTGCCACGCGACCTGGCATTCGATGTCCTGGACAGGCTTACGCCAGTCGGCTCCGGCTATCCCGGCTTGCTGAATGCAGGTTGGGGGTTTGGTGGATTCGATCAGTCCCCTCCGCCTCCCCCTTTGACCCTCACCGTGCCCGGCATGTACAACGTTGCCGATGCAACCGCGGCGTTTCTTACCTTCAATTTCGTGGATTTCAACTACGCCAATCTACTGACCCCCGATCCATTCATCAGTTACAGCGTGAACAATGGGAGTCCGCAACTAGCGCCGTTTCCATTCGGTGCCTGTACCATTCAGAATGGCGGCCCGGCGTGCGGCGAATACACGATTGCCGTACCGGTAAACCTTTCTGACCTGGTAACCGGAACGAACACCATCACGTTGACAGCCACCGATGGCGCGGCCATTGCCAATGTCGACTTGATCCTGCATAGCGCCGGCGGCATTCCATGCACAACAAACTGCCCGGCGACGCTGCCTGTGCCAACGTTGACCATTGCGCCATCCGCTTCAAGTATGACCAATGCACAAGGGCTGACTGTGGCGGTTACTGTTGCCGGCAGCGGAACACCGGTTCCCACCGGCACGGTGATGCTCTCGGAAGTCGGCTTTACCTCTGCGCCGATAACTCTCAGCGGCGGCAAGGCCACGATTTCCATTCCCGCCGGAATGTTGCCCGCCGGCCCCGATTTGCTGACGGTGAGTTACTCGGGCGACGCCAACTACGCCTTTGCCAGCAACAATAGCTCGGTTAATGTGAGCAGCGTCGCGCCGGTTGCTGGGAACGCTTCGCTCGAACTTTCGCCCTCTGCCTATCCGGGCATCACCACGGCGCAACCGTTGACGCTGCTGGTCGATCTTTTTGGAAGTGGATTTTTAGCCCCGCTGACGGTTACAGGCACGGTAACAGTGACCGGAGGCGGCTATAACTCCGGGGCAATACCGCTTAGTGCCGGCGTTGCCACGATTTCGATTCCCGCCGGCGGTCTGGAAGTTGGCGACGATACGTTCGCGGTGAATTACTCGGGCGACAGCAACTATGCGGCAAGTGACTATACGGACCAACTGACAATCACAGTTACGAGCTCGGGCACGACATCCGCGGCACTGACAACACCGACACCGAGCACCGAGCTTGGCTCCAGCGCCAACTTCACCTGGTCCGCCGGCAGTGGAGTCACCGCCTATTGGCTCACCGTCGGTACCGGGCCATCGGGAGTGAACGCGAAGAACCTGTATGCCGGGGGCCCGACGAGCGCATTGTCCGCCATGGTAACCGGCCTGCCGACTTACGGCCTGCCCATCTACGCCACTCTTTCGTCGGAGATCGGTGGAGTCTGGCAGTCCACCGTTTACACCTTCACGGCGTCAGGCTCTCCCGTGGCGGCAGCGCTGCTTTCGCCTTCACCCGGCGGCCAGTTTGCGAGTACCAACGTTACCTTCACTTGGAACGCCGGTAGCGGAGCTACAAACTACTGGCTCGATCTTGGTACCGCGTCCTCGGGGGCCAACGCGAAAAACATCTATAGCTCGGGCCCGGTAACGGCCCTGACTGAAACGGTAACCGGGCTGCCGACGAACGGCGAAACCATTTACGCCACGCTCTATTCCTATTACAGCGGAGCCTATCAGCCCACTGTCTACACTTTTCATGCAACCGGGCCGGCTGTGCTCATCGCACCCTCGCCGGGCAGCAAGCTTGGTTCAAGCGCCACATTTACGTGGACACCCGGCAGCGGGATCACACATTACTGGTTCAACCTCGGCACGGCGGACGCGGGAATGAACGCGAAGAATATCTACTCCGGCGGATCGACCACAGCCACCTCAGTAACAGTCAGCGACCTCCCTGCCAACAGTGAGACCTTGTACGCCACGCTCTACTCCTGGATATCGGGAGCATGGCAGCCCATCGTCTACACCTACACCGCGGCGGGCACGCCGACTGCCGCTGCGCTAAAAACTCCCGCCCCAAGCACCAAACTGGCCGGCGCCACAGTAACGTTTAGCTGGACGCCGGGCGAAGGAGTTACCAACTACTGGTTCAATGTGGGAACCGCGAACGAGGGAGCGAACGCAAAGAACATCTACTCCGGCGGATCGACCACGGCCACTTCGGTAACGGTATCCGGCCTACCCACCAACGGCGAAACGATCTACGCCACGCTTTCCTCGTACATTGCAGGGGTATGGCAGTCGACCGTCTATACCTACACGGCGCAGTAAGGGTTGGCTCACGGGGCAAATCGCAACGAATGTCTGGCGCCGCACCCATACTCATCCACCCGCTTGCCGGCGAAGCGGGTGGGTGACTGACACAAAGTTACGGCCTTATCGCCGCATTTGGAGTGGCGAAGGGAGATCTTCGGATCGTCCTATCCATTCAATCCCTGATTCGCTTCAACTCTCATTCACTAGCATCTTGTGCAATCCTGAAATGGTGATGAAGATTTTTCTTGCTGTGCTTGCTGGGATCGTGGTGGCCGCACTGCTGGTGGGCGACTGCAAATGGCGGCAATGGATGGCCGCCCGGCGGCGCGACAGGCAATAACGGCGCAACTTTCCGGGCCTGCTGCCGTTACAATGAGGCATAGGGAGCTGTCCAACCGCCATGCACCGCTTCGTTCGCCTTGCCCGTCCTGTCCCCGGTGGCCTGAGTTTCGCCGGGCTTTTGCCGGCTGTTGCCGCCGCACTTCTGCTGCTGGCCACGGCCGCCGCCGCACAGGCCCAGTTTGCCCCGCCGCCCGCTGGAACCCAGGTCCATGACTCTTCGGCGCTGCACCCTCCGGGCGGAGCCCGCGTAGCCATTGTTGAGTTCGAAGACCTGGAGTGCCCCGATTGCGCCCGCGCCAATCCGCTGCTGAAAGAGGCCGCGGCCAACTACAAAATTCCCTGGGTGCGCCACGACTTCCCGCTCCCCTTCCACAACTGGAGCTTCAATGCGGCGGTGAACGCGCGCTGGTTCGACACCAAGAGCAAGGCGCTGGGCGACGAGTATCGCGACGAAGTGTTCGCCAACCAGCAATCCATTGTGAGCCCCGATGGGCTGCGGCAATTTACGCAGAAGTTTGCCGACAGCCACAAGATCGCGCTGCCCTTTGCCATGGACCCGCAAGGATCGCTTGCCACGCTGGTGAAGGCGGACTATGCGCTGGGCCAACGGATCGGGATTGAGCACACGCCGACCATCTGGGTGGTAACGGCGAGCAATTCGAGAGGCGCTCCGTTTGTGGAGGTTGTGGACCGGTCGAAGCTTTACGAACTGATTGACCAGGCAATGGACGACACCAAGCCGCGCGGCAAGTAGGCGGCTACCAGCACCAGGATCGAATTGGCGCATTGCGGCGGGAGGGGCTCGATTTTCTCGGCCTGCGCCCCTTACAATTGGCCGTAGTGAGCCGTCCAATTACCATGCCAATTTGCTGCCCCGCCCGCGATCTTGCTGCTCGTATTTCGCGCACCGCCTATTTCGTGGCGCTCGCCGCGCTGGTGCTTGCAACGGCCACAACCGACCGTGCCCAATCCGTCCCTCCATCGCAGGGAACGCAGATTCTCGACTCATCCGCGCTGCACCCGCCGGCGGGCGCGCGCGTGGCGATTGTGGAGTTTGAGGACCAGCAATGCCCTTCCTGCGCCTATAACAACCCGCTGCTGAAAACCGCCGCCGCGAAGTACAAGATTCCCTGGGTACGCCACGACTTCCTGATTCCCGGGCACAATTGGAGCCGCAACGCGGCCATCGACGCGCGCTGGTTCGGCCTGAAGAGCAAAGCCATTGGCGATGAATACCGCGACCAGGTGTTTCTGAACCAGGCATCCATCTACAACCCCAGCTCGCTGGCGCAATTCACGGCAAAATTCGCGCAGAGCCACGGGCTGGTGCTTCCGTTTGCGGTCGATCCGCAAGGCACGCTGGCGGCTCAGGTGGAGGCCGACAGCGCTCTCGGCCTGCGGACGGGGATCAAGGGCACGCCCGCCGTGTTTGTGGTGACCGCGAACAGCAAGGGGCCTCAATTCATTGAGGTTCGCGACCCGCAGATGCAGCTTTACACCGCTATCGATCAGGCGCTGGCGGATACTGCGGCCGCACCGAAGGCGGCGAAGGCAAAGAGGCCGGCCGGGCAGTAAGGTACGCTAGCATTCAAGAACTTCATGACGGCGAGTTTCGCTAGGATTGCGCGCCTCAGGGTTTGACTTCGCTCTCTCTATGCAGTATATTTGCAGCATCAATGCAGTGGAGGTGCAGCATGCCAAGGTTCACCATCGATATTGACGATCAATTCAACAACACGCTCACAAGCCTGGCTAACGGCGGAAGCAAGGCGGATGTGATTCGCAGGGCCGTCGCGAGTTACCAGTATCTGAAGTCGCAAGTCCCAAATTCACAGTCAGATAACCGAATCTCAATCACAGACGTCAACGGCAACGTCCAAAAAGACGTAATCCTCCCATAGGTCCGCCATGAGCCCCAACCCGCCAGTTCAAAGAGTGTCGGTTTCAGAACAAGAAGCAGGCTCAATTGACATCGTCCCACCGACTTTTCTTGAGTGGTGGGGCGTTGTCTTCGTCTCCTGCGCTGGGGGATGGATTCTCCTTGTTGGGTCGGGACTTCTCATCCATTTCCTGCGCAACCAGCCCGCCATTCCAAGTTTCGCCGGACTGACTGCTGAACAAGCAAAGGATGCCCTGAGCGTTCACAAGCAACTCTTCGATCAATGGCGTGATTCGCTCACCTATATCTTCGACTTGCTGGTAACAAAAACCGCTCTGCCGTTAGTTACTCTCCTGCTCGGCTACCTTTTTGGAAAAGGGAAGAGTTGAATCCTGGGACGATTCCTGCCCCAATTCCCAAGCCGTCGAAAACCATCGCTCCCAGTTCTTTCTGCGCGTGTCGGCCAGCGGAACTCTGCAGTCTCGCTCGGCGTCTCAAAGGTGCGGGCCGCAAAAAATGATTTCCAGGTTTCCATTTCTTCATTATTATTGAATTAATGACGGATCGAAGCTATCTGGGGGAGTTCGAGCTGATGATTCTGCTCGCCGTGATCCATCTTGGCGAACAGGCTTACGGGGTGCCGATCTCGCGCGAGCTTGAGGTCCACCGGGGGCGCGACGTCGCGGTGGGCAGCGTTTACGCGGCATTGGAGCGGCTTGAGGGCAAGGGGCTTGTTTCGTCGGTTTTGGGGGATCCTACCCCCGAGCGGGGCGGCAAAGCGAAGCGGTTCTTTCGAATCACGAAAGAGGGCCTTCGCCAGGTACACGAAACGCGGCGTGTGCTCACCCGACTTTGGCAAACCCTGCCGCAGCCGAAAGGAGGACGCGCATGAGGCGGACGGAACCACCGCCGCTGGCCGCGTGGATGCTGGAACATGCGCGTCCTGGGGACAGCGACGAAGCGCTGGCCGGCGACCTGCTTGAGGGGTTTCGCGCTGGCCGCTCCGAAGCATGGTACTGGCGGCAGACGTTGGCCGCATGCGCTGTCTCTTGGTCGCAGAGCCTTCGCGGGCGCGCGCCGCTGCTGGTCTTCGCAGTGTTGTGGTCCATGCTGGCGCCGGCGTGGGAAGTGTTCCTTGACGGAGTTGAGAGCGCCCCGAACCTCGTCCGAATCTGGCCATACTTTGGACCTGTCTGGTTTATCCCCGCGCTCGCCGGTTGGCTGGTTCTCAATTCCATCTTTCTCTGGGCTGGAATACTGGTCTTCATCCTCGCCCACGGAAGCTTCCTGGGAGTCCTTCGCGGCAGAAAACTTCGCCGCGCGTTCCTGATGGCATCGCTCATCTTGCTGCCGGCCTACGGGCTTACCTTCGTCTGGGGCAACTTGTATTGGTATTCCTTCCTTGCAGACGCAAAGCTTGCAGCCACTCCTCTTGGCCAGATCACGGACTTGAGATTGCTGGCAGATGTTATGCGGCTTCCCTACTTCATCGCGCTGGTGTGCGCGCTTTGGAATGCGATCCCGCGATCCCCGCGCACGCCACAAATGCTTCTGGCCGATTCGACCCCGATTGAAACCTCGACTCCATCCGACGCCCCACTCGTGCCGCCAGATCCCTATACCGCCAAGCGATTCTTCGGCTTCATGGTTGCCGCGGGGCTGGTGAATGCGATGATTGCCGGCCGCCTGCTTTGCCAACTGCCCGACTCGCACACGCCCACTCTCTCCGCGCTTATTATTCGGGCTACTTTCTACGTTGCCGTTGGCGCAATCGGGGGCGTGATTGGCGCTTTTGCCTACTGGAAGAGTCCTTCGAGCCTCTACGGCGAGCATCCTCCCATTCCATTCCCGCTGTTTGCCCTTGCTTGCGCATCGGGATGGATTTGGGTGCCCTCCATGATGCTCTTCTGGGAGCAAATCTCTGCGGCCACGGCCCTGGTTGCCACAATCGGAGCCACGCTGCTGACCATTGGCCTGCGCAAGGCAACCTGGTTCGTTTTTGCTTCGGCGCAGCAGACTTCCCGCAGCCTTGAGCCGGAGCAGCGTGAACTCTTCGCCGATACTCTTTATCGCGCACCGCAAGAGGCGGATGGCTTTCTTATTGCGATCTGCCTCTATGCGGCAGGCTGTGCATTGTTCGATCATTCCAATCTCACGGCCGGGGCACTCTTCGCGCTGAGCGCATTTCTCTTTGCATGGAAACGAACTTCCCCGCGAGTCGATCGGTTCGATAGCAACTACGAATACAAGCGGGCGGCATTGCGCTTTGCAATTACAGCTATTCCAGCGGTGCTGATCACTGTTTGGGCATTGCTCGACGGGGTGGCTCATCGCAACCGGGTCGACGCAATGAACGCAGTTCTCGCCGCCGGGGATGAAAGCTCGTCCCGCAACCACGCCCAATCGAAAAACAACTCCTCCGCAAACGGAATCGGCGGCTATGAGAGCATCATCCTCTGGCCGGTCCCGGAAAAGAAAGAGATCGTCGCGCCGCTCCCGCCGCAAACCTCGCTGCTGGCCCCAGGAACCGCGAAGCCTCTCGTCATTCGCTTCGACGGCGCTTACTGGTATTTCCAGCCACCCGGCAAGCGCCCAGGCCCCGAGGCGCACATGGGCCACGGCACGCCGCTGGCCATCGACATTCAATCGAATAACTTCGTTCCTCTGGTCATGGAAGCGCATCAGACCCTCGGCTCTTCGATCCCGGTTGCCCGCTGCCGCGAAATTCAGATTGGCATCCTGAACCGCAACAACCGCCCCGGCACCATCAACCTGGCGGTTCTGCTGCGCGACTCAGCCGCGCCGACATTGCCCGCGCTTTACCTCGGCCAGCAACCCGTAGTAACCAGCCAGCCCGAACACTTCGCCGTCAAAGCGTCCCCGGCCAGCGAGACCCTGCGATTCCCAATTCCGCTTCCTGCGAAGATTCGCAAGTTCGACGAGGTTACCGTGCTTTTCCTTCCCGACGAAGAGAGCTATCAGGTCGGCCCCAAAATTGCCATCCAGGAATTCCAGCTATTGCCCCGCTGATGGAATCAAATCGGGCTGTAGATCCGCCGCGATTCGACTCGTACGGACACCGCATCGCTTACTGAATCATGACCACGTTCATGCTCCACGGAGTCAGCGTAAGAGTCAACGGCAGCGTCTGCGAGCCAAGACTTGTTTTCGCTGGCGGCGCCCAAGTGCTGGTCCCTGCCGGGTCTGGAAAGAATCCGGTGGGCGAACCGGAAAGGTCATAGATGGCCTTGTCGTAGGTGGTCACGGTTACGCTTGACGCGGAGCTTTGCCCGGAAAGCGAAACGACAACCGGCTGGCTGGCGGTTTCATTCAGGTTGAACAACACCAGAGCCGTCCCGCTGCCGCTGGTTGCCGCGTAGGCACGCACGTCGGTCGTGTCGCCTGCCACGGTTGGTGTAAGCACATTTTCGCCTGTAACGGCCACGCTGCTGAAGAGCTGGTATGCGACCGCGGTAGGAGAAAGTGCGCCGATGGGACCCTCGTCCGGGCAGTCGGTATCGGAAGGCCCATCGGAGAAGACATTGTAGGCCCCGAAATCCTGCCATCCATAGAGCGAAGCACTGTTGTTTGGGGGAATTGTATAGGGAGGGGTGTTACAGTTGCCGAACCCAATCCACCAGGTCCCGCGCGTTACGCCGTCGTTCATCATTTCGCCCAATAGCTGGCCGGCGTACAAGCCCTGAGTAATCGACCAACTCTGCTTGCCAGGATTGGAGGAGACCGAGCCCATCTCGCCGACGTAGATGGGTGTGGCCGACTTCCCAGCGGCATTCAGTTCCGATTTGATGGTGTTGATGTTGGTGGTGAATTGCTGCGCCGCCGTATTCACGAGGAAGGTGTCGTCTTCACCTCCCTGGTTCTGCGAATAGTAGTGGTACTCGACGAAATCGTAAGGCGCGTTGGCGAGCACTATCGGATCCCAACCTGCGGTGACATCGTCTTCCGAAGGTGCTCCGGCGTCGACCTCGATGCCCACCAGCGTCTTTGGGGAGGCTGCCTTGATGAGCGTGTAGTAGCCGCTGGATCCCGCTACCGCGGCGGCGTAGGTTGTGGGGTCGTGCTGCAAGGTGTGATCGTCTACCTCCCAGTGCCCGTATTCTTCGTTGCCCACCGTAAAGTGGCTCACGGTGACGCCGAGGGTCAGCGCTTCGGCCGCCCACGAGGCAGCCTCGGTGGGGTCGCCAACTCCAGTGCAATTCTTGCCGGTGCCGTAGTCTGCCGTAAGCGCCAGATCGACACCCATTGGTATGACGAAACTGTTGACGTAGGTGGTGAAATTGGAGTTCGGCGTGGAATAGCCGCCCTGGCATTCGGTGTTGTCTTCCCAGTTATATAGGTCGGAATTCGATCCGCCCGGCCAGCGAACCGCCTTGACGCCAACCGCCGCGAATGCGGTCTGAATTTCCGGGGTGGTGGGGTCGTACCACATGGCCATATTCATTCCGATAAGCTGGTCGCTGATGGCCGCGCCCTTGGTGGATTCGTCAACGGATACCGTAGTCGGCGTGGGAGCCGTAACCGTAACCGTCGTCATCGCGGTAATCGCCGCTCCGCTGGCAGGGGTCACGGTGAGGGTGTAAGTTGTGGTGGCGGTGGGACTGACGGATACCCCAACTCCGGTGGTGGCGGCCAGGTTTCCGGGAGTGATCACGCCTGTTCCATTCGCGAACACGCCGGTCAGGATCGAGCTTTGCCCAGACGAGATGGTTGCCGGCGTAGCCGTAAAGCTGGTGATCGTGGGCGCGGGATTCACGGTGACGGTGGCCGTGGCAGTCACCGCCGCCCCGCTGGCAGGGGTCACGGTGAGCGTATAGGTAGTGGTCGCAGTGGGGGTCACCGTCACTGCCGTCCCGCTTACCGCGGCTATATTGCCGGGAGTGATCACGCCCGTTCCACCTGAGAAGGCGCCAGTCAGGGTCGCGCTCTGCCCGTCTGTGATGGTGGACGGATTTGCGACAAAACTTGAAATGGCAGCTGGCGGAGTAGTGTTCCCCGAGCCTGAACTCGACCCTCCGCAACCGATCAAACCGGTGAGACAAAAACTGAACGCCGTGGTCAAGACCGCGAAAACAGAAAGCCGTCTCATAACATTTCCCTTGAGTTGAGATTCGATATCTTTCCGACCGCCCATCATACGTGTTTCTTGCCATTGTTTGCATGTCGATTTTGGGGAAATTTTCCGGCCCCAGCAAGTCCCCTTTAGAATCGTCCCTGTGAGATCGAACCTCATGCCGGTCCCCATGCGCTGGTTTCCCGTCGCGATCCTCGTCTCCGCCGCCGCAGCAACGGCGCAAAACGGCAAAATTCACTCCCCCTGGGACGACCGCAGGATCGAGTTAACCAACGCCCCCTACAACTGC